>VFQQ010002271.1_pt1 | contig 22441 bp, 34 predicted proteins | sample 3512341 | NCBI WGS metagenome assembly VFQQ01 (sample SAMN10412373, study PRJNA504923) | tailings metagenome | isolation source: Relicate 2 Philex TSF1 revegetated site | place: Philippines: Tuba, Benguet | collected 2017-08-29 | reverse complement strand
GGCGCCCCACCCACCTGCACCCTCACCCAACCCGCCTATTCCTTTGAGACTTGCCTTGCCTCACTCATGAAATGCACGCTGCGCGCACGCCTGATACAATCCACCCCACTGAGCACCGGCTCTTCCCCCCTTTTCCACACCGCACACCAGTCCCCCTGCATCCCTGTGTACTTGCCCCAAATCGCCGCAATCCCAGCGTTTGCCACCCTGTACTGCTCGCCCCGCCCAGCCCGGCCGCCGCCCCATGCGCCGGCGCCACGCCACGCCACAACGCAAACGAACCCCGGCACGCCCCTGCCCGGCACGCTGCGGCTTTATATCACGCCACCTGATTCATTTGATTCTTTGCCGCTTCACGAGTGAAGCGTGTGCCCCCTATGCCGTCTGTACAGCAAGCCTTGCCGGCAGCCGCCCGCTGCCCCCGTCCGAGCCTACCTATATTACTTTGTGCCGAGCAAGAGACGAGCTTTTTTCCCGCCCCGAGGAAGTGTAAGCGATTATGATGACATGAGAAAGTCAGTCAGAAAGGCAGGAAGAAGGGACCAAGCGATCAGCGGCATGCAGGCGTGGCACAGCGGTGCGGCACCGCCATCACCGCGCCCAGAGCTGGCCAGTTTCGCAGCGCTGCCGGTCTACTTGAGTGTCATTTGTGACGTCTTTGGCAGCATCAGGCGTGAGTTGCAAAGCCAGGGGGCTGCGTCCTGCATCAGTGCTCGCGGTGCAGCTTGTGAGGGAGGCCCTGATGCCCGCACCCAGCTGGCATCGCCGCACACTATCGATTGAATCCGGGCGCACACGGGTCCGAGAGCCCTCGCTCAGCCTGATCCCGCCGCCTCTGCCGCTGCCGCCGCTCTCCACCGCTGCTGCAGCTGCATTCAGTCCCCCTTGCCCACCATCCAAGCCTCAAGCCTGCACCCTCCCAGCCATGCTGGCAGCCGCAGCGACCCGGCTGTGCGCCAGCCAGGCGCCGCTGGCCGTAGGGCTGCTGCTGCGGGGGCCACGTGCGTCGCTGGCCCCCCGCCCACTTGCGGCGCCGGCGCCGGCGCAGCACCGCGCCACGGGCCGCCGCGGCTTTGCAGTGTCAGCTGCTAGCGTGGGGCCAGAGTATTTGGTGCTTCAGTACGACTACACCCACCACGATGCTGAGCTGCTGGCCCAGAGGGAGCCTTATATGGAGGATCACTTGCACCTGTGCCGCCAGGCGGTAAGGACCGGCCGACCGTCTTGGCAGGGCCCCGGCGTTGTGTTGGCTAGCCCCCTGCGGAACACCCCGGTGTGATCGTGCAGATGCAGTGCGCTCAGTTCCTCTTGGCTGGCGTAAGGCCCCGTTGAATGGTGATGCCTGCCAGCTGTATTCTGCAACACAGGCCGATGCCGGCAAGCTGCTGCTGTGGGGGGCGGTGGGCAACCCAATCGACAGGCAAGCGGGATCTTGAAACCAGTTTGGCGTGAGTTTGAACGTGCTGATTTTAAAGCCTGCAAGCTTGTGCAGTTCCCTGGCAGCTGTGCCCCCTGGTGCCCTGCTAAGCAGCAAGCCTGTGCAATGTGTCGTGCTGACCAGCACTGCACAATGCCTGCCTGCCGAGCCAGCCACGCCTTGGTTTGAGCAACAAAACCGTGCTGCATGACACGCCTGCTGCGCCTGCTGTGCAGCGGAATGCTGATCTGGCGGGGAGCCGATGAGGATGAGGTGGGGGAGCGCCGGCATGCGTGCTGCCTTGTGTTGCCCTTCGCACTCCAGTTGTGGCAGCAGAGGGCAGGCGCCATCGTGATCTTCAGCCCGGCTGCTGCTTGCCTGCCCCTGCCCTACTGCTCTCCCACCAAAACATGGGACCCTACATTTTGCGATACTCACTGCCCGCAGGTGCGCACCTTCGTCAAACAGGACCCGTTTGTTCGAAACGGCCTGGTCCGCCACTGGTGCGCAGCGGTATACACGTGTGTTGAGAGCGTGGGGTGTGAACTGCCCAGTTAGTTTATTGGCAGGCTGGGAGAGGCCGCCTGCTGATGAACTGCGCCCATGCATGCCGGCCGCTGTCGTGCTGCCCTGGCCTGCTACCCCCTGACTGCTGCAAAACGAGCCTTCCCGTCCTTGCCTGAGCAGCACTGCCCCCCGAATTGCTGCCAGGCGGATCCGCCCTTTCCACGTGCACGTTGTGGACAGAGAGTGAACCGAGGCAACGGTTCCTTTCGAGAGAAGCATGTAGGAAAGAATGGTGTGGCCTTGACAGCCAGCCAGGTTGCAGGCTTCCCGGGGCTTGCGGCAGCGGCGGCGCTGAACCGCCACCAGTACCAAACAGTGTGCTGTTGCAGCGTGGATGCGCTGGGCATGCTTCGATCAGCAGTGATTGTGCCCCTTACCTTTGCCCCTCTTCTTGTGAGCCCCTGTTCTCTCCCATGTTTAGTCTGCGTTTCTACTTCCTGTTTCTGCTGCTGCTTGGCATGTAATACATTGCCGGCTGCTTGGCAGCGCTGCTCCGGCGCATCTCTGGCAATGAGGCAAGAGGGCCGAAGGTAGGGGGGGCGAGAGAGCCCAGGCGTGGGCTGGGGGGCAACAAGGACTGCAACACAACTCTTCAAGAGTTGGAGGGGAAAGGGATCTCTCGGGGCAGTGGCACTGGGAGGGGAGAGTAGGGGATGGGTAGGGGCGGGGTGTCGCCAGGGAATGCATGAAAGAATTAAAGTGAGTGAGTGGGTGGGGGCGCGTGGTGGGCGCTGGCATGCATATCAAAGAATGGGTGAGAGGTGCGGGGATCTGCTGAAAAGGGGGGCCTGGCACACAGGCGCGTAATGGCAAGCTGTGCCACTCGTGGACAAACACGCACGCACAGGGGTCAGAGGGGCCAAGTATGGTGGCAGTGGTGGCACAGCAGTGTATGGCTGGCTGGGGCAGGCGGGGTGGAACAACAAAAGGCACCCGAGCCTGCGAAGAATTGCAGGCCACAACCGGCTTTCAACACAGCGGCAGGGGGTTAAACTAATCGTCTCTGTTTGAAGGAGAAAGCCGGGCCTGCAGGCGGAGCAAACTCCCAAGGCGGAGCTTGAGATGGAAACTGGCTGGGCAGGCAGGCGCTAGCGCTCAGCACGGCTGAGCAAATCCAGGAGGCCTGCCTTGCCTAGTGGTCTATGCTACTCCAGGTGCGTCACTCTTCCATGCTATCGCAGCAGCAGCTGACACTGCTAGCAGGCAGCGCACTAACCACCGCCAGCGGCACGGCAGACACGTGTGCAACAGCCACCGGTGCCGCCGCTGCGACTGCCGCCGCCACCGCCGCGACAGCCACAGCCGCCACCGGCTCATGGCGCTGCTGCGGCTGGTCCGCCTGCTGCGCCTGCTGTGCCTGCTGGGCATGGACTGCCTCAGACAGCTGGCGTGGCAGCCCCGCTGTGGTCAGCACTGAGTGCGGCTCATCGGTTGACATGGCGGTCGCATCATCTGCTTTGGGCAAGGGTGCCGGGAGCAGCGGGGCGGCGCACAGTGTTGGGCTGAGCAGGGAGGCTGGGCAGGGTGCAAGGCAGGTGCCAGTCCAGCTGCGGCGAAAGGGGTGTTGCTCGCAGGTGCGCTGGTCAGCTGCTACACTTCTTAACCGCAGCTGCATTCCCTGCCGCCCACCCAGCTCACCTGCTGTTGTGGGGCCAGCCTGCTCCTCTCCCTTGTCGTCTGCTGTCCGCTTGCGACCGCCAGCAAGCGCCTGCAAACATAGGGAAGGCAAACGGAGCGCAGCCGGTAAGTGCTGCCGTGCTGCTTCAATCCGCAGGCAGGCAGCAGTTGCGCCTGCACCGTACACTCTTTTGTGGCCATCTACCACAAGCCAGCAGGCTCAGCAGGCTCAGCACGCTCAGCAGGCACAGCGCTGGGTCAACCGCCCACCTGCCGCGGCGATGGCTGCTCCAGGTGCCACCCTGCTGCGTGCTGCCTGCTGGTCGCGCCATTGGGCAGCGGCGGCAGAGGCGACAGCGGGGATGGCGGTTGCCAGGGCACCAAAGCCCACCCAGCCGGGCTGAGACCGGCTGGGCTGCCCAGCTGCAGCAGCGGCAAGGCCGAATGCGGACTGTGCGCTAACGGCGAGCCTGGCGGCAGCGTCAGCGCGGCTGCTGGGATGGCTGAGGGCAGCGGCGAAGGGATCAGCTGATACCCATGCGAGCCGCCGCCTAGCCGCCGCCTGCGGCAGGCAGCGCCTCGGGTGCACTGTGTGGATCCACTGCCGGCTGTGCTGCCTTGAGTCTCATCGTCTGAGCTTGGGGCTGGCTTCAACTCTAAATCAGGCGGCGGTGCCGCCTGCTGCTGCTGCCGCTGCCGCCGCTGCTTGCCGGGCTGCTGCCCTGCCCAGTGTGGTTCAGCAGAGGCGTGCTGTGCTGTGCTGTGCTGTGCGGCCGCGGGGCGCATGGCCGCCGCCGCTGCCTGCTGCGCCGCTGGTGCTGGTGCTGCGGCATTGCCTGCTGGCCAGGGGCAGTGCTCGCCGACTGGGCCCTCTTCATGCAGCTCTGGAATGGTGGGAAGCGTCTGCTGGGGCGTGGTGGCGGGCTGGCCGCGCTCCGGGAGCCGGCTGGGGGCGGTGCTGGCCATGGGAGGCGGGTGGCCGGCCGCTGGCGGTTGGGCGGCGGGTGCGCCCGCGCGCGGCGACTGCGCTGTCGCCTGCATTGGTACAGAGTGCCGGATAGAAGGAACGGGTGAGCGGCGTGTGGTGCACGCACTGCTGGAGTGGGCTGGGCGGGGCAAGCTGGCGCTTGGCTGCCGGCGACGGGCGGCAGCGCTCGTGAAGCGTCGCGTTGCTCATCGCGCCCCTGGTGCGGGTGACTCACTGTGCCGGAGCAGGGCCTGTCGCTCTTAAGGCGCTTCATGGCTGCTGCAGGGGCGGCAGGGCCGCGCGGCGGGCCCTGGGAGCGCCCGCCCTGCTCGTCCGGCCGCCGCGAGAGCCTTGCGGCGAGCAGTGCAGGCGGCTCTAGAGCCGCCCGCTTTCTGAGCCGGGACGCTACTGCGTTGAGGATCTCCAGGGCTGCGCGCGCTAGCACCAGAGCAGGGGACGGGCAAAGGCGGTCATATGGTGTCGCGTGTGCTGCAATGCGCCCTCCCTGATGTCGGGAGCTCACGTGGGCGGCGATGCGCGATGCCGGGAGGGCTGCAAGCCCGCGCCGAAAGACTTGGGGTGCGCAGCACGGCACGACGCAGCAGCTGGCGGCAGGCAACAGCGACCACCGCCCCGATGAGCTTGATGTCTGGTGCCCGATGGCATGGAAGAGCTGGCGACACGCTGGGGGAGCGGGGGGAGGCAGCACAAACCCTTGCTCGCGCCCAGAGGTGCTGGGGAGTCGCGTGGGCCTGCCTAGTAAATCATCGAGAGTATAGAAGGCGATCCAGAATGCCGATGGTCGCTGTGAAGGGTCCTGTGTTTGCCGCCGCTGCCCGCCGCCGTTCCCGCCACGCTCGTCTCCAGGCGCCATTGGCCTACGCCTGCTTGACCTTGGTTGCAAGCAATGGCAGCGCAGGCTAGCTTCAGGGCAGGAGTCCTGCAGTTTAACGCTCAGCTGGCATTCACCCTTGCATGCCACTTTGTGGGCCCGCTGCGCTCCTGCCTGCAACGAGCTCCAAACGCACAGCACACACTCGTAAGCTGTAGCAACCTCCGAGCACTCCAGTCCAACATGCCCAGAGCCGCACTCAGCAGCCAGGCAGCCGTCAAGAGCACTCCTCTGCGACCATCGGTGCTCCCGTTTCAAGTTACACTGTCTGGGGATGGAGCGTCACGCTGGAGCAAGTGCATGCCCTGCTACCGAACGGCCCCAACCCAGCTGCCGCCGCCGTCCAGAATTTCCTCAAGCCGCAGCACAGCAGCCTGCGTGTCTGCCAGCGCCAGCAGCTGGTAGCGCCCCCGCCGCGGGTGCAGCACGTACGCGACAAGCTGCTGCTGCTCCTGCTGGCTGCTAGTGCCAGGCTGCGATGCACCTGTCGCCTCCGGCACCAGCTGCCTGAAGGCGTCGGATACGGCGGCCAGGCGGAACAGCAGCCGCCGCTCGCTTCGAAACAGAGCCGCAAGCGTCTCAAGCCGCTGCCGCGCTGCCGCTGTTCCAGCTGCTGCTGCTTCAGCCGGGCACCTGCCCCCATCACCGCTGCCACCGCCGCTGCTGGCATGCCTGGCTGGCAGCGGCAGCAGCACGATGAACCGCCCCGGGGTGGGCTCCCAGTCTGCGTGCTGCATCTCTCGTACTCGCTCCGACAAACCGCTGCCACGAGCTGCCACCCGCTGAGAGTGCCCACGGGGCTTCCGAACAGGGCTGCCGTCCGCCGCATACTCCTCTGCAGAGGAGAAAGGCATGGGCAGAACAGATCAATTGGTTCAATTGAGAACAGCTAAACGAGGTCATGCATACCAGCACAACACGCCACAGTATGGAGGCCTAGCTAGCATCGAGCAGCCGCCGCAACAGCATGGACAGCAGAGCAGCAGCGGCAGCAGCAGCACGGATAGCAGCAGCTCAGTCACCATTCGCAGCCAGAGCAGCGGCAGCGCAGCGGCCCACCATCTGTGGCACTGGCGGCATCCAGTAGGCGCTTGAAGCCCCACAGGGAGGCCAGCCCCAGCACTGCCATGGCCCACTGCTGCCAGCTGATGTCGCTGGAGACGAATTTCAGTCCATGGGTGCAGCGGCGAGCTGCCAAACCCAGTCGTGATGCCACATGCAAGGCGGCCAACGCCGCATGGGCGGCAGCCAGTGCCAGCAGGCCGGCTGGCCGTGCCTGCCCCTGGCTGAGGTCGGGCTCTGCATGACGCAGCAGCTCTGCCGCCCAGGCTGAGCTGTCTGCAAGCGAGCTGGACCTAACTGCCTCCAAGCGGCGGTTGGAGGCCGGGCCCTTGCAGAGAACCAACAGCGGCGGGGAGGCCGCCCCCACGGCAGACTGCCACACAGCATAATCGGAAGGCCTGCAAGGGTGCACAGAGGTGGGAGCGCGGCTCTGGGCAGTGCAACGCTGGCCACAATGCGATGCTACAGTGTGGGCGCAGCGTGGGCATCAGACTGATGCAGAGGTGGTGTGCTGTACCCGGCTGCCCAAAGGCAATCCCTTGCAGGCCGCAGCACGGCACGGCACCGAGCCAGTTGCAAGCCCAGTGCGGTGCTCACCGCCACACAGCGGCTGCTGCCTGGATGCTGCCCTGCGCCTTGCGCACTTCCTCCAGCAAGTGCAGCGGCCGGGGCTGGCCCTCCCGTAGCACAGCCAGGACACCCAGCCGGCCATCAGGCAGCGCACGGCACCTGCAGGCGCAAGGACAAGCAGCTTGCTTGCTTGTGTCTAGGGAACAGCAGGGCGCGATACAAGCAGGTGGCAAGCGCGCCGGGCTGTGATGCTGCTTCTGCATGGCCTCCCGTGCGTGTCACACCGCCCAAACCACACGCGCACCAGTGGGAAAGCAGCCGGGGCGACAGCGGCGGCAGGGCCGGCAGCTGCAGCAGCTGGGCGCCGGCCCAGCGCTGCAACCGCTGGGAGGTGAGCTGGTCGCTAAACACCACAGCGCAGCGCATGCTGTAGCAGCCACGGGGCAAGCCAAACAGCACGGGAAGCTCCCGCCAGGGCTGGGGGGAGTGGAAGAGGCGCCGCAGGTGGGAGGCCACAAATCGGACCTGCGGCGCAGACAGGCAGCAGTGTAGGTGAGGGCTTGATGGAAGAATCCAGGCATGTGGCCTTGCAGCGAACCGAGTGGAAGCCCGGGATGTATTTCAACATGGAGCGAGATGCACACAGTACTTGGAGCGCGCACGTTTGCACCGCCGGGACACGACCGGCCCGCCCCAGCACTTACCAGCATCGGCTGCTCGTGCAGGTTGATTCTCCCAAAGCTCAGCAGGCTGCCCACCTCGCGAATAGCTGCCTCCCATTGCGAGCTCTGTGAATGGACGAGCGAGGGAGGAAAGCAGTAACCAGATGATGCTCCTGACGCCACTGCAGCACGACGTTTGCTGGTGCTTCATGTCACTCCACACCTTCCAGCCTGGCCTGATCAGTTGGGCCAACTAGCACCCCCAAAGCAAAGCCAGTTGGGCACATAGCGGCCGAGCACACAGTGCTCACCAGCGCGCGGCAAAAGGGGCTGTCGTGGGCGTACAGCTGCACAACCCACGGCCGGCCATCCGGCCGCTGGTCAGCAGCCAGCACCCGCCGCGCAAATGCACTGCTGTCCAGCTCCTCAGCCGCAGAGTCGATGCGAATGCGCTCCTGCTGCCGCGCCTGCGCCGCACGCCAGGCTGCCTGCTGCGCCGCACGCTGCCGCACAGCGTCCGCCCAAGAAGGTGCGTGCTGCCGAAACAGGCGGGCATAGGCGTCTGCACCTTGCTCGGTGAGCTCCTCGTATGCTGCCTGCACCTGCAGCCACTGCTCCTGCGCTGCTGCACTGGGGTTCTGTAGCGTGGGTGTGGGTGATGAGAAGGCAGGCCTGATTAGAATGGTGCATGCGCAGACTGCTGGGCGGCGGCGAGCAGCGGCGGCAGCGGTCGTGCCTTGTCTGGGTGCAGCTTCAGGGCGAGGCTGCGGTAGGCGCGCTTGATCTGGGCCTCATCTGCGCCGCGCTGAAGGCCCAGAATGGCCCAGGGGTCGGTGGCCGCCGCCAACGAGAGCAGGCAGAGCGGCAAGAGGGCCAGGCAGGTGGTCAAACGCGCCCTCATAGCTGCAAGACGCCCGATCAGGGCCGAGACAGCGCAGGCAAGCCGCGGGGCATCGTGCGGCTGTTCGTTCGGCGCCGGAAGCGCCTAGGTAGACGCCTTGACCATTTCGAAGACACACGATCAATCAGGGAGGAACGGGGCGATGAACAATGGCTGTGCAGCTCTGGGCAGCGCCAGGCGAGCGGTGGCGGGCAGCGCACCGCTCGTGGCGGCAAGTCGCATTCCCCTCGGTTGATTGGCTCTAGAGAGCCAGGGCTGTACTTATGTTAGCGTACAGCCATAGCTCCAGGAAAGTGTGTGTGGCTTCAAAAGTGGTTGGCAACGGATGCGCCCGCCTGCTGCCGCCGCCACGCCGCCGCGCCCCATGCCACTTGGCGGCTGGGAGCGTGCTTGCAGCGCCCATCGGCTGTACCCAATTTTCCAGGAAGCGATCAGCATATATCGGAAGGCCGCTCGGCCCCTGGGGAAGCTCAGAACAGCACGATGGCGGACGCTGCGCTTGGGCGCGGCGCGGACCTGGAGGAGGATGACATGGATGACATCAGGTGCGGCGCTGGATGCCATACAGCCCCACGCCGCTCGCCGCGCTCCACTGCCGCCGCCGCCGCCGCCGCCGCTTGACCTGCCGCCCGCCCAACTCGCGTTGTGCAGGCAGGAGCGGCGGGGGCAGAGCGCATACGAGCGGGAATATGAGGATGACCACTCCTGGGAGCAGCTGGAGGAGGACGAGTATGGCAACCTTCGGGCGCCGGTGCGCACGTGGCCTGGTTCAGCGGGCGGCGCAGCCGGTGCTTCGCTGCCATGTTTAGTGCTGGCGCCGCAGCCGGCCCATTTACTGCTCACAAGGGAGAGCCGCAGCAGATCTTCACATGCTCTACATGCAAGTTTGCACACTAAACAGCTGCCGTTGCACCCTCATGCCACAGGACCGAGCGGCGGAGCAGCGGGCGCGGCGGCGGCGCCTGCTGAGCGCGGCGCAGAGCGCGCGCATCCGGCGCGGCATGATCCGCTATGTGCAGGTGCCTGCTTGCTTTGGTTGCGTCAGGGCTGCTCACTGCTTGCGGCAGTGTTGCATTGGGCTGCTGAAACGTGTTGTGCGTCCTGCCGGCGTCACCCTGTCCCTGCTGCAAATGCATCATGCGACTTCACCACTCCCTGCTGCTGCTGTGCAGGTCGTGCTGGACCTGTCCCGAGCAGCCTCCCTTGCAGGTGCCTAGGCTGGCTGTCCTGCTTGCACAATCAGGCCAGCTGTTCACCACCAGCTGCATGGCTGCCCTGCGCAGCAACAGGGGCAGCGTTGACACCAGTGCTGCCGCTGCAGCTTGCTTGGCTGTGCAGTGTGCAGCGCCGCCCAGAGAATGTGCTTGCTGCCACATGCTGGAGCAGCGTATGGCTTGTGAGCCAGCTGGACTGGCAGAGGTTAGCCCTCGCAGCCGCCTTCGTGCCCAATGCACACTCAGATCTGCCATGCCTTCTCATTCAACCGCCCCATGCTGCATAGACATGCGGCCCCTACGGGCGGCAGTCATGTCGGGGGTGCTGCAGCAGTTTGTGCGGACCTTCTTCGACGAGAACCCGCTGAGCCAGGTGAGAGCAAGTGGGCATGCTTTTCCTGGTTCCTTGGATTGGAAAACAAAACCTCTTCAGCTGGTCGTCGTCGTGCTGCACAGCTTTGCGGGTTCTGCTGGTTGAAGGCAGGCGGCTTAGTTGGTGCAACCAACCTCAACCTGGCCCGTGTGCAGCTGGGCATCATTGTGCTGCGCAACGGCGTGGCTGAGCGGCTGTCTGAGCTGTCATCTTCACCGGTAGGCAACTGGCACCTTGCAGCTGCGGGCCTGATGCATCAATTAGCAAAGTCACGTTTCATGGCGTTGCTGAGCGGCTGTCTGAGCTGTCGTCCTCGCCGGCGGGAGCGCTCATGCCTTGCAGCTGCTGGCCAGATGCTCAGTAATTTTTGCAGGAACAGCGGCGTGGCAAAACGGCTGTCTCAGCTGTCATCCCTGCCGGTGCACGCACGCTGCAAGTGCCCGTTCCCGCTGCTAATCTCGACAGCGGCAGGGATGTTGCATTGTGTTACCTCTGCACTGCTGCTCGTGCCTTGGCTGCAGGAGGCGCACATTGCCAAGCTGCGCAGCAACCTAGACACTGGAGGGGATGCCTCGCTTCAGAATGCACTAGACCTGGCGGTTGGCTCGCTCAGCAGCATCCCGCCATATGGCCACAGGTGGGCAGACGGTTAGGGTGGTTGAATGGAAGGAGCGTGATACAAATGCACTGGACGTGGCGGTGGGCTTCCTGCATCCCGTGCCGCTTCTTGCACACACTGCCTGCGACGTGTGTGCGACGTGTGCAACGTGCATGTTATGTAGTGTCCGACTGTGCTACCTCTCACCTCCACAGGGAGGTGATCATCACGCTGCCGGTCGCAACCCGACTTGCACACCCTGCATCTGCCTTAGTGCCCTGCTGCTGCGTCCATTGCCTTTGCTCGTGCCGCTATGCCTGTGAACTGCACTTTGCAGGGAGAGGTGATCATCATGCTGGCGGCCTTACTTTGTCACACAACCCTTGCATGTGCTACAGCGCACCGTAACTTTGACTGCTTTTGGTGTTGTCTTTCTTTTCGCCTCTGCACTCTGCAGGGAGGTGATCATCATGCTGGCGGCCCTCAGCACCTGCGACCCAGGGGACATCAACACAGCCATCAAAGCAGCCAAGCAGCAGCGCGTGCGTGTGTCAGGTGCGCCGCTGCTTGTTTTTGCTCTCCTGGTTTGGAACGGCAGGGCCGCCGCCCAGGTGTTGGGTGGTGTGTGCGGCACTGCCGAAACCCAGCGGCAGGGTGGTGTGCAGCATGGCATGCAGGCCGTGCCGCGTGAAGGGTATGCGAGCCACATCAACAGGGACACCAAATCAGCCTGTGTGCCTGCGCTTTACTCTCCTGCAGTGGTGGGCCTTTCGGCGGAGATGTACGTGTGTCGGCGCATGTCGCAGCAGACTGGCGGCACTTACACAGGTGGGGAGGGCTTGCTTGCAATGGCAGTCGTCTGAGGACACATGGGCAAACTGGACTGCTGGCGAAAGACATTGGGCATTGCGCTTGACACCCCTGCTGTCATGGCACCACCTGCAAACCGGCTGTGCTTGCAAGATCATTGCTGCAGCATAAGATTGTCATCGCTGTAGCATGCCGCGCCGCTACTGATCTGCGTTGCCCAACTCTTCCTTGCCGCAGTGGCCATGAACGAGGGCCACCTGCAGGAGCTGATGCTGGAGCATGCGGTGCCTCCGCCAGCACCGCCCGGCTCCTCAAGTGTGTCCCTGGTGCGCATGGGCTTCCCGTCTCGCAACCCAGAAGCGCCCGGCGCTGCGGCATTCACAGGTGAAGCCCGGCTCAGTTCTAGATGTGTCTGACCGCTCCAGCTGTGCCGTGCTGTCGTCGTCGCTGGCCATCTGCCGCTTGGCGCCTTTGTGCGTGCAGTTGAAAGCCCTCGCCCTGCGCTGCACATGTGCCACAGTCGAGCACCCGCCTGCTCCCTGTCTGCCTGCAGGCGCCGAGTGCTTGCTGCAGCCGGGGGGCTACACCTGCCCCAAGTGCAAGGCGCGAGTGGCGGAGCTGCCCAGCCAGGTGCCGCTGCTGCTGCAAAGGCGGATGCCTCAACTACTGCGCGTATGACTGCATTCAAGCATTCGACAGCTCACAGGCGGCCTTGCTCGTGCTGCCAAGCTCTACATGAGTTCATCATTCTTCACCGCGCCTTTGCTACGCCTTATAGCACACTCTCAGCCCCTGCGCCAGCTCCTTTGTGACCACGTTTATCTTGCTGCTCCCCACCGCCCCATCCATGCAGTGCCACGTCTGCGGGCTGTCCCTAGTGGCCTCACCCCACCTGGCGCGCTCGTATCACCACCTCTTTCCGGTCAAGCCGTTTAGCGAGGTGCCTGCGGATGAGTTGGCAGCCAGCCAGGTGGGACGCATGCAGGTCGTCATCAGCTGATGGGCATACTGTTGTGCGTTGTGGTCAGCTGGATTTTGGCCGGTGCTGTTCGCGGGGCCCTCGCTGTGTTGCCGATACCTAGCCAGCCTGCAAGACTGCAACTGCCCGTCATTCCACTTCGCTTGCCGACTCGCTGACCTCGCCTTCCTGTTTCATCCGTAGGGCTGCGGCGGCGTGCAGCCAGATGCAGCGCCGCCGCCCTTTGCAGAGGGAGGGCCATACTGCTCTGGCTGCTACCTCCCCTTGAGGCAGCAGCAGCAGCAGGCGGGCAGCAGCGGCCAGGGGCGGCGAGCGGCGGCGGCAGCACCAGCGGCAGCAGTAGGCGGCGGCGGCGGCCCGGGCATCGTGTCGCGGTGCCCAGGCTGCCGGAACCTGTTTTGCTTTGACTGCGACTCCTTCATTCATGAGCAGCTGCACAACTGCCCTGGGTGCGAATGCCTGCCGCCGCAGCTGTCTGCCGCCGCCAACGGCGGGTAGTACGGCTGCGGTGGGACACAAGTGCCTGAATGCGACAGCCTACCGTCCTTTGCCGCTGATGGCTGTAACCATAGGATCGGATTTATTTATTGCAAAGTTGACAGGAATGCTAACTGCCTGAGCATGAGGCAGTCAGCGACCATCGCAAGTCATGCACCGCGAAAGCCGACCTGGCACCCAGCAGCCTGAGCAGCATTGCCCTCCTAACTTTCCCATTCCCGCTCAGCTGTTGTCCTCGCTCAGACAAAGGCGCCTACGAGCCAAACCAAGCCAGCAGTGGCATGTTTGCGCTGCGGCTGGCGGCTCACGGCTCGCACATCGCCGCCCAAACAGGCGCCGCATCCACCGCAGCTAGGCGATCGATTTCACGCACGCTGCGCGGCATGGCGACCAGCGGCGCTGGCAGCGGCGGCACCGTCGCTCCGCCGCCGCCTGCGGCAACAGAGCAGCAGCAGCAGCAGCAGCAGCAGCAGCCGGCAGCCGGCAGCACCGAGCAGCAGCAGGCAAAAGTGCGCAACTATCCCGATGAGCCGCGAGTTGGAGTGGGCATCGTCGTTCTGCGCCAGCTGCCGCCGGCCAACACGCCCGAGGTGCTGCTGATCCGCCGCACCAAGGAGCCCAGCAAAGGCAGGCGGGGGGAGCTGGGTTTTGTTTGGCATGGTCTGCCCTGAGACACATATTCGGCATGATCTGCCCTGAGACACACTGCAGTGTTTCGAGTAATTCGTCCACTGCTGCTGTTGCTAGTTGTCGAGGTGAATAGTTGTGCGAGATGCCGCACTTGCGATGTGTGATGCAACGACGGCGCCCCTCTCCCGCCGCTGCGCAGGCATGTGGTGCTTTCCCGGCGGCAGCCTGGAGCTGGGAGAAAGCCTGGTGGAGTGTGCCGTACGCGAAACGCTGGAGGAAACCGGCATTCATCTGCGCAACGCGCCTCGGGAAGGTGGGCTACTGGCTGCACGCACATTGTGCTGTGGGGAGATTGGCTGCAGGCACGTGGGGGGATTGGCTGCAGGCACGTGGCGCTGTGCATGGCATACCACCCTGTCTGTCCGACAACCAAAGCAATGTACGCTGCCGGTGACTGCTGTGCAGCCTGGCGGCCATCCCACCTGAACCAACGTGCCTCTTTGCTCCACGCTGTTCAAGTTGCAGGGGAGATTTTCAGCGACGCGCTTGATTTCCCCTCCCCCGTCTCTTCATCCGATGCCATGATACGAGATGAGCAGGCGCGCACAGCTGCCGCGGTTCATGCATGCTGCAGCTCAGCATGCTGTGGTTACTGTAATGTATGCAGCAATCAAGCAGGACTTGCAGTGTTCGTCCATGCGCGCAATTGTCTGCACGTGTGCGACGCCACTGTGCGGCGCCGCTGATGTCGCATCGCCCCTGCCACCCTTGCCGTCCTCTTCCCTCCCAGCAGGGCCGGCTGATGTACCATTACGCAATCATCAACCTGGCGGCTGCCCCAGAGGTGGGATGCGTGCATATGCACTGCTCTGTGTAGTGCACACGTGCCAGATTGTGTCTGCGCTGCTGCTGCCAACTTGCTGGGCAGGCACGCCTGCTGTCACGTGCTACCCCTGCGCAGCAATTGTCCAGCTGGTTGTCAATTGCAGAGCATCAGCTGGACTCAAGCCCGTAGCCAGCGCGTCCAGCACTGGCTTTTTTCCTTCGCACCCTGCATCTGTGTCTGGCATGATGCAGGACCCTCACCAGCCGCCTGTGCCCAGCGACGATGTGGATGCAGCGGAGTGGTTCCCTGTGGCGCAGCTGCGTGGGCTGAAAGGTACGCAGCTGGCGCAAGCTGGCAGCTGATACGCCGTTCGTCTAAACTGCAAGCATGTCTGAAACTGCGGTATTGTGTGCTTGCCGCGGGCGGGCCTCTGCAAGCCCAGCGGCGGCGGATTGCCAAGCTTGCCAGGTCGAGTGCACGCGTGCTGCCGTGCACTCGAGCACACACAGGCGCCATCAAACCAGCCTGTGGCAGATGTCGTGACCGCCTTTTCCTTCCACTGTTGTGTGCAGACCTGGTGGTGCACTGCGATCAGGTTGCCGAGCGAGCATGGCAGCAGTACACGCCTCGGTCATGAGCAACCGTGAGCAGCCTGCAAGCTTGCTCCTGCTGCTGCCGTCCTGCCCCTTGCAATCTTACTGAGCGCTGCATCACATGTAATGGAACGCACCCAGGATCCAATCCCAGTGCAGTTGGAGGCCAGATCCACCAGGGGTGGCTGACAGCACCAGCTGCTGCTGGTAACAGCAAAGGTCCTTGCAGGCACAGCGGCAGGCACAGCGCACAGCGGCCATGTGTGCTTGTGCTGGCACATGCGCATTATCAATCAGCTGCTGTTGGGGGTTCATTTCAATTGCGCGGCTCATTTTTGCAAGGAGTCAGCATGGCCGCGCTGCCAGCCGGTGCGCAGGCGGCGCTCCGTCAGGCGATAGCCGCCGGCTTCCTGCCCCTGGATGCCGATGGCGTGCCCGACCTCGACCTGATGGAGCGCCTGTGCTCCACGCGATCGACGGCCGGCAGCAGCGGCCCCCTGATCCCAGCCGCCCCCGCCGCCGCTTTGCCGGCGCGGGCGAAGCTCGTGGCGCCAGCTGCCCCTGCGCCCACAGCCAGCCTGCTGCTGCCCGGGAGCGCCGCAGGTGCAGCCCTGGCACCCAGCTTGCGGCCAGTAGCATCCCAGCTGCCTAGCGCAGTGGAGCCTGCTGCCGCGTCCTCGTCTGTCGCCGGCAGCACTCAGCAGCCAAGTGCCGCCGCCGCCCAGGAGCCTTCAACCTCAGCAGCCGACAGCGCAGAGAGCCGGCCCCCTCAAGCAATGCAGCACCACCCTGCCGCAGCGCCGCAATCCGCACCTGCAGCTGCAGCAGCACTGCCAACTGCAGCAGCACTGCCAACTGCAGCCAGCCTGCTACCCCCGCCACATGCGCTGGCACATGCTGTGCCAGCGGCGGCGGTGGCGGCGGCAGGGGCAGCCAAGCAGGCAGCAGTCGGCCGGCATGTGCAGCCTGCTGATGACGCCCGCATGAAGAGCCGCGCCATACAAGCGCGCTACAGGCAGCGACAGAAGGTGGGAACCGTAGGCAGGGGGCCAGGGAGGTGGGCAGCCATCGCATCCACATGTGCCGCCTGCACAGCTGCCGGCCCTGCCTGAAGGTGGTGGAGGGGCAGGCAGCTGCAGGTTTGAATTCATGCTTGCAGACCCCATCACGCTACATCCCCTCATGCCCCATGCTGCATCGCTTTGCGTTTGCTCCCGCCTGCAGGAGCGGCGGCTGCAGCTGATCCAGAGCTACCACGAGACAACCGCTGAGCTAGAAGAGGCTCGGAGGCTCAATGAGGAGCTGCGCCTGGCATCGCAGGTCGGTGACGCAATGCATCCCAGCTCGCCGTGCAAGTGCTGCCACTGCATCCTGCTTGCAACAGGCATGCAGAAGCCGAGCGCTGGTGCCGGCGGGGCAGGAGGCACCGGCATGGTCTCAGCTGCCCGGCGTTTAAAGGCCACAGACTGCCGGCTACACCCCTGGTGGGCAAGCTTGCATGCAATCGCCATTGTTCCTTTTGGCTGCCTCCACAGGTCATGGAGGCTGTGGTGGGCAGCCGGGAGGGCAGCCTGGCCATCCTGCAGGCGGTGAGGCTGCCGAACTGTTTGCCAGTTGTGTGCTGCGCGCGACCAAGACCTGCTGCTGCAAGTGGGACGCTCAGCCAGTGTCTTCCAAACCTGGGCAGTTTTGCTGTGGCGCTCGCGCTGGAAGCCCCGACCGCATGCGTGAAGCAACTGACGCGCATGACTCCCGCCTGCTTGCTCCAGGCTCGAGTGGCGGACAGCGACGGCGGCAGCAGCGACGAGAGCGGCGGCGAGGATGCGGGCGGCTGCCGCGCCCTGGCCAGACTGCCCGCGCCTGGTACCACAGCCAGTGCTCTGGCCCTGCCGGCGGCTGCCCCCCGACAGCTCAACAGTCAGACGGCGGCAGACCTGGTTCGCAACCTGCTGTCCCTGCCGTTTGACCGCCGGGCGGAGCTGTGCTGCGACATTTTGGTGCGGCACGAGCCTTCCAGGCAGACGGTAGAGGGGTGGGCACTGGCGCAGGCGGGGCAGCACCCAGGCGGCTGCGAAGACATGGAGATGAGGTGCGAACGGGGGGGGGGGGGCTGCTTGAAGGGTGGGTAGGAGAAATCAAGTGGGCTGAAACGTGCAAAATCTAGCCAACACTGTGGCACGGAGCATGATCATTGGGGCTGCCCTCCTTATACGTGTCCGCTCATTCATCCGCCGTTGCGTGCTGCGCTTCTCCCTGGTTTTCCTTCTCCCAGGCTGCGCCAGGAGCTGGGGCGGCACCTGCAGGACGCCTCGCCCCAGCTGCTGGAGGCGGTGTTCAACATGAGCCAGCGGCAGCTGCTAGAGGTGAGGAGGGATCTGAATTACTGTGCCTGCACAGCTGGACAAAGAAAGGTTCGTCAGCATTGCAGCACCAAGTGGCATCGGCGAGCATGCTTGCAAGCCCATCGAGCTATGTGTCCCGTTTCCTTTCATGAATGCAGGACTGGGCGGACTTCACAGACGTAGCCGCCCAGGCGGTGGCTGCCCTGGATGCCGGCCAGGTGGCGGAGCGTGATGTGTACGAGCGCATCCGACCAGGATACATGTACCATGTGAGTCATGAACGGCAGTCATTCCAGACTCGCTGCTTCGTGCAGCACATTATTGCCGGCATGCATCTGGTTGTGCTGCAGGCGTGCTGGCGATGCGCAATGCTGCTAATCGCTGTGGCTGCTGAGAGGCTGGAGCCAGCCTACCTATATCACACTTCTCTGTTCCCTCTGCAGGTCATGATCAACTCAATCCTCATCAACAACCGCCCCGAGTGGTGCCGCTGGCGCCTCTCCCACACCATGCTGCCTGGGGAGAGCGAGGCCGCAGCTGCAGCGCGCTGGCAGCAAGTTGCGGTGCGTGCAACAATGATAGGGGCGCTTGCCTGCAAGCGGCAGTGTTGGCATGATTTGGTGCTGCGGCCCTCCGTGCCTGCTGTGCGTGACGTGCCTGCTGTGCGTGCTGCGCCTGCTGTGCAGGTCAAGATGGGCATCACCCACAGCCAGGCGCTGCGCATCCAGCGCGCCTACCAGGCAAGTGCACAAATGGCGGTTGTGAGCAGGCTTGGCATGCACACGCGCTGGCCAGCAGTGCCAGGCAGCCTGCGTGCCGACAGGGGAAGCACAGCTGCACCCACAGTCATGCCACCCAGCAATCAGATGCGGCTCAGTGCCGACCCTGCCGCTCGCGTCTACATCACTACTGGTTGGCTGCTATTGTCAGTGCAGGACTACTGCGCTCGGCTGAGCGAGCTGGCGGCTGAGTCGGCTGTTGCGCTGGAGGCGCTCGCGGAGGCCAAGCAGGTGGGGCACTCTGATTACATCGCGTCGAGGCAGAGTGCATGCATGGGGTGCAGTTTTGCTTCCAGGTGCAGGCAGCAGTCGCCGGTGGCCTCTGACGCTGCTGCCACGGCGGGGTGCAACGCATGTGCAAACCGCCACCCATTTCATGCCTTGTTCATGCAGGCGCCCGCGGCAGGCACCACCTGGCACACCCCCTCTCACCTGTAACATACTTGCACCTCCACGTCTCTATGCAGGCCCTGGCTGGCGATCAGCTGCTGGAGCTGGGCGCACCGCTGGGATCCAGCATGAGCCGGTACCTAGCCCTGGTGGCCGCCACAGGTGCGCTCCTGCTGCTGACCAGATGCTGTGGACAGTTGGGTTGTTTTCACTGGCTCGAGAGCATGGGACTTGCTGCACTTGGTTGGCGTCTCGCGTTTGCCGGCAACACCAGCTACCGCAGCAAACGCTGCATGAAGCCCCTGATGACATGCCTGCTGCTCTCCCCACTCTCACATGAGTGCAGGCGTGCTGGCCCACCAGCCCAACGAGGCGGTCATCACGCTGCTGGAATTCTCCGCCTCCTTAAGTGAGTGCTCTCAAAGCGGCAGAGAGTTACAAATGCGGCGTTTGCATTGCACCTAAACTGAGCACGAGCGGAACAGTGGATGGACGCAGATCAGCCAGCTGGCGTACTATGATTGCACTAAGCCCTGACTGCCGCTCCTGTCCCCTTACGCATTGCAGCCCGCGTTCTGACCCCCATCCAGCGGGCGCGCATGGTGGCCCTGTGCAAGCCGCTGCTGCCGGACTTTGTTCAGATTGCCACCGGTGCCATGCGGCATCATGGCGTGGTGCCCCGAGCGCTGAGCGGCGCTGCGGCGGCGCCGCTGCACGGCGTGGTGCCCGCTGCGCACCCGCTGGCCGCCCGCGCCTGATTGCAAAGGCAACTTGAGGCCTGTACTTGAAAGCTTGTGCCCCGACTCCATTATGACTCTTGCGCCCGGCTTACAAACCCAACCTTTCATGCCCTGCTGTACTAGCCAACTAGCGTTTCATGCCCTCTCTGAGGGCCGCCCTTGTGCCCAGACCTGTCGGGAATACATGTGCATTGCCAGCAAAAAATGTGAGCAGCTGTTGTTCGCAATCCATCACGCCAGAACGCTGGCCGCTTAGCGCACTCCCTAAGCCTACTTTTTGCCCCCGCCCCCTCCCTAATTCTTTTGCTGTCTCATTCTTGCCCACCGCCAACGCACTGCATCAAGTGGGTCACACACCGCATAGCATGCCCGTTCCCTAACACCGGCATCCTTACTCCTAATGCGGCACTGCAGCCGCCCAAGACCCGCCCCCTCTTGCCTTGAGGAACAGCCCTGCTTCCAATCGCCTTAGCCGCGTTGGCAATCCGGCACTCAGCCCTTTTGTACGCCTCGGCTGTTTCATAGCATCCTGTTTGCTCTCGGGAAATCCAGCCAACTGAAAGAATGCGGCGATACGTGTGTAACGATACTAACCGTATTGGGAGGGTGACATTTTGTTATGCCCCTTGCGCCTGGGAGGCTGCATGAAATGATAGGCAGTGGACATGAAAGCAGCAGGCAAAGCGTGGTCAGCGGTCAGCAAACATAAACGCGACAGCAGGCGGGTCGCGCTGTGTTATTGGGTTTGTTGTACGTGCCGTCAGCCGGCGACGCCCATGCCGGCCATCGCCCAGCGTGGCGCAGTCAGCCAGCGGCGTCAGGCTGCTGTGGGCCACCGCTGGTTCCGAGCCTGCGGGTTGCCCTGCAGCCCCAGCCCCAGCCGCCGCACAGGCCGCCTCGGCTGCACTAACGCCGCCTCAGATGCCCGCACTGCCGGTACTCTGATCCTCCATCAGCAGCACCGGTTCCTGGCTCTCTGTGCGGCGGTGCGCCGGCCCGCCGCCCGCCATGCGCCGGGGCAGCCCACTGATAGCGCTCCATGCCTGCTGTGCTGCCGCCGCCGCCTGTTTCACCGGGCTGGGCGGCCGCTCTGGCTCATCCAGTACAGGTGCTGAGCTGGCACGTGCTGCCATCTCCACATCTAGCACAACCTCTGCCGGGCCTGAACCTGCCGCGCCCAGCACAGCTGCCGATGCCGGGCGCTGCTGCCAGTTGGCGCCGCCGCCGCCGCCCAGAGTGCCAGCTGCCACCACAGCCTCCTCGCCTTGGCTGCCATCCAGCCCGTATTTATCGGCATAGTGGCTGCCATTGACGGCTGCCGCTGCCAGGGCTGCATCTGCCAGCGAGCCGCCGCGGCTGTGGCTGGGCACAGCAGCCATGGGCAGGGAGGGGCCTGCAGACAGGTGAGCATGAGAGCAGGAGGGTTTGATTGACAAGCAGCCGGCATGCGTGTATTGCTGCTTCCCCACCACACCTTTCCCGCTGCCTTCCCAAAGTGTCATTCACTGGCCCACGAGTAGCAGTCTGCACACCTGAAAGCGCAAAATGAACATACAGCAGGCTGCAACGCACCCAGCACCACGATGCCAAAAGTGGGGGCACAGCATGCAGCGATGCGGCAACAGCAGTACAGCAGTAACAGCAGCGGACGGCATGCAACACGCACCCAGCGGCACGATGCTGCGGTTGTCGTTGGTGCAGATGTCGTCGCGCGTGGTGGTCCACTTGCGGCAGAAGTGGAAGAACACGAGAGGCACGACGTAGCTGCAAGTGGGAGGGAATTGAAAACAAAGTAAGAACATGCAATGGTGGTCCACTTGCGGTAGAAGTCAAGCAGACCAGGGGCGCCACGTAGCTGCGAGGGAGGAGACAGCACAGCAGAGGGATGTTAGGGAGGGGCGGCAGCGGCTCTACACTGCAGCAAGCAGAGCAGCGGCTGCGGATGGTCAATGCACATCAGCCGCGCACCACCACCATACTCACAATGCCACCACGCAGTCCACAGTGTAGCTGCACAGGGCGGGAGATGGGAGGGCAGGGCACGTGCGTGAGGCATCGACGCCAGCCGTACGCAGCATTGCAAGCTGCTGCCGCCGACTACGGCCGACCTTGCGCCCTGCAAACCCTCGGCTGGACACAGGTTCCCGCCAGCCGACCCCAAAAAACCAAAACCCGGGGCAGCTCACTGCTTGCGGGACGCGATGATGCACAGTGCGGTGGCGATCACGTAAGCGAACCAGAATATCTTGATCAGCAGGTAGCGGCCTGCAGGGCAGATTGAGTGCGCGGGGTGGGCATTTCAGCTGTGGATTGCTTGCAGATGCTTGCAGATGCTTGCGTCTCAACTAGCAGGTATTGGCCTGCACTGCGGAAGCGACTGGGGAAGGGCAGGGAAGTCAGCCATGACGCGCCTCAAAAGCACACATCTTCGCTAGGCGTCGAAGGCAAAGCTGGGATTGCTGGAGACTAGATTCCCGCACGTCTTTCGCTGGAAGGCTGCGGCCCCTGAACGTGCTGCACCCAGCCACATGCCATTCATCCCCAGCAGCCACGCACCCATGACCGCGCAGGTCCAGGCAAACAGGAACATGAAGGTGAGGTGGAGGGCACACGCAACACCACCCCCAGCTTGCACGTTGGAAAGCTAGCGGGAGCAGCAGCCACATGGACGCGCACCCATGACGGCGTAGGTCCAGGCAAACAGGAACATGAAGGTGAGGTGTGAGGAGAAGATGAGGTCGCCGCAGCCCTTGGAGGCCTGGCGCGCCACGTTCACGATAATGACGCGCCACCACTGCGTTGCGTTGCAAGCGGAGCAAGCGGGCAGGGTTGTGAGGCGAGGTAGTTGCAACGCCTACCTCTGGCATGCCAAGCTCAAGAGAAGCCCCCTCACTTTATAAATCCGAGTGCACTACGCAGGAACGCACAGCAGGGTACAGCACACAGCATGGCGCACAGTACAGCACACAGCACAGCGCAGCACGCACCACGGGCCAGGGCTCGTTGGAAGTTGG
>VFQQ010002270.1_pt1 | contig 22446 bp, 17 predicted proteins | sample 3512341 | NCBI WGS metagenome assembly VFQQ01 (sample SAMN10412373, study PRJNA504923) | tailings metagenome | isolation source: Relicate 2 Philex TSF1 revegetated site | place: Philippines: Tuba, Benguet | collected 2017-08-29 | reverse complement strand
GGTTCTCGAGCGCTCATGGCCTCCGGCGGCCAGCAGCGTGCTGGACCCGCCAGCGTCCCGCTGGACCGGGGTGGAGTCTCCGTAACCACGCGCCCGGTCGACCAGGCCGCGTCAGTCCTGCACGCGATTTTGAAACAGCTTCTGAGCCGGCATCGACTGCTGTCCCGGATGTGGCCTGACATATCGGCATACCTCCAACCTGGCTTGTGGACGTCCGTCCTGATCAGGGTTCGCCCGGAGGCGGCGTCCTTCTGAAAAACCAATTTCCATACCACGGGTCAGATTTCTGTTCCGACTGAGCTGCGCGGTACCGATAGAGAAGCCGATCTCCGCGACAAGAGGTTCCTGAACGCGTGTCGAATCGTCCGCCGATTCCGGTCTGTGTGTTATCCATGAAAGTGGGACCCACGACACGGAGGGTCATTGACTCTCTCCTGTGCCGCCCCATAGTTGAAGTCGATGTCTTGCCCGCCTGAATCCATCCGGATCGAAGCACGCGACTCTTCGCGGCGGGATCGCTTTGAGACAGGGATGTCTTCTGTTTGTTCGAATAAGGAATCTGTGATGCCGCCTCTTCGTCGGTCCGGTTTCACGCTGATCGAGCTTCTTGTCGTGATCGCGATCATCGGCGTGCTCGTCGCCATCCTTCTTCCGGCGGTGCAGCAGGCCCGTGAAGCCGCCCGCAGATCGCAGTGCCAGAACAACATCAAGCAGATCGGACTGGCGCTTCACAACTACGAGGGGACCTATGCGACTTTTCCCTTCGGCACTCGGGGAGGGACGTACTGGTCGCAGGCCAACGTGAAGGACGGGACCAACTGGCGGACGATGGTCCTCCCCTACCTCGACCAGGCGGGTGTCTACAACCAGCTCGACTTCACCGCCAGCTTCGGCGCGGGGGTCACCCCGGCGAACGCGTTCTGCCAGCTCAACGGATTGCCGAGCAGCAACATCGTTCTCAGCCGGCTGGTCGTCGCCGCCTTTCGCTGCCCGTCGAGCGCGCTCGAGATGTTCCCGTCGAACTACTACAACAACAGCGCAGCTCTGCAGACGCAGAACGATACCGCCAACAGCGGTTTCAACAACCAGGGCAAGGCGATGGGGATCCAGTACGTCGGCATCCAGGGAGCGGCCCGCACCTTCGACTGGATCGCCGGAGGCGACGACGGTCGAACCTGGGACTGCGGACACGGCTGGAGCTGCATCCAGGGGATGCTGACCGTCAACGCCAGCCAGCGGATCGGCAACTGCAAGGACGGCACGAGCAATACGATCATCGTCGCGGAACAGTCCGGCCTCTCCGGCACCGCGAACGGCGGCCAGGGATCCGACCGGACGTCGAACTACTACGGCGGCTGGGCCGGCGCCCGCCAGATCGCGGCCCCCGCGGCCGGATGCAGCGACAACTGGCAGACCGGCACCACCTGCGTCCGCTGGGCCCCCAACTCCAAAATCGAACACGCCGGCAACGGCGCGCCCTACCGCAACAACACGAATATCAACTCGTTCCATTCCGGCGGCGCGTCGGCACTGCTGACCGACGGCTCCGTCCGGTTCATCTCCGACACCATCGATTTTCAATCCTTGAAGAAGCTCTGCATCCGTGACGACAACCAGCCGCTGAGCGACTACTGATCCGCGGCCCCCTCGTTCGACGCTCGCCGGTTTTGGCCCTCGGGTCTTCGGCCCCTTCTCGCTCTCCCTCCCAACGGGACTCCGATGCGTTCTACGGATTCGACCGCGGCCCGCTCTGTCGTGGCAGGGTTTCTCGCTCTGGCGTTCCTGTCGGGGTGCGGCCCCAAAGGTCCGCCGATGGGAACCGTCTCCGGAAAGCTGCTGATCGCGGGCGCGGGGCCCAAGGAGCCGACGCGCGTCACCTTCATCAACAACAGCATCGGCCAGGGGGCCGGCGCGACCGTCGGCGATGACGGCGGCTACAAGCTCGACCTGCCGCTCCCCCCCGCGGAGTACAAGGTCTTCGTCTCCAAGATCCTCGCCGACACCGGCGGACCGGTCTCGACGGCCAAGGAACTGCTGATGAGCGTGCCGAAGGAATTCCGCAACGAAGACACGACCCCGCTGAAGTACCAGGTCAAAGAGGGCCCCAACGACATCAACATCGAAATCCCCGCCGCAACCGCAGCAAAGTAACCAGCGTCCCGCTGGACCGGGGCGGCGAAGCACGATGGGTTGCGCTAAAAGGGCTGCGACGCCAATGGGCGGTGTTCGGGAAGGAACTGTGTGGCACGCCCCGCAAGGGGTGGGGCCGGGCAGCGCTCCGCATTCTCTGTGAGAGGACCGTAGATGGGGATGAAAGTCTGCGGTTCGCTTAGGAGAGTGGTGTTGTCAGACATCCCTTTCCCGATCGGAGCCGCAGACATGGCCAGCGTAACCTTGTTCGTCGGACTGGACTATCACCAGGCGTTCATCCAGGTCTGTGTCTTGGACGCCGCCGGCAAGCAGATCATGAACCGGCGCTGTGACAACTCTGCCGCGGCTGTTCTCGAAGCCGTCCAGCGACAGGGTGAACCGGCGGCCTTCGCCATCGAGTCCTGCTGCGGAGCGGCCGACTTTGCGGAGGAGCTGGTCGCCGAGGGCCAGCAGGTGTCTCTCGCTCACGCGGGGTATGTCCACAAGCTCAAGCAGAGTCCCGACAAGACCGACTGGTCCGACGCCCGGCTCCTGGCGGATCTGCTGCGCGTCGGATACCTCCCCCGCGTCTGGCTTGCTCCTTCGAACCTCCGGCAGTTGCGACACCTGGTCCAGTATCGTCAGCAGCTCGCCAAAGCCCGGCGGGCCGCCAAGTTACGTGTGACCGCTCTCCTGCGGTCCGAACGGGTTGTCCTCGTCCATACCCGCTGGACCAAGGACTGGATCGAGGCCGTGCGGCAGTGCGTGCTTCTTGGAGAAGAAGGCCAACGGGTCGTCCGGCGACAGCTTGACGAGATCGAGAGTCCCCAGAAGCGGATCGCCCAGGCTGAGAAGCGTCTGGAGGAACTGACGGCCGAGGATCCATTCGTCACGCGTCTCCGTGAGATGGCGGGGATCGGACTGGTGACGGCGGTTGCGTTCCGCGCAGAGCTGGGAACGATGGACCGGTTCCGCTCCGGGAAACGGCTCTCCCGGTTCTGCGGGCTCTCTCCGCAGAATGTCTCCAGCGGGCAGAAGCAGGCGGACGCCGGATTGATCAAGTCCGCCAACTCCGAACTGAGGAGCGTGGTCGTCGAGGCGGCCCACCGGCTGATCCGACTGGACCCCAAATGGCGTAAGCTGGGAGGAGCCCTGAAGAGCCGCGGCAAGTCCGGGAGCCTTGTCGCAGCCGCGGTCGCGAACCGCTGGGTTCGCTGGCTGTATCACCAGCTCAAGGCGATCCCCTCCCGAGAGCCTGAGGCGATATTCCGAAGAGTCCTGAAGAGAGACGTTGCAGAGGCTGTTCGTGAGTTTCCCGACATGGTGATGAGCTCGAGCCCACCCTGGGCGGCTGGAAAGCCGGCTCGCTCGGATAGAAGACTGGGACTCGCGAACCCCGCCTGGAACCTCGTTCACTCTCCTTGACGAACTGCAGACTTTCATAGAAGGGTGGGCTGTGCCCACCACCACCGGGTGGCCCAGGTTCTCGAACCTGGGCCGTCAAAGACGGCAAGAGGGTCCCAGTCGTCCGATCTCGATGTCACGGAGCGACAACGGTCCAATCGACACGGACGTAAAGATTCCTTCCCGCCGCTCTTCGATCGAGTTCGCTCACGACAACAAAGAACCCAGGGCCTTGCCCACCTGGCACATTGGAGCTCGCGTGAAAAACGGGCTGTGAAAAGGGCGAGTAGAGTTCGCCAGGATCCCCCGGAATTCCATCAACATGAACGATGGGCGGAAACTTCCCCGGATCGGGATGTGGATCGGCGGCAGGTGCCGCGTTGGTCCAAACTTGAGAGGTGAGCAGAACTTGAAAGTTCGGGCGCATGGCGAGTGGCGTAACGCGACTTGTCCCGCCCGTCGTTCCAGAACGCACAAGCACCAGAGTCACTCCAGAGTCAATAACTGTTGGAGGCATTTGCCGGCCCTATTCAAAGCAGAATGAACAGTCGAAGCGAGTTGAATTTATCGCGGACTCTCAAATAGTTTGTCGACCCTCGCGCAGCGGAGTAACTGCGGTAATGGCCAGACTTCGCTAAGGATCATGTTCGTGGTTCCACGGCGGAGTCATCACATACAGCTGAGACGCAATCTCGGACCATATCCGGTCAGAAAACTACGAGCAGGCGAAGCTCGATCCTTCTGCGGCCCTCGGAAACTCTTGTCCGGGCAGGGTGGCCCAGGTTGGCGTACTCGCTTACCTGGGTCGCGCCAGCGACGGGAGGTTTCCGAAGCAACAAACCTCTTCTGCCTTCGGCACACAGGTAGCCCAAAGGGGCGACTTGGGCCACCCAACGCCGTTAACCCTTTGAGGAGGGCCGTTCAATGAAGGTCTTGATGCGACACCGCGTTGTGGCGACGCTTCGGTTCTCACACTGAAAGCCCTACTCCGCCCTCCCGAAGGGATTCGGGGGTGTCGCACCAAGACCGGTCTCAAGGACTCACCCTCAATTCTCGGCATCTCGAACAAGCCCTGCAATGGCTCCTCGCCGGGATCAGCTGGAAGTCGATTACTCTTCGCCAGGACTGCACCTGGACCCCCAGGATGCTGGTTCGCACGGCGCTCCTGTGGGCCTGGTCGGATGAGCTGACCCTGGGAGAAGGCGGCCAAGCGTCTGGAGCCCCCGCTAGTGTTCCGGCTTGTCATCGCCCAAGGTCCCAGGCATCCGATCTACCTGATCACCAGCGTGCGAAACCCGAAGAACCTGAGTGATCAGGAGGTTCGACAGTTGTACCGCAGACGATGGGTTGTGGAGCTGTTCTACCGGCACCTGAAGCAGGCGTTCCAAAAGCGCAAGCTCCGTAGCCTGTCTTCGGAGAACGCAGCCGTGGAACTGGAGTGGTCGCTGGTGGGACTGTGGGGGCTGGGTCTGTCGGCGGCCGTGGAGATCGCGAAAGATCAGGTTCCACTGGCCCGGATCAGTCTGGCTGGTGTCCTGAAGTCGTTCTGCCGTTGATGCGGGACTAGCTGCATGCTGCGGAGCGAGGCCAGTCCCTGTGCGCTCTGCTGCGCCGGGCTCTTGTGGACACATACGTCCGGAAGAGCAAGTCGAGCCGGGACTACCCACGGAAGAGAAATCGCGAGCGGACAGGGGCACCGACGATTGCCAATGCCACGGCCCAGCAGATCAAACAGGCCAGGATGCTCAGTTTCTCTGAGAAGGGCTAACGGCGTTGCCGGCCACCCCGCCGTCAAGTACTCCTCGGAGGTCGTCGCGTTCCGCAAAACCCGAGCGTCATGCTGAGTCATCGAGAGGGCGAAGCATCGACAATGAACCTTGGCTTCACCAATTCACCAGACTCATGATACGGACGAAACAGACGGACTGGTGTTCCGTTGATTTGAGTTAAGTTTCCAGACCACACTGCTTCGTACAACCGCTTCAAGTCGTACTTATCAGCATCAGTCAGCTCGCTCAAGCCTCCATAATTCATAATGGTGAATTTGTCGTGCTTTCCAAATATCACACTTGGAAACGCCGTCTCACTGACGTCGGCAAAGAAATGCCGCAGCCCGAAGATATGTCCGATCTCATGTATCAGCGTGTCGATCTGTTCCTTATGCGGCTGCCCAAACATCTTCGGATACACGTGAAGTTCGTGCCTGCCGGAATCCGGGAAAAAGGCGCTGGCGAGCGTGCATCCGAAAGCCGAACAGCGGTCTTGGGTATTGACGACGATCTTGAAGTCATAGGCGTCACGCTCTTCCGTGAACTTAATGGGGGCCGAGTCACCCCATGCTAGTACCGCCTCTTGAATCAGGTCTCGCGTCGTACTCCGGACCTCGTTGGGCGCATCATGGTCGGCGAGAGCTGCTTCGTCAAAACACCAACGCAAAGTGACGCCGTAGTCCCACAAAGGGATGAATCCTTCGGATGCATCCAAGACAATCTCTGTCATGGACTGCCCAGCGGGAGTTTTATGTCCCCGGTTGTCTGTTCGACAGACAAAGTGATCGTCAAGTCGATGAACTTCGCCGTGCGTCTCGGAGGTCTTTCTAACCCGAGAGTTCTTGGGCGAGCCTTTGTCTTTCGGTTCGGAACGCTCGGTTTCGAAGCCACTCATGAGTCCGGACGCGTCGATCGCTTCCGCGATTACTTCGGCAAGCCGTTGCGCAGATCTGGCAGGTTGTCGAGCCATCGTTTAACTCCTCGCTGAAGAACGGAAATACAGAGTGACACGGGGCTTTCAATGAATCCGACGATGCATCAACCCTCTTGCGAAGTAAGGACTCGGCAGGTCCCTGATTCATTCTGTTGTACCTCATCCGGAATGAGCCCGAACCGCACTCCACGTCATTCCGATGCTCATCTTGGAATGATCCGATCACGGTGGGCATCGAGGGTAGTTAGCCGCTGAAATCAGTGGGTGACGAGTGAAAGTGGCACTGAGGTGAGACTGGTATGCATTGTCAGTGCGGTGGATTGGGAGTAGGGATAGAGTGGCGGTACCATCGGGTGGCCGCGACCAATCCTGTCGTCCCCACTGACGTGTGCCATTTGGAACAGACAAAGTACCTGAAGAACGTTAAAGGACGGACGAGACTGGTCCTGAGCATCATCGCAGCGCCCCCCCCCTTAGCCCAAGCTGTCTATAAGACCCACTTCGTATTGTGACGAGTGTCTGCTCTCGATTCAAGGTCTCCATGCGAAAGTTTAATGAAGAGGGCGGGGTGGTACGGGGGCCGGGCTGAAAGCCTCTCACAAACGTTGCCGAGCCAGGCAGTGGACCACCTACCGCAAAATGTCGCGTTGGACTGACCATCGATTAGAACTTCTACCGGTCTTTTCGGAGGCGTTCCTTCCGTCGAATGCGACTTTGACCGATGGGCGGTCCAGTAGTGGTCGACCTACCGCTATATGTCGCATCAAACAGACCGCGGGGGACGATGCTCGCCAACGTTTTCGAAGGCTTTCCTCCCGTCGAACGCGACATTGAATGGTAGGTCGTCCAGTAGGGTGCACGTCAATGCACCACGACTACGAGAGACGCGTCGCACGTTGAAGCTATCCATGCAGATCAACCATTGATGGCTCCCCGTGGGTGTAACAGCCAGGGAGTTTCCAATGCCAAACCGCGATCCTAAAATCGTCGTTTCGCCGATCCGGCCGGTGATCCGAACGGGCCAATTGCCAGGTTGGGAATGTCGCCGCGATCGTATGAACGGCGGTGTCCATCGTCTTCTGAAAGGTGTCGAAGCCGATCAGGCAGATCGCCCGATCGTGCTCAACCGGAATTCGGCTCTGTTCCAGCTTCTCGAAGTCGTGCCGAAACGAGTGAGACTTGTTCCATCCATAGAGATACGGTTCGAAGCTGGGATTGCGAACCGGCCCTTTGATGCACTCGTGCCAGGCTTTCCAGGCGAGCTTAATCTCAAGCCAGAGCGTGGTGTCACCGAGTTCCACGACCAGATCGCATCTCCGACGCTTCGTTTCGGGATAGGACCTCTCCCTCTGAACGGGGACTCCCTTAAGTGCGAGCCGATCTCGAATCAGCCAGGCAAGGAGAGTTTCCTCGGTCAGCTTCTTGTCAGTCGCCTGAAGGGCCGAGGCTGAGAACTGCCGTTTGACGTTGAGCAGTCCGCCCTCGATCCCATTGATGAGCGTCTGGCGCTGACGATCCGCCTCGCGAATCGCTTCGGTGACGAACGGCCAGACTTCGGTCAGGATCATTTTTGCGGCCCCTCAGCACATTCATCCCACACACATGAGATGTAACCCCGATCCCGTGTCCGTGCAAACCCACGCGCCAGCGGCTGGGTGGGTCTGGACCAACGGGAAGCCCCGGAGAGCGGCGCCGAGCGTGATCCGCACCGCAGGGCAGCTGGGGCGCCGCTACTCCCTCGTCCACGGCGCGATCCTGAGAAGGTGGCCGTCGGACGTGCAGCGCGCCGATCACTTGCTCGAGAACATCCTTAGGGGGATACGCATTTTTCGAGTACCGGACTCGAGGTGTTCCTCGAACTCCATTTCCATTTTCAGAAGCTGTTCGGCGGTCGCATGAAATTGCAGATGCAGGTGGACGTGATTGCCGGGATCGACCTCCGCTTTCACCGGAACCCGAAGGGTGACCGAGTCCCCCTCGCGCACAACGAGGCTCATGTTCTGGATGATCTCCAGATGCCGTGCGACGACAAACGGCCCCGGATCGAGGCGGCCCCCATGCATGAGTCCGAGCCGGACACTGACAAGACGCAAATGACGTTCGTCGCCTTTGGCTCCGCGGTCGGCAGGGTGTTGATAACAGCCGACGAAGTACCCTTGATCTGTGTTCCAATACCCGTCAGTCGCGGACGTTCGGTCCGTCTGGAGAAGAATCGCATCGTCGGCAATCGCCGCCGCGCAGAACCAGACGAAGGCCACCAATAGGCACTTTGCGAGCATGATCGACTCCTCTGGACCGGGCCCCTGGAACGACACAGTCTATCAGGCCACGTGCGGGCGTGGCGATCACGGAACACTGGGAGCCGTGTCACGCGCGGTGGATCGCGATAGGGATCGCAGCGGAGATCCTTCCGGTACTCCGGAAGATCGAAGCGGAGAGCCCGGGCCGAAGGCATCGCCCGAATTCCACGTTGAAGGAATTACGGATCGCGGAACGACGGATCGCATCCCTCCAGGCATTCACGAGCGACGTAGCGATCGGACGCGAGGTCTTCGAGTGGGCGGTCGCGAACCGTTACTTCGAGGAGACAACGCTCTGGGAGGTCAGTAATGAGAGGGGACGGGGATTCTGCTGGTCGGACGTCCCGGCTGGTGATGAGCGTCTCGACTCGCTTCTGCTGCAGTTCGAGCAGCACCCGGGAAAGTGGGAGATCCACCTGATCCACCCGTGAGCTCCCCGTCCCCGGGGGAGGTTCGCCCGGTATAGACCGAACGGTTCCTCGCGGAAGCGCCTCCGGTGGCCAGGAGCTCCGCCCCTGGACCCGGCCCCCGCGCAACAATAAAGCGATGGGCTGAGCTAAAGACGCACATCCCGAACGCGCGTCCTTAGCTCAACCCATCGCCCCTAAGGCAAACCGGGTCCAGGGCTCAGCCTTGGCTGGTTACTTCTTTTCGAACTCGGCGTCGATCACGTTGTCGTCCTTCGGACCGGCACCCGCGTCGCCCGCTCCCGGGCCAGCACCACCCGCCGCGCCGGCCGCAGCCTGCGCTTCGTACATGTGCTTGCTCAGGGCGTGCGTCGCCTGCTCCAGTCCCTCGATCGCACTGGTGATCGCCGCGACGTCCTCTCCCTTCGTCGTCTCCTTCACCTTCGTCATCGCCGACTCGATCCCGCTCTTGGCGCCCGCGTCGAGCTTCTCCGCGTGCTCCTTCAGCAGCTTCTCGGTCTGGTAAACGAGGTGCTCGCCCTTGTTGCGGGCCTCGGCCAGATCGCGCTTCGCCTTGTCGGCACTCGCGTTCTGCTCCGCTTCCCGTTGCATCTTCTCGATCTGATCCTTCGACAGTCCGCTCGACTGCTTGATCTCGACCTTGTGCTCCTTCCCGGTCCCCTTGTCCTTCGCCTTCACGTTCAGGATGCCGTTGACGTCGAGGTCGAACGTCACCTCGATCTGCGGCACACCCCGCGGGGCGAGCGGAATCCCTTCCAGATTGAACTGGTCGAGCAACCGGTTGTCGTTCGCCATCTGCCGCTCACCCTGGAACACGCGGACGGTGACCGCGGTCTGGTTGTCGCTGGCGGTGGAGAACACCTGGGACTTGCTGGCGGGAATCGTGGTGTTCCGCTCGACGAGCGCGGTCATGATTCCCCCCTCGGTTTCGATCCCGAGCGAGAGCGGCGTCACGTCGAGCAGGACCACGTCCTTCACGTCCCCGCCGATGATCGCACCCTGAACGGCGGCGCCGACCGAGACGACTTCGTCCGGGTTCACCCCCTTGTGCGGCTCCTTGCCGCCGAACACCTTCTTGACGAGCTCCACGACCATCGGAACGCGGGTCGAGCCCCCGACCAGGACGACTTCGTCGATCTGGCTCGGGCTCAGCTTGGCGTCCTTCAGGGCCTGTTCGACCGGCTTGCGGCACCGCTCGACGAGCGGGTCGATCAGCTTCTCGAACTGAGCGCGGCTGATACTCATCTGCAGGTGCTTCGCCACGCCGCCGTCGTTGGCGATGAACGGCAGGTTGATCTCCGTGTTCTGGGCGCTCGAGAGCTCCTTCTTGGCCTTCTCGGCCGCTTCGCGGAGCCGCTGCAGCGCCATCGCCTCTTTGCGGAGGTCGACGCCGTTCGCCTTCTGGAAGTCATCGGCGATGTACTTCATCAGGACTTCGTCGAAGTCGTCACCCCCGAGGTGCGTGTCCCCGTTGGTCGCGAGCACTTCGATCGAGCCCTCTTCGACTTCGAGGACCGAGACGTCGAACGTCCCCCCCCCGAGGTCGAACACGCAGATCTTTTCTTCCTTCTTCTTCTCGAGACCGTAGGCGAGGGCCGCCGCCGTCGGCTCGTTGATGATCCGGACGATGTCGAGCCCCGCCACCTGGCCGGCGTCCTTGGTCGCCTGCCGCTGGGCGTCGTTGAAGTACGCCGGGACGGTCACGACCGCCTTGAGGACCTTGTGGCCCAGGTAGTTCTCGGCGGCTTCCTTGAGCTTCATCAGCACGCGGGCCGAGATCTCGGGGGGCGTGTACTGCCGGCCGTTGACGTCGACCTTCACGTACTCTTCTTTGCCGCCGACGACCTTGTACGGAACGATTTTCTCTTCCGATTCGACTTCGCTGTGGCGGCGGCCCATGAACCGCTTGATCGAGTAGATCGTGTTCTTGGGGTTGGTGACCGCCTGCCGCTTGGCCGGGTCGCCGACGAGGATGTCCCCCTTGTCGGTGAACGCGACCACGCTGGGGGTGATGCGGTTCCCTTCGTGGTTGGGGATGACTTTGACTTCGCCCCCTTCCATTACGGAGACGACGGAGTTGGTCGTCCCCAGGTCGATTCCGATGATCTTTTCGCCGGAGACTGCCATGGTGTTCGTCCTTCTGGAAAGTTGTCAGTAGGTGGTTTCGATAACCGGCCCGAAGCGCCTCGCAGAGGGGCCCGGCCGGAGGAGATCAGGAGTAGGCCGGCTCAGGACAGGATGCCGCCTGGGCCGGTGCGAAGCGAGAAAAGCAAAGCGTGCGCCGAAGGGTTTTCGAGGAGGTGACTCCTCCGTAAACCAAGGTTTTGCCGCGTCCTAGGAGATGTCACGCCGTAGAGCCGACCACGCGGGTGCCAGGTTGGCACCTTGCTGTCCAAGTGTCGGGAAGGACTGGGGTGTCAATCTGGCGGCGGCGACGAGCCGGAACGCCGAGGTCATTCTCCGGTCTGCCGGCCGATGATCTTCCCGGTCTCATTCCCCTCAATGGTCCCGTCGGGCCGGCGGCGGATGTAGTCGAAGATGTCCCCCTGCGAGACCTCCACCTCCTGCCCGGCGTGCAGCTCGGGAATATCGTGCGGCTCATTCATCAGCAGCCCCGAAATCGCGTCCCCTTTCCAGCGGACCACCTCAACCCACATCCACTCCCGCCCCTCGTCGGGCGTTTTGAAAGGGGCCTTCAGCAGCAGCGTCTCCCCCGGCTCCAGCCCCTTGTTGAACGTTCTCTCCAGGTCGGGGAGCTTCTTCCGGGCCCGTTCGCTGGCCGCTTCCAGCTCGGCGTTGTGCTTGATCCGGGTCACTTCGTCGACGAAGCCGAAGGCGCTCGCGAGCGTCCCCTCCAGCCGGGAGGAGGAGTCCGGTCCGGTTCCCCGGTCGAACGTCAGCTCGATTAGCCGGTTCTCGGGATCCCCCTCCTCCCAGGTCCCCTCACGGAGCGTCAGCAGGGCGAGTCCGCTCGCATTCTCGTGCAGCGTCGTGAGATGTTCCTCTCGCACCTGGGGATTCCGGATCGTCTTGATGTCGAGGTCGAACTGTCCTGCTTCGCGGATCGTCCCCCCTTCGGCCAGCACCTGAGCGAACAGGTTGATCAGGTGCCCCGTGTTGCGGGCCTGCGACGACGAAAACCCCTCGACCACGACATCCGGCAGCCCGAACTTTCCGAGGCCGAGCGTGATCGCCCGCAGGTAGTCATCGCTCCTGTAGGCGTGGATCACCGTGTGGCGGGAGACGTCGGGAACGCCCTCCTTCCACTCAGCCAGCCGCTCCTTCCAGACGTCGGCTGTGAAGACCTCCCGGGTCGACTCGTCCCAGATCAGCCCCCCGGAGGCGACGGCGAGCTCCGCCATCAGTTCCTGCGCGGCCCGCAGCCCCTCCCAGACGTGCTTCCTGCGATACGAGAAGCGGAGGATCAGCGCCTCCTTCGCGTCCCCCAGTTGTTCGATCTGCGCGTCGGACAAGCCGTGGCCGAAACGGGACAGATGATCGGCGTCGGGCGCGGTGTACTCAGTCGGGACATCCCGTTCGACCCGGCACGTAACGGTCGGCTCGGTTTCGGCGGGTACCACTGGCGCACCGGGGACGCGAACCTCCTGCGGTTTCGACTCGTCCCCGGGAGTCGCCTCGCGGAACGTGAACAGCGGATACTTGCTCGCGAGAAGCGACTTCAGTTCCGGAAGCGGATCCCCCGCGGGGGGCGTCAGGTAATAGATCGCGAGCTCGTACTCGATCTGTTCCGCCACCGGATCCCCGGCCGGGATCAATGGCGTCTCGGGGACCGCAGGGGTCTCCTGGGCCTCCGCGAGGTCCCGCGGCGGGAGGGGGGCCACCGGCGGCTGTGGTGTGGCGGGCTGTCCGCAGGAGGAAAGCAGACACCCCACCGCGGCAACGACACTCCACGAAAAGCGTCCGGGCCGCGCGAGCCATAAGGTCGACGCCCTGCCACAAGTTCCCGCCCCCTGCCGCATCATCCATCCTCCCGGCCAAGCCCGTCGGCAACTGGTTGCCAGCCGCGACGGGACAGCGCAATCGGCCCTTCTTGTGGCGGCAGTGTACCACCGGCGCGTCGGGCGGGGGACGAACAGCCTCCCCGACCGACATGAACAACGCCGCCGATCGCCTCCTTGGGATTCACGGAGACGACCGGCAGCGAGAGATCAAAACAGCCACGCGGGGCGATTCACGGCCGGGCTTCACGCTCCCTGGTAAGCCGGGAAGTCCGCATACCCGGCCGCTCCCGTCCGGGCGTACCAGGTCTCCATCGGGGCGTCGGCCAGCGGCCAGCCGTTCCGGATCCGCTCGACGAGGTCCGGGTTGCCGATGTACGGGCGGCCGAACGCAATCAGGTCAGCATCGCCGGTCGCGATCGCCGCGGCGGCGGTCTCGCCGGTGTAGCCGCCGTTCCCCATCAGGGGGCCGTCGAAGACCTTGCGGAATTCGGCCAGCGTCATCGGGTCGCCGTGATCGTGAAAGCCGAAGACCGGGCGGTCGAAGACATGCAGGTAAGCGAGGCCGAACTCGTTCAGCTTCCTGGCGGCATACGTGAACTGCTCGCGGTAGTCGGTCGAGCCCATGTCGTTGTAGATCCCGTTCGGAGCGAGCCGGACACCGACCCGGTTCGCGCCGAAAACCGAGACAACCGCCTGGGTCACTTCGCCCAGCAGCCGGTAGCGGTTCTCGATGGAGCCGCCGTAAGCGTCGGTCCGGTGGTTGGTCTTCGACTGCAGGAACTGGTCGATCAGGTAGCCGTTGGCGGCATGAATCTCGACCCCGTCGAACCCGGCCCGCTTCGCCCGCTCGGTCGCCAGGCGGTAGTCCTCGACCACGCGGGGGATTTCCGACGTCTCGAGGGCCCGGGGGACTTCGAACGGCTTCTTCCCGATCGGGGTATGGATCTCATCCCCCTGAATCGCGATTGCCGAGGGAGCAACGGGAAGCGCACCGTTGTGAAAACTGCTGTGGGAGGAGCGGCCCATGTGCCACAGCTGGAGGAAGAATTTTCCTCCCGCGGCGCGGACCGCGTCCACGACGGGGCGCCACGCCGCTTCCATGGCGTCAGTATAGATCCCCGGCGAATCGACCCACCCGTTCGCTTCGGAGGAGATCGTGGTCGCTTCCGAAATCAAGAGTCCCGCGGAGCTCCGCTGGACGTAGTAGTCCGCCATGACGGCATTCGGAATCCGCTCCGCACCGGCCCGGTTGCGAGTCAGCGGGGCAAGGACGATCCGGTTCGGGAGGGTGAGATCCCGCATCTGGAACGGCTGAAAGAGGGCATCGATCGACATGATTCGTGTTTCTGTGGGGGAGGACAGGGACGGGGGAGCGGGCGCAGTGAGGGAAATCAAAAAGTCCCATCGAAGCCGCCAGGGCGGCTTCGATGGGAAGGATGACGAATCGGTTCGAAAGTTACGCGGCCGGAGCCGGCTCGGCAGCTCGGGCCCGGTTGTCGAGGCTCAGCGGTCCCGGACCGACCGCCATCAGGAACACCATCGTCCCCATCATCGACAAGTTTTTCATGAACTGAATCATCTGCATTTGCTGCTCCTGCCCTTCGAGCTTCCAGAAGGCATGGAAGTAGTAGGTGGCGAGGGCCAGGAACACCAGCAGCAGCGACGCTCCAAAGCGGGTCTGGTAGCCGAGCGCGACCATCACGCTCCCGGCGATCAGGAACAGGATCGCCCCCGCCAGGAGGATCTGCGGTGCGGGGACCCCCGCGGAGGTCATGTAGCCGACCACTCCTTTGAAGTTGGGGATCTTGTTCCCGACGGCGCTCAGGAAAAAGATGGTGACGATCATCAGGCGGCCCGCGAGGGCGGCAACACCGGACAGGGGACTGGACATGGTTTCCTCGATCAAACGGGAGTGAAGGGGGACGCGGGAGAAGGCCCGCGCGGGTTGTTCAGAAGGGCAGGGGCAGGCGAGCCAAGAAGGCCCGGACAAGCGGGCGAACGCCGCGACTTGTCCGGGAGCCCCCACAGAATCCACAGGGTAGAGCTAAGAAAAGGGGCGTCCGGAACCGGAGGTCCCGGACGCCCGATCAGACATCAGTTGAGATCGAACAGCATCACTTCAGCGTCGGTCGACGCCTCGATCGTGAGGCGGGTCTCGTCGCTCACGGCCACACCGTCGCTCGTCGCAAGCGGCTGACCATTGAGCGTCACGGTTCCGCGCAGCACCTGCAGCCAGACGTGCCGTCCCGGGGCCAGGTCGTGCGTCACCAGCCGGCCGGCGTCGAGCTTCGACAGATAGATGCTCGCATCGGTCTGGATCAGGAGCGCACCGTCGGCTGGCTCGCGCGAAGCAACCAGCCGAAGCTCGTTCTTCATCGTCTCGGTCGGAAACGCCTTCTGCTCATAGCTCGGCGTCAGCCCCTTCCGTTCCGGCAGCAGCCAGATCTGGTAGAGGTGGACCGGCTCGGTCTTCGACGGGTTGAACTCGCTGTGCGTGATCCCGGTCCCGGCGGACATCCGCTGGAACTCGCCGGGACGGAGCACCTCGCCGTTCCCCATCGAGTCCCGGTGCTCCAGGGCCCCTTCGAGGACGTAGGTGACGATCTCCATATCCCGGTGGGGATGCGTACCGAATCCCTGTCCCGGGGCGACCCAGTCCTCGTTCATGACCCGCAGGTTGCGGAACTGGACGTGGTCCGGGTCGTAGTAGCTGGAGAACGAAAAGGTGTGGTACGTGTTGAGCCAGCCGTGGTTGGCGTGGCCGCGATCGTTGGCCTTGCGGACGCGGAGCATGATGACCTCCCTGGCAGGCAGGGATCGAGGAACGGAAACTGGAACAGTTGACCGGAACTACTTGGCGAGGACTCCGCCATCGACGGGAATCGTCGCTCCGGTCATGAACGACGAGGCATCGGAGGCGAGGAACAGGACGACGTCGGCGATCTCGCGGGGAACGCCGCTCCGCCCCATCGGGTGGATCGAGTCGAGCTCCGCCCGGCTCTCGGTCCCCGGGGGGCCGCCGAAGCGGTCCGCCATCGCGGTCTGGATCACCGCGGGGGCGATCGCGTTGACCCGGATCCCCTGGCTGGCGTACTCGAGGGCGACCGACCGCGTGATCCCTTCGACGGCGAATTTCGAGGCGACGTACACCGACGCCCCGGGGATCCCCCGGTTGCCGGCGACGCTGCTGATGTTGATCACCGCCCCGCCGCCGCTCCTGAGGAGCGCGGGGATCTCGTACTTCAGCGACAGGAATACGCCGAGGACGTTCGTGTCGAACACCTTGCGGTATCCCGCCTCATCGAACTCGGTGATCGGACCGGCGAGCTCGACGCCGGCATTGTTCACGGCGATGTCGAGCCGGCCGTAGGTCTTCACCGTCTCGTCGACGAGCCGCTGGACGTCCTCTTCCTTGGCGATGTCGGTCTGGACGAAGTGGGCGGTCCCGCCGGCCGCTTCGATCTCTTTCACCACCGCCGCCCCTTCCGGAGCGCGGCGGCCGGAGAGGACGACCTTGGCCCCCGCCTTCGCGAGGGTCAGGGCGGTCGCCTTGCCGATCCCCGAGGTGGCACCGGTCACGAGAGCGACTTTGTTCTGGAGAGCGTTCGGCTGGGGCATGATGTGTGGGCCTTCAATGTTCACTTTGTGTTAGTTTACGTGTCGTGTATCGGGGCAAAAAATTTTGAGCGTCTGGTCTTACCCCGCGGTCAGACGCTCGCGGGCTTTCTCAAGCAGTCGGCTTAACTCGCGGAGCTCGTCGGCGGTGAGGTGACCGATCACCTCGCGGTGCAGATCCATGAGCGGCTGATCGATCTGGGCCAGCAGAGCGCGGGCCTTGTCGGTCAGCTCGATGTAGATCACCCGGCGATCCTTGTCGCACCGGTGCCGCCGGACGAGCTCCTGTTTCTCGAGCCGATCGATGAGCCCGGTGATCGCGGGGACCACCTGAATCATCCGATCGGCAATTTCCAGGCTCGGGAGCGGCGTCCCCTCACCCCGGAGGATCCGGAGGACGTTGTACTGGGACGAGGTGATGCCGTACTCGCGGAACAGTTTGCCGAAGCGGTTCTCGAGCTGGTCGTTCGTCCGGAGGATGTTGATCACCGCCTCCTGTTCGAGCGACTCGAACGGATTCCGCTTCTTCAGTTCCTGTTGCAGTCGGCCAGTCATTTCGTCTCGTCGTGCTCCCTTCTCGAATAACTTTACACGTGAACTATCGTCGTGTCAACAGGACGGCCTTCAAGATTTTCCGGAGCTCCGGGAAGGGTTTTCATCCCCTCAGACCCGATGGGGAAGGAGCCCGCAAAGCGGCGATGGGATTGATCCGGCCGAGATGACCGGCAACAATCAACCGACGTTGATGTTTGTGCTTGGACGATCAGGCTTCCACCCACCTTTCCCCTCCCCGGGGGATCCGCCTGCGTCTCCGCCGGTCCCGCCTGCTACCACCCCTCCCCCCTCGGAATCCCGCATGCGAGCCGACTCGCTCATCGCCGCTTTCATCACGGGCTTTTCGCTCCTCGCCGGCCCGCTTTCTGCCGCCGAGCCGGCGGCGGACGCCGTCCCGAAGTTCGAGACCGACATCCGGCCGATCTTCCGCGAGTACTGCTTCGACTGCCACGGGGCTTCCGCCAAACTCGACGGGGGCCTCGACCTCCGTCTCGTCCGCTTCCTCCAGAAGGGAGGGGACTCCGGACCCGCTCTCACTCCGGGTGACGTCTCCGGCAGCTACCTCCTCGACCGGGTCAAGAACGGCGAGATGCCCCCCGGCGAGGCCCATCTTCCCGCCAGGCAGATCGAGATCCTCGAACGGTGGGTCGCCGCCGGCGCTCCGACCGTCCGCCCCGAGCCGGAGACGATCGGTCCCGGCGTCCCGATCAGCGCCGAAGAACGGAGCTACTGGGCCTACCAGCCGATCGCCCGCCCCGCCGTCCCGACTTCTCAACCTGAAGATCGCGTCCGGACGCCGATTGACGCCCTCCTCCGGCAGGCGATGCCCGCCGGACTCTCGTTCTCTCCGGACGCCGACCGGCCGACGCTCGTCCGCCGGCTGTACATCGACCTGATCGGCCTCCCCCCGACGAAGGAGGAGATCGCGCAGTGGACGGCGAGCACCAGCGACCGCTGGTACGAAGAGCTGATCGACTCGCTCCTCAAATCTCCGCACTACGGCGAGCGGTGGGCCCGCCACTGGCTCGACGTCGCCGGCTACGCCGATTCGGACGGCTACACGCTCGCCGACGCCGAACGCCCCTGGGCCTGGAAGTACCGCGACTACGTCATCCGTTCGCTCAACGCCGACAAACCGTTCGACCGGTTCGTCACCGAACAGCTCGCCGGCGATGAACTCGCCGGCCCCCAGACCGGGGATTGGACTCCTGAGCAGATCGAGCTCCTGACCGCGACCGGCTTCCTCCGGATGGCGGCCGACGGGACGGGGAGCGGCGACAACAGCCCCGAGGCCCGCAACAAGGTGATCGCCGACACGATCAAGATCGTCGGCAGCTCCCTGATGGGGACGAGCCTCGCCTGCGCCCAGTGCCACGACCACCGCTACGACCCGATCTCGCACACCGACTACTTCGCGATGCGGGCGGTCTTCGAGCCCGCGCTCGACTGGCAGAACTGGCGCGTTCCCGGACAACGGCTGGTCTCCCTCTACACGGGGGCCGATCGTCAGAAGGCGGCCGAGATCGAGCAGCAGGCGGTGAAGGTCGGCGAGGAGCGGGCCACCAAGCAGGCGGCCTCCATGAAAGAGGCCCTAGACAAGGAGCTGATGAAGTACGAGGAGCCGCTCCGCGCCCAGCTCCGCACCGCGTACGAGACGGTCGAGAAGGACCGGACGCCCGAGCAGCAGGAGCTCCTCAAGAAGAACCCCAGCGTCAACATCTCGCCCGGAGTGCTGTACCAGTACCTCCCCGCCGCGGACGAAGAGCTCAAGAAGCTCGACGCGAAGATGGCAGAGATTCGGGGGACGAAGCCGATCGAGGAATTCCTGCAGGTTCTCAACGAGCCCGCCGGACATGCTCCGACCGCCAAACGCTTCCACCGGGGCGATTTTCAGCAGCCGCAGGAAGAGGTCGCCCCGGCTGGCCTGACGGTCGCGGCAGCCGAGGGAGCCCGTGCGGTGTTCCCGGCCGACGATCCGGCTGTGCCGACCACTGGCCGCCGGCTGGCGCTGGCCAAGTGGCTGACGGACCGCGGCAACCCGCTCGTAGCCCGGACGATCGTGAACCGGATCTGGCTGCATCACTTCGGCCGGGGGATCGTTTCGACGCCGGGGGAATTCGGAAAGCTCGGCGATACGCCGACTCACCCGCAGCTGCTCGACTGGCTGGCTGCCGAGTTCATGGAGAACGGCTGGAGCCTCAAGCATCTGCACCGGGTGATTCTCACGTCGACCGCCTGGCGGCAGTCGTCGTTCCGCGACCCCGCCCGCGAGTCGCTCGATCCCGACAATCGCTACTACGCCCGCAAGGGACTGCAGCGGCTTGATGCCGAGATTCTCCGCGACCGGATGCTCGCCGCGTCGGGCGCACTCCAGCGGGATCTGTTCGGAGCCCCCGTCTCCATCAAGGAAGACGAAACCGGCCAGGTGATCGTCGACGGAGCGAGCCGCCGGAGCCTGTACGTCCGGGTTCGCCGGACCCAGCCGGTGGCGATGCTGCAGTCGTTCGACGCCCCGGTGATGGAGGTGAACTGCGAGTACCGCCCGGTCTCGACCGTGGCGACGCAGTCCCTGATCCTCCTGAACGGAGAGTTCACGCTGAAGTCCGCCGGCCAGCTCGCGGACCGGGCGATTGCCGAGACGCAGTCTCTCACCGCCGAGCAGCTGGCCACCTATCCGCCCGCTCCTCCGACACCGGCACCGGTCTGGCGGTACGGCCACGGCGTGTTCGACGACGCGACGAAGCGCGTTCCCGCCTTCGCCGACCTCGCTCACTGGACTGGAAACCAGTGGCAAGGGGGGACGGCGCTGCCGGACGGGGCCATCGGGTGGGTGCTGCTGCATCCTTCGGGGGGACACCCGGGGAACACCGGCTTCGCCGCCATCCGGCGATTCACCGCCCCGATCGGCGGAACGTTGCGGATCACTGGGCAGCTCGGCCACGGCAGCCCCAGTGGGGATGGTGTCCGGGGCCGGGTTGTGACGTCGGCCCACGGACCGGTCGGCGAGTGGATAGCCCACAACGCGACCGCGCAGACGATCGTCGAGTCGGTCGCCGTGCAGGCAGGGGAGACGATCGATTTCGTCACCGACTGCCGGGAGAACGAAAACGCCGACTCCTTCTCCTGGACCGCCCACCTGTCGCTCGTGACCGCCGATGGAACGACCCGCGAGTTTGACACCGCCGGGCAGTTCCATGGTCCCCTCGCTTCGGCGGACGCCAGCCGGTTGCCGGCCCAGATCGCGAGAGCCTGGGAGCTGGCGCTCGGCCGTTCGGCGAAGCCCGAGGAGCTGGCGCTCGCTCTCGATTTCGCGCGGCAGCAGCTCGTCGAGCTGAACCAGGATCCGCTGGGCGTTCCCGAGGGGAGCTCCGCGGCCCGGCAGACCCTCGTCAACCTGAGCCAGATGCTGCTGAACTCGAACGAGTTCCTGTACATCGACTGACGCCCCGCCGCCCGCCCCGGCCCCGTCGCCCGTTTTCCAAGACTGTTTCGTGATCACCGAGAGTCCTATGTCGATCCTGACCCGCCGCGGATTTCTGGCCGAGAACGCCATGGGGATCGGAGGTGTCGCCCTCGCCTGGCTGATGCAGCAGGAGCGGGCCCACGCGAAGCCCCGGACGGTCGACGCCAGGCCGCACAACGACCTGCACCTTCGCCAGCCCCACTTTCCGGCCCGGGCGACGGCGATGATTTCGCTGTTCCAGCACGGCGGTCCGTCCCACATGGACCTGACCGACCCCAAGCCGGAGCTGCAGAAGTTCAGCGGGACCGACTACCCGGGAGAGGTCCAGTTCAGCTTCGTGAACGACGCCAGCAAGAAGCTGCTCGGCTCCCCGTGGAAATTCTCGGCGCATGGCCAGTGCGGGACGGAGCTGTCGGAGCTCCTGCCGCACACGGCGGAGATCGTCGACGACCTCTGCTTGATCCGGAGCATGCACACCGGCGCGAACGGCCATGAGGTGTCGATCCGCTACTTCCACGGCGGGATCCCCGGCGTGGTCGGGCGTCCGACGCTCGGATCGTGGCTCGTCTACGCGCTCGGCTCCGAGTCGCAGAATCTTCCGGCCTACATGGTCCTCTCTGATCCGGGGGGCTTGCCGGTCGACGGGGTGACGAACTGGTCGAACGGGTTCATGCCGGCGCTGTTCCAGGGGACGGTGCTCCGTCCCAAGGAGCCGCGGATCCATAACCTGCAGCCCCCCGCGCACCTCGCCGGGAAGTTCCAGCGGCAGAACCTCGACCTGCTGCAGGCGATGAACGCCCGGTATCAGGAGACGCACCCGGCCGAAGCGGAGCTGGAGGCCCGAATTCAGAGCTACGAGCTGGCCGCCCGGATGCAGACGGCTGCGGCCGAGGCGCTCGATATCAGTCAGGAGACCCAGGCGACGCAGAAGCTGTACGGCCTCGATCGGGATGAGACCCGCGAGTACGGGACGCGGTGCCTGATTGCCCGGCGGCTCGTCGAGCGGGGTGTCCGGTTCGTGCAGTTGTTCCACAACGGCCAGCCGTGGGACAACCACAGCGACCTCAAGGTGGGGCTGCCGTCGATCTGCCGCAAGACGGACCAGCCCGCCGCGGCGCTCGTGCAGGACCTCAAGCAGCGGGGTCTGCTCGATTCGACGATCGTCCACTGGGGTGGTGAGATCGGCCGGTTGCCGGTGACGCAGAACCAGGGGGGGCCGGAGAAGGCAGGGCGGGACCACAACGGCCAGGGATTCAGCATCTGGCTGGCGGGCGGCGGCATCAAAGGGGGGATGGCGTTCGGGAAGACCGACGAATTCGGACACCGGGCGGTGGAGAACGTCGTGACGCCGAACGACTTTCAGGCGACGCTGATGAACCGGTTCGGCCTCAAGTACGACGAGCTGGTGTTCCCGCACAACAGCCAGGAGCAGATTATCACCAACAAGCGTCCGGCGCGGGTGGTCAGCGAGATCCTCTCCTGACCTGCCAGCGTCCCGCTGGACCGGGGCGGCGTCGCACGATGGGTTGCGCTAAGTAGCTGTTTCAAAAACGTGCTCGGCCCCCAGATCCAGTCCCAGACGAGTGCCGGGCGGAAAGGCGGTCTTGGCGCAACCCGACGTGCCTGCCGATCCCGGTCCAGCGGGGTCGCTGGCCCCGCCGGAGGCGCTTCCGTTCAGGGAACCATGGTCAACGGCTGGCGCCCAATTCCGGAAACCAGCATCGCGGGCCCCCTCTCTCCAGACCGTGGGAATCGCAGGGGACGCGTTCTGATGAAGAGTGTCTGCCACACCCGGTCCGCGATGGGACACGCAACGTGTTCCGTGGTTCTCGAGCGCTCATGGCCTCCGGCGGCCAGCAGCGTGCTGGACCCGCCAGCGGCCCGCT
>VFQQ010002269.1_pt1 | contig 22447 bp, 13 predicted proteins | sample 3512341 | NCBI WGS metagenome assembly VFQQ01 (sample SAMN10412373, study PRJNA504923) | tailings metagenome | isolation source: Relicate 2 Philex TSF1 revegetated site | place: Philippines: Tuba, Benguet | collected 2017-08-29 | reverse complement strand
ACGACGGCCCGCTGCCCCGGCACGCCGGCCTCAACGCGCCGGTGTGGGCCATCCTCGAGCAGGAAAAGCAGCACGGCGTCACCTGGCACCTCATCGAAGGCGGCATCGACGAAGGCGACATCGTCAAGCAGAAACTGTTCGACATGGCGCCCAACGAGACTGCGCTCACCCTGAACACGCGCTGCTACGAAGCCGCGATGGACAGCTTCGCCGAGCTGCTCGCCGACCTGCGCGGTGCCGGCGTGAAACGCACGCCGCAGGACCTCAGCCAGCGCAGCTACCACGCCCGCCTGGACCGGCCCGCCGCCGCCGCACGGCTCGACTTTTCCCAGCCCGCGGCCGCCCTGGTGGCGCTGGTGTCCGCCCTGGACCACAGCACCTACTGGAACCCGCTGACCTGCCCGAAGGTGGAGATCGACGGCCAGGTGCTGCTGGTCACCGGCGCCGTGGCCGAGCCTGCCGCCGGCAGCGCCGCGCCCGGTGAGGTGATCGAAGCCACGCCAGCCGGTCTGGTGGTCGGTACCGCCACCGTGCCGGTGCGCCTGACCGGCCTGCGCGACCAGCAGGGCCAGCCGCGCTGCCCGTCCACCGTCACCCGCGCAGGCGCGCGCCTGCCTTCGCTCGACCCGGCTGCCGCCAAGGCCCTGACCGACGCCCTGGCCCGCGTGGTGGCGGGGGAAGCCACCGTGCGCCGCAGCCTGCAGGCACCCGAGGCGATCGACCTGCCCTCGGCGACGGCGGCGCAAGGCCTCGCCGATTGGCGCCAGACCCCTCTGCAGGTGCCCGCCTCGCTCTCGGGCGACCGCCTGCTGGCGGCGGTGGCCGCCTGGGTCGCCCGCGTGAGCGGCAAGGCCGCCTTCGATCTCGCGTTCAGCGATCCCGCCGCCCCGCGGGCGCCGGGCTACCTGTCTACCTGGGTACCCCTGCGCCTGGCCGCCGCAGGCCAGACGCCTTTCTCCGAGTTCAGTGCGCATTGCGCTGCCGCGCTGGAGCAGGCGCGCCGCCATCCGGCCTTCGCGCTGGATCTCGTGGTGCGCGACCCCGCCGTGAAGGGTCTGGCCGTTCCGCAGGTCGCGTTGTCGCTGGCAGGTGCCGTCGAAGGCAGCGCCGTCACCGCCGAATGCAAGCCCACGGGTGGATTGACCCTGTGGCACGATGCCACCCGCCTGCCCGACGACGCGGCCCACCAACTGGCGCAGCGCCTCCAATGGGTGCTGGATGCCCTGGCGGACGCCTCGGCCGGAGACATGCCGCTGGGGCGCCTGCCCATCATGTCGCAGGCCGAGCGCGAGCAGGTGCTCTATGGCTGGAACGCCACCCGCTGCGACTACGAACGCAGCACCTGCGTGCACCAGTTCTTCGAAGCCCAGGTCCAGCGCACGCCGCAAGCCACCGCCGTGGTGTTCGAGGGCACCGCCCTCAGCTACGCCGAACTCAATGCACGCGCCAACCGCGTTGCGCACCGCCTGCGCGGCATGGGGGTGAAGCCGGGCACGCTGGTGGGCCTGTACACGCCGCGCTCGCTCGAACTGCTGATCGGCGCGCTCGCCATCCAGAAGGCCGGTGGCGCCTACGTGCCGCTGGACCCCGCCTACCCCGCCGACCGCGTGGCGCTCTACATCGAAGACAGCGGCGCGCCGGTGATCGTGGCGCAGTCGGGCCTGGTGGCCAGCCTGCCCGCCCACCAGGCGCAGGTGCTGGTGATCGACCAGGACGATCAGATCCCCAACCAGCCCGACACCAACCCGGACAGCGGCGTGCAGCCGTCCGACATCGCCTACATGATCTACACCTCGGGCTCCACCGGCCGGCCCAAGGGCGTCATGGTGGAACACCGCAACGTGGCGAACTTCTTCCGCGGCATGGACGACCGCATCCGCCACGACCCGCCCGGCGTGTGGCTGGCGGTCACCAGCCTGTCGTTCGACATCTCGGTGCTGGAACTGTTCTACACGCTGGCGCGCGGCTTCAAGCTGGTGCTCTCCAGCGACGAGAACCGTGCACTCGTCTCCAGCGGGCGTGCGCCCATCTCGGCGCAGAAGATGGACTTCAGCCTGTACTACTGGGGCAACGACGATGGCGCCGGCCCCAGGAAATACGAGCTGCTGCTCGAAGGCGCCAAGTTCGCCGACAAGCACGGCTTCTGCGCGGTGTGGACACCCGAGCGCCACTTCCACGCGTTCGGCGGTCCCTACCCCAACCCCTCGGTGACCGGCGCCGCAGTAGCGGCCGTCACGCAGAACATCGGTGTGCGCGCAGGCAGTTGCGTCGGTCCGCTGCACCACCCGGCCCGCATCGCCGAGGAATGGGCAGTCATCGACAACCTCACCAACGGCCGCGCCGCGCTGGCCATTGCCTCCGGCTGGCAGCCCGACGACTTCGTGCTGCGCCCGCAGAACACGCCGCCGCACAACAAGAAGGCGATGTTCGAAACCATCGACCAGTTGCGCCGCCTGTGGCGTGGCGAGGCCGTGCCCTTCCCCACCGCCAGCGGCGAGCCCTTCAACGTCGTTACCCAGCCACGACCGGTGTCCAAGGAATTGCCCGTGTGGGTCACCACCGCGGGCAACCCCGAGACCTGGAAAGAGGCCGGCGCCAACGGCGCCAACGTGCTCACCCACCTGCTGGGGCAGACGGTGGACGAGGTCGGCAGCAAGATCAAGATCTACCACCAGGCCCTGCGCGACGCTGGCCACAACCCGGCCAACTTCACCGTCACGCTGATGCTGCACACCTACGTGGCCAGCGACCGCGAGCAGGCCCGCGAGGTGGCGCGTGGCCCGATGAAGGACTACCTGCGCAGCGCCGCCGGCCTCATCAAGCAATACGCCTGGGCCTTCCCGGCGTTCAAGAAGCCGGCTGGTGTGAACAACCCGTTCGACCTCGACCTGCGCTCGCTCAACGACGAAGAGATGGACGCCATCCTGGACTTCGCCTTCCTGCGCTACTTCGAGGACTCCGGCCTGTTCGGCACGGTGGACGACTGCCTGGCCCGCGTCGAGGAACTCAAGCGCATCGGCGTGGGCGAAGTCGCCTGCCTGATCGACTACGGCATTCCCACCGCGCAGGTGCTGGAAAGCCTGGTGCCGCTGGCCGAGGTCCTGCGCCGCACCAACCAGCCCACCACGGTGGCGGAAGACGACTTCTCCATTGCCGCGCAGATCCTGCGCCACGGCGTGACCCACCTGCAGTGCACGCCCAGCATGGCGCGCATGATCGCCATGAACGACGAGGCACGTGCCGCCCTGTCCCGCGTGGAGCTGATGATGATCGGTGGCGAGGCGCTGCCCGGCACGCTGGTGGCCGAGCTGGGCCAGGTCACGAAGGCGACCATCGAGAACATGTACGGGCCCACCGAGACGACCATCTGGTCCTCGACCGAAACCGCCAGCGCCGGCGAACCCGTGGTCAACATCGGCCGGCCCATCGCGAACACCCAGATGTACGTGCTCGATGACAACCAGCAACCCGTTCCCGTGGGCGTGCCGGGCGAGCTCTACATCGGCGGCGACGGCGTCACCCGCGGCTACTGGCAGCGCGCCGACCTCACCGCCGAGCGCTTCCCTGCCGACCCCTTCGTGCGTCCCGACAGCGCCGCGCCCGCCGGCGCCCGCATGTACCGCACGGGCGATCTGGCGCGCTGGCGCGCGGACGGCCGCATCGACTTCCTGGGCCGCGCCGACTTCCAGGTCAAGATCCGCGGCTACCGCATCGAACTGGGCGAGATCGAGGCCGTGCTGGAATCCTCCGACGGCGTTCGCCAGGCGGTGGTGGTGGCCCGCGAGGACAACCCGGGCGACGTGCGCCTGGTCGCCTACCTGCGCACCGATCCCGGCTTCTCCACCGAGCGCCTGCGCGACTGGTCGGCCACGCGCCTGCCCGAACACATGGTGCCCGCGCACTTCGTGACGATCGACGAGTTTCCGCTCACGCCCAACCGCAAGGTCGACCGCAAGGCCCTGCCCGCACCTTCGCAGACCACGCTGCGCGAACGCACCGAAGTGTTTGTGGCACCGGAGAACGAAGTGGAGCAGACCATTGCCGCGGTCTGGGCGCGCGTGCTGGGTGTGCCGCAAGTGGGCGCCAAGGACAACTTCTTCGCCCTCGGCGGCCACTCGCTGCTGGCGGTGCAGGCCCACCGCGAGATCAAGCAGGCGCTGGGCTCCACGCGCCTGAGCATCACCGACATCTTCCGCTTCCCGACGCTTTCTGCCCTAGCGCAGCACCTCGACGACCGGCCGCAGGACACGGCCACGGTCGCCGCGGAAACGGCCGAGCGCGCGCAGATGCGCAGCGATGCCATGTCGCGTCGACGTGCCATGCGGGCGGGCAAGCAGCCGCAGGAATGATGGCCGTGCTGGATGCCGCCCTGGCACGACCTGTGGAAACCCCACAGGTCTTTGAGTCATTGCATCGGCAGCTCGTCGCTGCCATCGGGCCAGGCCTTGGCGTCTCCGTGACGGGTGTCGACGGCGATCCGACGCGACTCTGGCCTATGGAACAGGCTGCGATCCGGCATGCCATCCCCAGGCGCCAGCGCGAGTTTGCGGCGGGCCGCGCGGCTGCCCGCGAGGCGATGACCCGATTGGGCGAACCACCGGCCGCGATTCCTTCCAGGCCGGATCGCTCCCCCACCTGGCCCGACGGCGTGGCAGGCTCGATCGCGCACACCCGCCGTGCTTGTGTGGCCGTCGCGGGCCGCCAGGATCGGGTGCACGCCGTGGGAATCGACATCGAAGAGGACGTCCCGATGGATACCGCCCTTTGGGAAACCATCTGCACCCCTGAGGAATTCTTCCTCCTGACGACCTTGCCTCCTTCAGAACGCGGGCGTTGGGTCACCCGCTTGTTCTGCGCCAAGGAAGCCTTCTACAAATGGCAGTACCCCCAGACCGGGCGCCTGCTGGAGTTCAGGGACGTACAGGTCACGCTGAGCCCGAATCGCAACAGCTTTTCCGTGCAGAAGGCTGCGCAGACGCAAGCCCCTGTGCTGTTGAGCCAGCGGGAGGGTGGCTGCATGGGCCTCCACGGCCTGGTGTTCGCCTGGTTGATCGGGGCCCCATCTTGAAGCACACACCCCACATGCAAGTGACAGGTGACGGCAGATCGTTGTTGCTTTACGCACCGGTCCCCCTCTTTTCGAGCGATCAAGGCTACCTGCTGGAAGACCAGGCCTGCAATGGACTGCGGCTGTGGGCGGAGAACTTCGAACGCGTCATTGCGATGTATCCGATCGAGACCGGCGTCGCGCCGTCGAGCTGGATTCCCGTGCAGTCCTCCGGCATTGATCTGGACCGGGTGGAGATCGTGGCCCTGCCCACGGCCTATCGCGCGGACCGCTTCCTGCGCCACTATTGGACAGTGCGCAAGCAGATCGCCGGACTGATCGATCGTGCGGAGTACCTGACCTTTGCCATTGGCGGCTTCTTCGGTGACTGGGGATCCGTGGCGGCCGCCGAGGCCCACAAAAAAGGAAGGCGCTTTGCCGTATGGGCCGACAGGGTGGAGTCGGAGGTGGTCCGGTACCAGGCCAGCACGGCGCCCACCCGCAGAGGGCGGCTCATGGCGTCCCTCACGCACGGCCCGATGGCGATGCTCGAACGGACCACCATTCGTCGCGCGACCCTGGGGCTCTTTCACGGCGCGGAAACCTATGCCAGGTACGCCCCGCTCGCCAGGTCAGCGGAGGTCGTGCACGACATCCACCTTCAGGAGCAGGACCGCATACCCCCGTCAGACCTGGAGAAAAAGAAGCAGTCGGTAGCACGGGATCCACTGAAGATCTGCTACATCGGCCGCGCCCATCCCATGAAGGGCACCGACGACTGGATCGACGTGATGGCCGAGCTGAAGGCGGCCGGTATCGAGTTCCGCGCGACCTGGCTGGGTGACGGCGAACGCCTGCAGGCCATGAAAGCGCAGGTCAGCCGCCTGGGCCTGGAGGAACAGGTCTCGCTGCCCGGCTTCGTGAGGGACCGCGCAGCGATTCTCAAGGCCTTGCGGGAGGCGCATGTCTTCCTGTTCTGCCACAAAACCCCGGAGTCCCCGCGAAATCTGATCGAGGCCCTGGTCTCCGGCACGCCACTGGTGGGTTACGACAGCCCCTTTCCCAGGGATCTGATATCGGTGAATGGCGGGGGTGTGCTGACGCCCAAGGACGATGTGAAGGCGCTGGCTTCGGCGTTGATCTCGCTGGCTGGCGCAAGAGCTGATCTGGCCAGCCTGATCGATCGCGCCTGCCTCGACGGCACGCCGTTCAACGACGTGGCCGTCTTCAAGCATCGCAGCGACGTGATCCGCGCCCATCTGTGAGGCCCGCAGGCCCGTCCAGACCGCGCCGGGCGGCTCGCCGCCCATGTCGCAAAGCCTGTGTCGGGAAGGGTGTGACCGATTGCCCGAAAAACGCGTTTGAAGGTCGCCTCGAAGCACCGCCGAATCCATGGTGACGCCATTTCAATGCGATGATTCGGCGGTTGGTTTCCCGTCACCGCTGGTTCGTCCTGAAAACCCCCTGTTCGCATGAAGACACATCACAAGCCAGGCCTCTTGGCAGATCGGAGCAGATGAGCCATGAAGGTCCTTAGCCACAGAGGCTACTGGAAGGCCGTTGCCGAGAAAAACACGCCCGTCGCCTTCGAACGGTCCTTCTCGATGGGCTTCGGTACCGAGACCGATCTCAGGGATCTCGCCGGCCAACTGGTGGTTTCCCACGATCCGCCATCGCCTGGTGCCCTGGCAGCGGACGAGTTGTTTGCCATTCACCAGGGGCACGATGCCACCCTGCCCCTGGCCTTGAACATCAAGGCCGACGGGCTTCAACAGCTGCTCTCCAGGTGCCTGGAGCGCATTCCGCACCTGGACGCCTTTGTTTTCGACATGTCGATTCCCGATGCCATCCAGTGGCTGAAGGTGGGCATGCCACTTTTCACCCGCCACAGCGACGTGGAGCCGGACCCTGCCCTGTACGACGCGGCAGCCGGCGTCTGGCTGGACGGGTTCCACGGCGACTGGTGGGATGCCACCGTGATCGCGCGACACCTGGACGCCGGAAAACGGGTCTGCATCGTGTCCCCTGAACTGCACCGCCGCGACCACCGCGCCACCTGGGAGCGCCTGGCAGGCTCAGGTCTGCCGGACGACGGTACGGTGATGATCTGCACCGATTTGCCTGAAGACGCAAGGGAGTATTTTGGCCATGACCATTGAAGCCGTCGTTTTCGACATGGATGGCGTCCTCATCGACGCCAAGGACTGGCACTATGAGGCGCTCAACGAAGCACTCGGCTTGTTCGGCTACAACATCAGCCGCGCAGATCACCTGTCGACCTTCGACGGACTGCCGACGCGCCGCAAGCTGGAAATGCTGACGCAGGAGCGCGGTCTGCCCAAGGGCTTGCATGGCTTCATCAACGACCTGAAGCAGCAGTACACGGTGGATCAGGTCTTTCTGAAGTGCAAGCCGCTGTTCGTGCACGAATACGCCCTGGCGAACCTGAAATCGCGCGGATACAAGCTGGCCCTGGCCTCGAACTCGATCCGTTCGACGGTGGAGCTCATGATGCAAAAGAGCAGCCTGGACGTGTACTTCGACCAGATGCTCAGCGCCGAGGACGTGAAGCAGGGCAAGCCGTCCCCTGACATCTACCTGCATGCCGCGCAGGTCCTGGGCGTTGCACCCGAGAACTGCCTGGTGGTGGAAGACAACACGAACGGCATCCGCGCTGCCGAAGCGGCGGGCTGCCAGTTGCTGGTGGTTCAGAGCGTCCACGACGTTCAGCTGGACCGCATTCTTGACGCCATCGGCCGTGCAGAAGGACGCAAAGCATGAAAGTCATCATTCCCATGGCAGGCAACGACGAACTCTTTCGTCGTCACGGCTTCCACTACGCCAAGCCCGTGATCGAGATCGATCGCCGGCCGCTGGTCGAGCACGCCTTCGAGAGCCTCAATTCGATTCCCGAAGCCAGCTTCGTCTTCATCGTCCGCAAGGAAGATGACCTCCGCTTCCACCTGCGGGATGTGCTGCAACTCCTGAATCCGAACGCCACCGTGCTGCGTGCGGATGGGGACACCGCGGGTGCGGGCTGCACGGCGCTGCTGGCCATCGAACACATCGACATGGAAGATGAACTCATCATTGCCAATGCCGATCAGATCGTGAATGTCGACTTCAAGGAGATCGTCGGCAATTTCCGCGACCGCCAGCTCGACGCGGGCACCATCGTCTTCGATTCCGTGCATCCTCGCTGGTCCTTTGTGAAGACCGATGCAGAGGGCTTTGTGATCGAGGCCGCCGAGAAGCGCCCGATCAGCCGCCATGCGACCGCAGGCGTGTACTACTTCCGACGGGGCAAGGATTTTGTCAGCGCGGTACAAAGCATGATTCGCAAAGGCGCTTCGGTGAACAATGGGTACTTTGTGTGCCCGTGCCTGAACGAGCTCATCCTCACGAACAAGCGGATCGGTACATTCGAAATCGAACGCGACCAGTACATCTCGTTGGCGACACCGCAAGCGATCGAGGAATACGAGCAGGTCCTGGCTTCATCCAGAAGGGAGTGACGTTCATGCAGTTGTTCAAACTATCGGACATGACGAAGGGATGGTTCGTCGGCAACTTCTCGCCCACCGTGCACCGCTCCGATGCGGTGGAAGTCGCGGTCAAGAGCTACGCAGCCGGCAGCCATGAAGCCCGGCACATGCACAAGATCGGCCAGGAAATCACCCTGATCGTGCAGGGCCGTGCGCGGATGAACGGGACCGTTTATGAAGCCGGTGACATCGTGTTGATTCCGCCTGGCGAAGCCACGGACTTCGAGGCGCTGACCGACGTGACCACGGTGGTGGTCAAGACGCCCAGTGTGGCAGGAGACAAGTACGAATGTTGAACATCGTGGTTCCGATGGCTGGGCGAGGCTCGCGATTTGCAGACGCCGGATACACGCTGCCCAAGCCGCTCATCCCCATTCACGGACATCCGATGATCCGTGTGGTGATCGACAACCTCACCCCGACGGGCGATCACCTGTTTCACTTCCTGCTGCTGCGCGAGCATGCGGAGAAGTACCAGATCGACAAGCATCTGCAGGAGTGGGCACCGGGCTGCCGGATCATCTTTGTCGACAAGGTCACCGAAGGTGCCGCCTGCACGGTGTTGCTGGCCAAGGAATTCATCGACAACGACGACCCGCTGATGATCGCGAACTGCGACCAGTACATCGACGCGGACATTGATGACTATCTGCAAAGCATGGGCGATGCAGATGGGTTGATCATGACCATGTGGGCCGACGACCCCAAGTGGTCCTTCGTGCGCCGTGACGACAAAGGACGCGTGGTCGAGGTGGTCGAGAAGAAGGTCGTATCGAACGAGGCCACGGTCGGCATCTACAACTTCCGCCGCGGCGCCGACTTCGTGAAGGCCGCCGAAGCCATGATTGCCGCCAACTTCCGGGTGAACAACGAGTTCTACGTGGCTCCGGCTTACGATCAGATGATCCACCAGGGTGCAAGGATCGAATGCCACAGCATCGGCAAGCTCGACGCGGGCATGCACGGCATTGGCGTTCCAGTGGATCTCAACGCTTTTTGCGAAAGCCCGGTATCGTTGCGAGCCGTTGCGCGGCTCCAGGCCCGTCAAGCCCAGCGTTGAGGCGGCAGGACGATGGTCGACAAGCAGTGGATACATGACCGCATCGCTCGCCGCGTCCTGCAATGGGCCGTGCGGCACGCGATCCGGCATGGCGAGCACTTTGCCACGTACCATGAGCGCCCCAAACGTGCCAGTCAGGTAGCGACACGGCCTGAACCTGGCGCCACCGCCAAGGGCTGCACCATCGTCATGCAGGGCCCGATTGCGACAGACGACGACTTCACCCGCGAGACCATGGCGCTCTACGCCAGCCACTTTCCGGCGTGCAGGCTGATCCTTTCGACATGGGCAGACACCCCTGACGCCCTGCTCGATCCGATACGGCAACTGGGCGTCGAGATCGTCCTGTCCGACAAGCCCAAGCTGGCCGGACTCTTCAACGTGAACATGCAGCTCGTCACCGCCGGTGCGGGCGTTCGTGCGGCGGTGGAGGGAGGCGCCGAGTGGGTCCTCAAGACACGGACCGACCAGCGGCTCTACAACGCGGATGCCATCGCCTATCTCATCGCACTGGCGCAGGCGTTTCCAGTTGCCCCGGGGTTCCAGCAACGCCATCGGATCGTGGGCGTCGGCCAAGGCTCCTTGAAGTTTGCGCCGTACCACGTGACCGACCAGTCGGTCTTCGGCCATGCCCAGGACATGCTGGCGTACTGGACGCCGCCTCTGCTGGAGACGTCGAGACCAGCGCACTGGCCGGAGAACCTGGCCGACATCTACCAGCAGACACCGATCGGAGAGCTGTGCAGGACTGCATCGCCAGAGTGCTACATCACCAGCAGTTTTCTTTCGCGCGTTGGACGCAGGTTGGACTGGTCGCTCCAGGATTCCTGGGCCGCCTTCCGCGATCATTTCTGCTTTGCAGACTATGCAACCACCGACTTCTACTGGGTCAAGGGCCAGACCTATTCCCTTCAGGAGTTCTCCAACGTCTACGACAAGGTGTCGAATCGACAGGAGTTCAGTTTTCGCGAGTGGCTGCTGATGTACAACGGAACCCTCAAACCCGAACACGCGAGACGCTATGAAGGCGTCCTGTCCACCCGATTCACCGACGCAGTGGTGCCCTCGCCTACCACAGTCGCTGACCTCCTGCCTTGACCGACAGACACGCCGGCAACCCGCAGCGATCATTCGCATAGCGATCCTGCACGACAATAGCCCTGCCCGAGACAGCCTTTCTGTCTGGCACATCCACGAGTCGCCTTGTCCACCCTTGTAAGTCTTGTCCGCCAATGGTCCTCGCAGTTCGGGGACCGGCCCGCCATCGTTCTGCTTCACGCGGATCTGGTCTCGTCAGAGACGCTGACCTACGCCGAGCTGTTCCAGGCAGCGCAGGCCACCGCCTCGCAGTTGCTCCAGCGCGTGCGCAAAGGCGATCGCGTCCTGCTGGCCTACGACAACGGCCTGGACGCGGCGCTGCTGTTCTGGGGCTGCATGTTCGCGGGTGTGGTGGCGGTACCGGCCCCAGCGCCTGATGCGCGCCGATCCAGGATCAGCTGGCGCCGCCTGCAGTCCATGTGCGAGGACGCCCAGGTGGCGATGGCCTTCACGCGAAGCGAACACCTCGATGGCGCCACAGCGCAGGTGCCGCAGGTGAACTGGTCGACGCTGGAGGCTCTGGGCGACTGGCGCGGATCGACCGCGGCGCCCCCAGAAGCCCTCGATGCGCCCGGCCTGCAAGACCTTGCGTATCTTCAGTACACCTCGGGATCGACAGGTCGGCCCCGCGGCGTGCAGATCACCCACGAAAACATGATGGCCCAGTGCGAAGCGCTGGCCCACGCCGAGGACTGGGACACCTCCTCTGCCCGGACCCTGACCTGGTTGCCCTGGTTTCACGACTATGGCCTCGTTCATGGTCTCCTCGGCCCCGCTTGCGCAGGCTCGACGGCTTTCCTGATGTCGACACAGCAGTTCCTGATCTGGCCGCTCAAATGGCTGGAAGCAATTGCGCGGCATGGCATCACCCACAGCGGCGCACCGGATTTCGCCTACGACGCCTGCGTGAACGCGCTCAAGCGCTACCCCGACTGGAGCTTCCGGCTCGACCACTGGCGACTCGCCACCTGCGGTGCCGAGCCCATTCGCCCGCGCACGCTGCGGCGTTTTGCAGAGACGTTCTCACGTTTCGGTTTCCGACCCGAGTCCTTTGCCCCGTCGTACGGCCTGGCCGAAGCGGTGCTGGCGGTCTCGCTGGGCAACTCCAGGGACGTGCCCCGGCTTCTCTCGGTGGACCGCAAGCGGCTGGAAGAGACCGGTCGCGTGCAGGACATGCCGGTCGCCGGGGATGGCGCGCTGGAACTGGTCGGCAGTGGTGCGGTGTTGCCCGGGTTTGAAGTCCGCATCGTTCACCCGATGACCGCCGCTCCCTGCGCGCCTGACGAGGTGGGCGAGATCTGGGTCTCGGGACCCAGCGTGGGCCACGGCTACTGGAACCAGCCCGAAGCCACGCGCGAAAGGTTCGCAGGCACCATCGACGAGCCCGGCGCGGGTCAGAAATTCCTGCGCACGGGCGACCTCGGATTCCTCAAGCACGGCGAGCTGTTCGTCACTGGCCGACAAAGCGACCTGATCATCGTCCACGGGCGCAACATCCATCCGCAGGACGTGGAAGACACGGCACTGGCGGTCTCCAGCGAGCTGAGGCCCAAGGGAGCGGTGGCCTGCGCGGTGGAGCATGCCGGCAGGGAGCATGTGCTCCTGCTGGTCGAATGCCGCAAGCAGCTGCCCTCCCGCGAGCTCGAACAACTGCAGGCGGATCTGCGCCGCGCCGTCGCGGAAGAACATGAGATCGACCTGCTGGATGTGATCCTGCTGCGCGGCGGCGTGCTGCCCCGGACCTCCAGCGGCAAGCTGCAGCGGCTCGAGACCCGCAGGATGTTTCTCGCCGGAGAGTTCGCGCCGAGCCAGATGAAGGCCACGGCAGCAGCCGCGCAGGTGGACAGCGAACAGGTGGACAGTGTCATGAGGGAGTTGACCTCGCTGTGGGCCGACGTGCTGAACCTCTCGCACGTGCCCGCCGACGCCCACTTCCTCCACCTGGGCGGCGACTCGCTGACCGGCACTCAGCTGTTGTCCAGGGTGCGGACCACGTGGGGCGTGGACCTGCCGATCTCGGCGCTGTTCGCCGACCCCAGCTTGCGAGGCATGGCGAGAACACTCGCCGCCCGACGAGGTGCCCTGCAGTCGCCGCCCGAGCCCAAGGTCATGACCGCCGAGGCCGCTCTCGAGACGGGCGAGACCGACCCGTCGACCACGCTGTCCCATTCGCAGGAACGCATGTGGTTCATGCAAGCGCTGGCGCCTGCCAGCAGCGCCTACAACGTGCCCCTGGCGGTTCGCCTTCGGGGCGCAATCGATGCCGATGCGCTCGAGCGGGCGTTCAAGGCCCTGGTGAAGCACCATGAGATCCTGCGCACCCGGTTCATCAACACCGACCACGGGCCCGAGGTCGAGGTGGTCGAGAACTGGGCGTTCCAGCTCATCCGAAGGGATGCACCGGCCGGTGCGGCGAACGGCGGAGCCGAGCTGGCCAGGCTGCTGCGGGAGCTGAGCCAGCAAGCTTTCGAACTCGATCAATGGCCCCTGATGCGGGCCTGGTTGATCCAGGTGGCGCCGGACGAGCATGTCCTGCTGGTGGTGCTGCACCACATCGTCGCCGACCAATGGTCTTTCGCGGTGCTCGGCAAGGACCTGAGCACGGGTTACAGGCTGGCGCTTTCCCAGGCAGAGCCGATGCTGCCCGGGCCCAGTCCCCGCTTTGCCAGCTACGCGCGCTGGCACCGCCAGTGGTTCGAGGCCGAGAGCCAGGCACGCGAAACCGCGTACTGGAGCCGGCGTCTGGCGGGTCTGCAGCCCGTGGCGCTCGCCACCGATCGCACGCGGCCGCGCCAGCCGAGCTTCCGTGGAGCCACGGTCCGGTTGCCGCTGCCTTCCGGCGTCACGGAGGGCCTGGCATCGTGGGCGGCCTCGCAGGGCGCCACGCTGGCCATGGCCATGCTGGCGCTTTTCAAGGTGTTTCTCCAGAAGCACACCGGCCAGACGGACCTGGCGATCGGGATGCCGATTGCCAACCGGCACCACCCGGCTTCCGAGAACCTGATCGGCTCGCTGGTCAACACCCTCGTGGTCCGCACGTCGCTGGAAGGCGATCCTGATTTCACTCATGTACTGCAGCGCGTCAAGGAAGCGGCGCTGGAGGCCTACGAGCACCAGGACATGCCGTTCGAATTGCTGGTTCGTGCGCTGGACCAGAAGCGCGAGCCGGCCCAGCCGCCGCTCTTCAACGTGATGTTCAACCTGCTGAACGCGCCGGTGCGTGGGGTTGACTTCGGCAGCGGGCTGAACTGGTCACGCATCGATGTGGACCGAAGCGCCGCACAGGTTGACCTGACCATGATCGTCGACCCGCTGTTCGACCGCTCCATCGTGTTGGAGTACGCGCAAGACCTGTTCGAAGCGGAATCGATCCAGCGCATGGGTCGTCAACTGATGACGCTGCTGCAGTCGGCCGTCGAACAGGCCGGGACACCGATCTCGCAATGGACGCTGCTCGACCAGGCGCAGCGGCAGCAGTTGCTGTCGTGGGGCACCGGTCGACAGTTGCCCCCCGTCGACATGGCGCTGGCCGCGTTTCTGGAGCAGGGTCTGCGGGCCCGCCCCGAGGCCACGGCCCTGGTGTTCGAAGGTCAGCGGCTCACCTATGGAGAGCTGGACCGGGCTTCGGGAGAGCTGGCCCGGCAGTTGAAAGCCAATGGCTTCACGTCGGGTTGTCGCATCGGCCTGTGCCTTCCCCGGTCCACGGATCTGGTCATTGCGCTGCTGGCCACCATCCGCAGCGGAGCGACCTACGTCCCGCTGGACCCGGCCTACCCGCAAGAGCGGATCGCCTATCAGATCGCCGATGCCGAACTCGCCCTGATCATCGGCACCTCCGCCACACTGAGCACGAGGCGTGCCACAGCAACGCCTTGTCTCTACATGGACAAGGGCTGGCCCACCTCCCCCCTCGCCGCGCCAGCCGGCACGGGTGGGACGGCACCCGCCTACCTCATCTACACATCCGGCTCGACCGGGCGCCCCAAGGGCGTGATCGTTCCGCAACCTGCAGTCGTCAATTTCCTGCGCAGCATGGCCTGCGAACCCGGCCTGCAAGGCACCGACCGGGTGCTCGCCGTCACGACCCTGGGGTTCGACATTTCCGTCCTGGAGCTGCTGCTGCCCTTGAGCGTGGGCGCCACCATCGTGCTGGCATCCGACGGCGAAGCGGCGGATGGCACCGCCTTGCACAGGCTGATCGATACCCACGCGATCACCGTCATGCAGGCCACCCCCTCGCGCTGGCAACTGCTGCTCGAAGCCGGCTGGTCCGGAACGCCCGGCCTGCGCGCGCTGGTCGGCGGTGAACCCTTGCCGACCGTGCTGGCCGATGCCCTGTTGCAGCGCTGCGAAGCGGTCTGGAACATGTACGGTCCGACCGAGACGACGGTGTGGTCGAGTTGCTGGCAGGTCCGACCCGATGCCGCCATGTCGCTCGGGAAGGCGATCGACAACACGCAAATTCTGGTGCTGGGCGAGGACCGCCAGCTGCAGCCTGCCGGCGCATGGGGTGAGATCTGGATCGGTGGCGCCGGCGTCGCCGATGGCTACTGGCAACGGCCCGAGCTCACGCTGGAGCGCTTCCCCGCCTGCCCGTCGCCCGACGGTGCCGGTGAACAGCGCTTCTATCGCACGGGCGACCGCGGACGCTGGCGCCACGATGGCTCGCTCGAACATGGCGGCCGGTTCGACGACCAGGTCAAGTTGCGCGGCTTCCGGATCGAACTGGGTGAGATCGAGTCGTTCCTCAGCAGCCAGGAGGGTGTGCAGCGATGCGTGGCCCTGGTGCGCGAGGACCGTCCGGGAGATCAGCGGCTGGTCGCCTACATCGTCTCGTCGGAAACATCGATCGACCTCGATGCGCTTCGGGTTCGCGCCCGGCAATGGCTGCCCGATCACATGGTGCCGGCCCTCTTCGTGCAGGTGCCCACGCTGCCAACCTTGCCCAACGGGAAGATCGACCGCCTTGCGCTTCCGCCGCCGATGGCGAGCGCACTGCCTGCGGGCAACCGCCAGGCACCTCGTACCGAGACCGAGCGCCGCATCGCCAGCATCTGGCAAGAGCTGCTGCTGCACGACAACTTCGGTGTTGAAGACAACTTCTTCGACCAGGGTGGTCACTCCATGCTGGCGGTGCGGATGGTCCGGCGCATGGAGGCGGAATTCGAGCGCCCCTTCAGGCTCAACATGCTGTTCGAGGATCCCACCGTGTCGGGCATGGCCCGGCAACTCGAAAACCCCAGCCCGGAAACGGACCATCGCGTGGCCACGCTGCGGCGGGGTCCGCCAGGCCCGGGCTTGTTCCTGCTGGCGGGCGCACAGATGTACCAGGAACTGGCGCGCAACCTCACCGTCGACATGCCGGTGTACGGCCTGTTTTCGCAGGCCGAGATCGATCTGACGGACTGGCCGGCGGACAGCCCGTTGCCGCCGTTTTCCATCGAGACCCTGGCGGGTGCCTACGTGGATTTGATCCGGGCGGCGCAACCGCAAGGCCCCTACTACATCGGCGGCTACTCCATTGGTGGCGTGCTGGCCTACGAAGTGGCTCAGAGGTTGATCGCCATGGATGAGGAAGTGGGCCTGCTGGTCATGCTCGACTGCGCCATGCCGGGCCGGGGCTGGCAGCACCTGAGAGCGGGCATCGTGCGGCGCTCGCGCATGCTCCAGCGCGACGGCTGGCAGCATCTGGGACATCTGTACCGCCAGGTCCGGCAGCAGAAGGCGGCACGCACGCTGCCAGGCGGGCAGCGCAACCAGGTCTATGCCCGGGCCATCCGCGATTACAAGGCCAAGGCCAGCGCGATGCCCGTGGCGTTTTTCCAGGCCGCCGGCGACGCTTCGACGGAACCCGCTTACGGGTGGGGTGCACTGGCATCCAACATCGTGATCGAGCGCGTTCCCGGCAGGCATGGCGACGTTCTGGAGATGCCCAACGTCTCGATCCTGGCCGGTCACCTCAGTCACCACTTGAACCTGCGCATGGCGAACTGCTCGTTGTTGCCGCCACCCGCCAACGCATAAGCCATCCACGCCGCATCCACCTGAATCCGGAAGTCGACCGATGATGCCAGTCCTGCGCACCGCGAAACTCCTCCTGCTGCTGGCCTTGAGCGCCTGTGGATTCCAGAAGTCCCTGCCGGAAGAGTCGCTCAACCAGTTGTACGCGACGCCACTGTCCCCTCCGGACAAACCGTTGCGCGTCTTCCATATCGGTCACAGCCTGGTGAACCGCAACATGCCGTTCATGCTGGAGCAACTGGCCGGCGCCGGGCACGATCACCGATCGCAGCTGGGCTGGGGCGCCACCCTCCAGTCGCACTGGGAACCGGATGTTCCCATCAACGGCTTCAAACAGGAAAATGCCCACCCCCGCTACCAGGACGCACACGAAGCGGTCCGCAGCGGTCGATTCGACGCGGTGGTGCTCACCGAAATGGTGGAAATACGGGATGCCATCAAGTACTTCGATTCGCCCAAGTACCTGAGGTTGTGGGCACGCGAGGCCAGAACAAACCGGCCAGACACCCGCGTCTACCTCTACGAGACCTGGCACCAGCTCAACGATGCGGAGGGCTGGCTGGAGCGTGTGGACAAGGATCTTGGCCGGTACTGGGAGGGCGAGTTGCTGGCCAAGGGACTGGCCCATGGCGACACAGGTGGGCCGGTGTATGTGATCCCTGCCGGACAGGTGATGGCGCGGTTCGTGCGCCGCCTCGAACAAGCGCCCGGCCTGCCAGGCCTGAGCTCACGAAGCGATCTTTTTGTGCGCAACCCCGATGGCACCCAGGACAACATCCACCTCAACGACATCGGGAACTACCTGGTGGCGCTGACCCACTACGCGGTGCTGTACCACCGCAGCCCGGTGGGCCTTCCATTCCGCCTCAAGCGGGCCGATGGCACGGACGCCGACGCGCCCGATGAGGCCACCGCTCGTGCGATGCAGGAAGTGGTATGGGACGTGGTCACGAAATATCCCAAGACCGGCGTTGCGCAACGGCCATGACAGGTCGACGCCGCCAGTCCACAGCGGCCCCTCAACGTGAACATCCGCACATCTTCGAAAGAACGAAAGAAGTACGGATGCGTTCGATGGACTTTCTGAGGTTTTAAGGGCCATTGCACACCTATACTGCGACGCCATGGTCACCTCCAAACGACCCCCACGATCCATCCTCAAGCGCCGCGGAAGCATTTCCACAGCGGTGCAGGCGTTTCTGGATCTCGTGCTGGTCATCGGCCTGGGTTTGATCCTCATTCAACAGCAGATCGGCAACCTGACCGCCGAGTATTCGATCCTTCTGCTGCTGCTGGGGATGGGCATGGTGTTTTCCTACGACCAGTTCGGTGTCTATCGCAGCAACGGCAGTTTTGCGCGCAAGTCCCTGACGCTCTTCAAGGCCTGGTCACTGGCCTGTGGCCTGCTTCTGGTGGTCGGCTTTTTCACCAAGCAGACCGAAGGCTTCTCCCGCCTCCTGCTGGGTCAACTGTTCGTGGCCGGCTACCTGCTGCAAGCGCTGCACCACTATATTGGCCGCGAGGTTCAGACCCGCCTCATGCGCCATGCCATACCCGCCGAGAACGTTTTGATCGTCGGCACCGGCAAGCTCGCACGCTACCTCCAGAACAAGGTGTCAGGCAATCCCTGGCTGAACCAGAAAGTGATCGGCTGCCTGGAGCTGTCGTCCAGCGGTCAAGGCCTTGCCAACGACATCAGCGCCCCGCTCTACGCCGCATCGGATTTTGACAAGCTCTATGAACCCAACATCATCGGCCCCATGGACGAGATGCTGGCGATCATCGACCGCCACGATGTGCGCACGGTCTACTTCGCCATTCCCCTGGGCGAGTCCGAACTGATCGAAGGCATGTACCTCCAACTGCTGGACCGCCATGTGGCGGTGCACTGGATACCCGACATCTTCTCGCTGCTGCTGGTCAACCACAGCGTGCGCGAGATCGCAGGCCTGCCGGTGCTCACCCTTTCCGAAACGCCGCTGACTGGAACCCGCCTCCTGATGAAGGCGGTGGAAGATTTCGTGCTGGCGTTGCTGATCCTGCTGCTGATCTCGCCGTTGCTGCTGATCATCGCCATTGCCATCAAGCTGGACAGTCCCGGCCCCGTGTTCTTCCGCCAGGCACGCAAGGGTTGGAGCGGGAAGATCTTCCACATCTGGAAATTTCGAAGCATGTTCGTTCACCAGCCGGAGGCCGGTGTGGTGCGTCAAGCCACCCGCAACGACCCCCGCGTGACCAAGGTGGGCGCCTTCCTGCGGCGAACCAGCCTGGATGAATTGCCTCAGATCTTCAACGTGCTCAAGGGTGAGATGTCCCTGGTCGGCCCCCGGCCCCACGCCGTGCAGCACGACGAAGAGTATTCCAAGAGCATCGACTCCTATTTCGCCCGCCACAACATCAAGCCGGGCATCACAGGCCTGGCTCAGGTGCGCGGACTCCGGGGCGAAACCAAGGAGATCGGCCGCATGCAGGAGCGCATCGAGGCCGACATCGAGTACATCAACAACTGGTCCCTCTGGCTGGACCTGACCATCATTCTGCGCACGCTGGGCGCGCTGTCCGGGCGAAACGCCTATTGATGATCCGAGAGGCCGACGCTTTTTACGCCAGCGTTCCCAGGAAACCCAGATCGCGTGAGGCAAACCGCCCGATGTTGGGCAGCACCAGCGGCAGATTGCTCACGGACACACCGAACCAGCGAGCGAGAGTGGCAATGTACTCGTCGACGGACGTGGTGGGGATCAACCTGCCCTGCCCTGCATCTTCCGGACCATTGAGCGCCACGGTCGGGAACTGACCATAGACGCGGTTGCCCTGCACCGCACCGCCCATCACGAAATGGTGCCCACCCCAACCATGGTCGGAGCCCCGGCCGTTGTGTTGCAAGCCCCGTCCAAAGTCTGAGGCCGTGAATGCGGTCACCTGGTTGGCCACACCCAGCGCCACAGTGGCCTGGTAGAAGGCCGCCATGGCGTCGCCGACTTCACGCAGCTTGTTGCTCTGGTCTGTCAGCAGGTTGTCGTGGAAATCGAAGCCGCCGAGTTGCACGAAGAACAGTTGCCTGCGCTGACCAAGCCCGTTGCGGGCAGCGATCATGCGGGCCACCATTTGCAGTTGGCGTCCCAGCCCGGTCTGAGGGAAGGTGGTGGTCAGATTCACGCCCGAGAGCGCGCCACTGACCAGCGATTCCGTGCTGATGGCTCGCGACGAGATCTTGTTGAGTTCGCCTTCCAGCAACTGCGAGCGGGATTCGGTCATCAGCGTGCGCACGGCCGCTGCACCCACGGATGAGCCATAGAGTGAGCCCAGCGCGGACACACGCACCGCGCCATCGGTGGTCAGCTGGTACTGGATGGTGCTGTTGCCCGATTGCATGATGTTGTTGCCGCCCACCGACATCGCAATGGAAACACCACTGCCCGGGTTGTAGGCGCTGGCCAGCAGGTCACCCATCCGTCCCTGCCATCCGGTTTGCGAGGGACGGTCCGGTATGCCTGTCTGCCAGGCGGTTTGTTGATCCGAGTGAGAAAACAACTGCTGCGGCGTGGCAACGCTGGGACGCCCGGCGTTCCATTGCGCGCGGGTCGTGGGGACCGCCAGCGTTCCGACGTTGGCCACGAGCGCAACACGTTGCTGGTTGAAAAGCGTGTGCAGTGCCGACAAGGAGGGATGCAGTCCGATCGGCTGCCCGCTGTAGCCTGTGGGAGAGACATTCAGAAGACTGGAAGCGGCCAGGGCCAGCGAGGGGCGTGCCTGCTGGTAGCTGTTGTACCCGGTGCCGCTCGTGGGAACGACCGTGTTGGACTGGTCGTTGCCACCCGTGAGAAAGACGCAGACCAGGGCCTTGTGGTCGCCAGCACTTTGGGCACTGGCCGCACCTGCCGCCAGAAGGTTCATGGCGAACGGCGTACCGGCCAGGGCGGACATGCGGGTGGCTTGCCGCAGGAAGTCACGGCGCGCGAGAGAACGGTGGATGTAGGTCATGGAAGATCTCTCACTTCTGCACGATGAATTCGGGAGACAGCATGGTGAGCGTGATGGCTGTGTGCACGCGCCCTGCTGCGTTCGATGCGGGCACCGCGGTGACGGCGTTCGTGATCAACTGGCGCGTGGTGGGGGTCATGCGCCCTGCTGTCAGCAACAGGTTCAAGTGATCGAGAAGCTGAGCCGGATTGCCTGCCAGCGCGAGCTCCGGCGCATAGTTGGCAACCACCGCCGTGTTGTTCCAGCCGTGACCGCGCTCCACCGTGGTGATCACGAAGTTGGCATACCCCGTGGTGGTGGTCTCGTGGGTGATCTGGAACTCAGGCGCCACCAGGCCGCCGTTGAGAATCGGCCCAGGGGGCGCATAGTCGGGTCGGAACCAGTTGAAGACACTGGGCGCTCTCAAAGGATTCTGTCCCAGGCTGGCAACGTTGTCCTCCAGGTTCCAGATCCTGTAGGCGCCATGCGCAGAGCGGGCATTGAACGCACGCATCCAGGTCGCAAACCGCACCATGGGCTCCCGAAGCTTGCCCCAGTTGGTCTGGTTGGCATAACTCGAATCTCTCGCCTCGGCATCGAGCAGGATGGCTCGCAGCACGGCCCGCATGTCGCCCCGCACACCGCTTCCATTGTTGTTGAATGCGGCCACCACGCGGCTCACATAGGCCGGGGAAGGATTGCTCGTGACCAGGCGCTGGATCAACTGCTTGCTGATGAAAGGCGCGGTGTTGGGATGGTTGAACAGGGTATCGATCGCAATCCGCAAACTGTTTTCGCCCGAAGTTCCCGCAGGGATGGTGGTCCCGAGGAAGCGTTTCTCACTGGTGGAGTGGAAATCCGGGTAGTTCTGGAGCTGTTGCCGCCAGTTGAGAAGGTGCGGACCAGCAACACCCCAGCCCATCCACCGGCCGTAGCTCTTGTCCGCGCCGTTCCAGCTCCAGCCAGTGAAGACTTTCGCCAACCCCATGACGTCCTGGTTGTTGTACGTGGGAATGAAGGCGCCGCTGGAATCGCGGCGGCGAGTGCCGTCCTGATTGAGCTCCCACAGTCCGATGCTGAACAACTGCATCACCTCACGAGCAAAGTTCTCGTCCGGCAGTCGCCCGGTGGTGGGGTCTTCTTTCTCGTTGCGCAGGTGGGAAAGGTAGCTGGCCATGGCAGGATGGGTGGCGACATCCTGCAAAAGGGTCCGGAAGTTGCCGAACGCATTCCGGGAAAGCATGTCCAGATAGCTGGCATGGGCAGGCGGCATTTCCGAGATGGCGCTGTTCACGTCGGAAACCACGAACAACTCGCTCAGCGCAAGCGCCGTCCTCTGACGCAGTTGATCCGGACCGCGCACCGCCTGCAGCCAGAAGCTTTCCATGACGCCATTCACGTAGGCGGCATCGCACACCGTGCAACCCGGTACGCCCAGGCGAACGATGGCGTAGTCCCAGTGACTGTCCATGGCCGCCGTGTTGAACTGCTCGTCAATCCAAGCCGCCGCCCCGATGCTCGCCACGCGATCAATCTGCGCAGTGGTAGGACCGAAGGTGGCCTGGGTCAACAGCCTGGCGGCATCGGTGCGCGCTGTGGGAACAGGTGCCGGTGCGGGAGCAGGAGCAGGTGCCGGTGCCGGTGCCGGTGCCGGTGCGGGAGCAGGAGCAGGAGCAGGAGCAGGAGCAGGAGCAGGAGCAGGAGCAGGAGCAG
>VFQQ010002266.1_pt1 | contig 22472 bp, 32 predicted proteins | sample 3512341 | NCBI WGS metagenome assembly VFQQ01 (sample SAMN10412373, study PRJNA504923) | tailings metagenome | isolation source: Relicate 2 Philex TSF1 revegetated site | place: Philippines: Tuba, Benguet | collected 2017-08-29 | reverse complement strand
ATGCGTGGTGAAAGGGGACTCAGCCCGGCAGGTCAAAGTGGCAAACATATGGTATCCAGGTTCCAAAGCAAGCTGCTGCTGGCTCACCCCATCCTCGTACTTGGCCTGCAGCTCGCCGCTCATGTCCGCGCTGCATGGCATTGAGTGAGGGTGTAGCAACGTTGTAGGAGAGCAGAGCTCGGCTCCGCTCTGCATGCATGCAACTAGCAGGTGCAGTGCACGCACAGCCCCCACAGAGCAGGGCTGCAACAGCATGCATCTGGCTTCAAGTAAGTGAACTGAAACTCGAGACTGAAATGCACAGTGGCAACCAAGTCTCACTCTTCTGGCATGCGGAGGTTGCGGTTGCGGAATGTGGTGACCTGAGGAGAGCAGGCCAGGGGGCATCCCTGCGTCAATTGTGTCTTACTTATCGTTCCTGCTGAGGCGCATGGGCCCGCGATGGATGCCTGCTCCGCAGCAACGGCCTCCAGACCAGATTTGCAATGCAAGGTGCTTCCGTCCTCTCATGAGCCTCTGGTCAGTCCCAACCATGCCACACAGCGCACCCGCTCGGCTCGGTGGAAGAAGCCCTCCTCCTCTTCATCCTCCTTCTGGCGCTCTACACAGACAGGAGGATGAAACCGCGAAGCAAAGCTTTGGGGGCGCAACATTGCAGGGGGGGCTCCGCCACATCACGCTGTGCACGCAGGCGCCAGCGGCAGATTCCGCCTGCCCCTCGCACACCAGAGTACGGCACATGCCCTGCCCGACCGCTGCTCAAGCCCTGCCCGCACCTGAGCCGGGCACGTGGCCAAAGCGCAGCACGTTGCCGTCGTGCACCTCCACGTGAATCTCAGACTGCACATGAAACAAGGGCAGAACAGACAGGGCAAGGATGGAGGCACGATTGTCCGCACAACTCCAGGTAGGCATCCGCAGCAGCTTCTGGCAGCTGCATATGCTGGCGGCGGCTGCTGCCGCTGCCGCCGCTTCCGCTGCCCTGCCTTTTAGGACAGCAACAGCTGCTGTGCAAGTTCCCTACCTTCTTGGCCCCAGGCATGTCCGCCCGCACCACATACTCCTTCTCGCGCTGCACAGCGGGGGGAACACGCTGCCAACATGCTTGGAGTTTGCTGAGTCAGGGCAGTGCATGTCGGCTTGCCGCCTGTACCACACGTAACGCCATCAAGCACGCTTGTAAGCTGCATGTGCCACCCCAACCTGCCACAAAGCTCACTGCTGAGCCATCTACCACCTCATGCCCACCTCAATGAAGTCGCAGGGGATGCTCCTGGTCCATCCGGCACTGCCCAGAGTGAAGGGCTCTCGGGTGCGCCGCCCTCCGGGCGCCGTCACCTGCCCCTCCTGCCCAGCACCCACCTCAGCACCTGCACCCGCCTGGCCGCCCGCCTCGGCACCTGCTCCCTTGCCGGCTTCTGCGCCGACGGCGGCGCCGGCACCTGCGCCCGCCTCCCCGCCGGCTGCAGCCCCGGCTGCACCGCCGCCCTCTCCCTCAATGGGCACGCTCAGGCGGCGGCGGGTGGCGCCGCCCGCGCCTGGCACCCAAAACGGATCGAAGAAGGTCGGCGGAGGCGGGGCACCGTAGGCCGGCATGCCATAGCCTCCCAGGACGCTGCTCAGTGTGTAGGGGTCCAGTTGGGTGGGCAGCAACCCTCCATAGAAGGGGTCAAAGCCTATTCCAGCGGGGAAGGGGAGGGGGCGCTGAGCGGCGGCGCCTGAGCGGCGACAGTGTTGGCGAGAGGGGCGGCAGGGAACTGGCTGCCTGCTCAGGTGTGCAGTGCTGAGGACTGTTCAGACCTATGCAAGTGCAGCAGCTGGGGCAGCAGCAAGCTGCTGGCCGGCTAGGGTTTGGAACTTGCCTGCAGGCCAGGCCATGGCTCACGGGCCTGCCTCGGATCAGCTCAGCTGCAAAGGCCTCGCAAGCACGAGTGCACCTGTATGGCAGCTCCCAGTAAGAGGCAGCGGCGGCAGCGGCAGCAGCAGCGGCAGCGGCCGGCGGCATGACAGCAGCCGTTGTGGGCACTGCAGCTGTTGACCGGACATTGCAGGAGCAGACATGGAGCTCCTCCGCCAGCAAGTGGCCGCCGTGAACCAGGAACTGGCCGCGAACCCCAGGCCCTTCGGCCAGCAGTTCCAGGAGCTCGTCGGGCTGCTTGAAGAGCCCATTCTAGATCTGGATCTCGCAAAGCACGCTTCGCGGCTGGCCCTGACGCTCGACGCTCTGGAGACGGCGGCGGCGTTGCCTGCGGCGCGGCTCATTGAAAGGTTTGCTAGCGATGCTCAGGTACTCCACCTGCTCCCGATGCGAAGTCTGAACCCCACAGCTGGCTTCTGTTGGTTTGCTGCAGAGAAGTGGAGCGGCTGGGTGAGCGCCTGCAGCCGCTGGGCCGCGCCATGCTGCCTGCCCTGGCGGCATCGCAGACGGGCGGCAGTGGCGCTGACGCGCCGTGGGCCCTGCTGCACCATCACGAGGCAGCCCTGACGCTTCTCACCGTGTGCGGCAGCCTTATGATGGATGGCATCATCCCAGCCACAGCTGTCGCACTGCATAGCGTGGCAGCTGGCTATGCTGCCCTGCTGCCGGCAGTGGTGCCGCTGCTGAGGGCGGTGCGGCAGCAGTGCCAGCCCAGCAGGGACGCCCGCTTCCTGAGCGGCACTGTCATTCAAAATTGTGGCACCATGTCACGCTTGGTCGACTGCTTCTTTGAGATGCGTGGCGGCGAGCAGTGGCCGCTGCTCACGGCCGCGCTGCCTGCTGATGTCGCGCTGCCATGGATCCGCGAGCTGCTCACCTGGGCCGACCTGGCCGGCCAACACTGTGAGTCTACTGTGGTGCCACACTGTGCGCCCAATGCCAGGCTCCATTTGGGTGTGTTGCCGCGGTGGCGATGCTGCTCTCTTCTGTCAGGACCCCAAGCCACTACTGATGCGCTGCACTCCATTCCCTTTTCTGCACAGATTTGGACATGGCGCCCTTGTTTGCAAAGCTCGGCCGGCTGCTGGTCATGCATGGGCCCCTGCAAGCGGCTCTAGAGCAAGAATTGCCGCTTCAGCGGGACCTGCTGCGCTTCCTGCTCAGGCTGGTGGTCCCGCCAGCTGGTGCGCCCGAAACTATGACATGGGTTGGAGATGCTGAGGCTGCCTGCCACATCGTGTGCAGCCCTGGGCTGACGCCCGCGTTTCGGGAGCACGCCGGCAGCCCGCAGGGGCTGCGCACGCTGCAGGCCGCGCTGCGCCTGCTGCAGCAGCCGCTGCCTGAGCTATTTGCCAGCCAGCAGGCAGATGCAGAGCAGCTCGAGGAAGCACAGCATGCGGTGTCCAAGCACACCGCACGGGTGGCGCTGTTTGCCACCTTGGCCTGTGCGGCTCTTGAGGGGTCTGCTGGCGAACAGCGAGCCACTGCAGTGGCGTGTCTGATGGCGGAAGGGCAGCAGGCAGCGGCGGCAGCTGTGCGCGGCTGGCGGGCTTTGCTAAATGCGCCCGGGTCAGAGGTGCAGCAGGTGGAACGTGATCTGGGTCCTGCCCTTGGGGCAGTGATCAGAGCAGCATTTGCAGTTGATACCGGCCTGTTCCAGGGCAGGCGCGGCTTGCAGGCGGCGCACAGCGGGCTCTACGGCAACCTGTCCCTGGTGTGGCAGCTGCTTCAGTTGGACCGTGAGGGGGCTGAGCGCGGCGCACAGCGTCCAGTTCATGGGCCAGCGCCCGAGGGTGCCGCTGCAATGATTACGGCTTGCACCCTGCGGCTTGCCTTTGTAGTGGCAGAGGCAAGCTGCGCTACTGCAACCACAAAGGCAAGCGCAGCATCGGCAACCACCGCAGGCGGCCTAGCCGTGGCTGAGCATCTGCATCTGGTGTGGCAGGCACACACTGCCGCCTGCTGCCTGGTGCGCAGCATGTCAGGTCAGCCTGCTGCCAATGCGACGCGGCAGATGATGCTGATGAACGCCTGCAGCCTGGTGTGCCAGCTGTTGCGCGCGGCGAGCAACCTTGTGCAGCAGTGCGCCAATGGGCTAGACACGGACACGCAAAGGTGAGGGTCTGGGTGAGAGGCTTCCAGGCAATTAGGACAGCGCTTGGCATGGTGAGGCAAGGCTTGCAAGGATAGTGTTGTGCGAGGGTGAGTTTGGTCGAGCACGGCGCTACAGCTCCCAGCTGATGCAAGCCCATCTGGCATGCTTTGCCGCCCCTGACCTTCGCCGCCTCGTCTTGACGTGTGCTGCGCTGCAGGCTGTTGGACTGCATCCTGCTTGCCCACCTGGCGGCAGCCAGCAGCCTGGAGCAGCTGCCCGGCAACCTCGCTGGCAAGGCACTACAAATGATGGTGCTGGAGCCCTGCCTGACCGGCCTGCTCGAGATGCAAGCAGCCTTTGAGGCAGGCGGCGGCCTGGCACTGTACATGCAGGTTATTCGGTCCCTGTGTGAGGTGCGCATTGAATTCAGGCTGGGATGAATCAAGGGCAGTCGCCAAGCAGGATGCGAGGTGCCTTAGCTGCTAGCTGCTGGCAGCCCGTGGGTAGCAATGCAAGCCATCCATCCTCACTTCTTCCGGCTCTGCTCCCTTGTTGCGCAGGAAACACCTGTCGAGGGCACACATGACGCACCGGAGACGCTGCACCAGCAGCTGCAGCCTCCGCAAACCAACCAGGCCGTTGCCGCCGAGCTGGTGGCATCTGGGCTGCACCGTGCGCTGGCTGGCGGCGGGCGGGCTGCCCAGTTTGATGGACCGGCAGCAGAGGAGCTGGTAAGCAGCTGCCATCCAGGGGTGTGACCACTGCGGCAGCTGTTGGCTGCCCATGCCTGTTGTGGTGTTTGGCACACAACGGCCTGTTGCACTTACATGCCATGCTAGTCAGTCTGCAACGAGCTGAGCACCATACTTTAACCGTGAATTTTCAAGCCACTCCTTTGCAGGCTGATGCGCTGCGGGGGCTGGCCCTCAGGGCTGTGCTGGTGCTTGCGCTGGCCGGTGTCGAGGTGGCAGAGGCGGCGGCGGCAGAGCCATCCGTAGAGGAGCCTTTGGCGGCACTGGACGCAGCCGTTGAAGGCTCGATGGAAGATGGCGATTTCAGCCTGACGCCAGCAGCCTTGGATGCAGCAGAGCCGCTCGCTAGGGCGCTGCAGCAGCTGCGGGAGCGGCAGCAGACGCCGGAGCGGCAGGCAGAGATGGCCGTGCGCATGGCACGAGCAGCCGCGCTGCGGCCCTGCGCAAACCTGTGAGTGCGGGGAAAGCTTGTGTGCTGAAGCTTGCAAGCTGCACTGCCTTTTGACTGAGCCGCACATGCTCGGCGGCTGCTACGGTTGTTGCGACAGCCGCGCCGCCCCTCGTGCGACTCACGGTTGCTCACATGCTTCCCTCCCCTCTGCACACCAGGGCATGCCCCAACCTGGCTACCGGCGTGCCTTTGAAGGGCAAGCGGTGCGCCGGCTGCAGGGCAGTGAGGTATTGCAGCCCGGCCTGTCAGGCAGAGAGCTGGCACGCGCAGTCAGCTGGGCACCGCAGCGCCTGCAAGCTGCTGCAGGCCGAGGTGGGCGGCGGCTGATCAGCAGGCGGCTTTGCCGCTGTGGCGGCACAGGTTGATGTCAGCTGTGTATGCATTTCCTTGTTATGTGCCATGTTGGGCCATGTATCTCCAGACCTAGTGCCTCGGATTGACAAAAAGACGCATGGGGCAGCTCCAAAAGCTTGCAACGGCATGCGCTGGCGGCAGTCCCAGCTGGCGGCAACATTGCAGGAGAGCACCAAGCGGCTTCGAACTGAGCACCGAATCAGTCGATCGTCAAGTGCGTCATCCATCATGGACTTCTTCCGGCCGGACAGGGCGGCCCTGGAGCTGGAGCGGCTCCACAGCTCGCGGCCGTTTGCCGAGCGTTATCATGAGCTCCTGCAGCTGCTTCGGTCGCCGATCCTGGATGTCAACAGTGCTAGAGATGCGGCGCAGCTGGCCGGCATGCTCGATGAGCCCGACTCTCCAGAGCGGCAGCCTGGCTCGGCGGCGGCACAGCTGATGGCACGGTGAGCTTGCTAGTGGCGCATGCCTCGCCCTGCATGAGCCATGGGACCGATCACACCCACATCCACGATCTGCTTGCTGCTGCAGAGAGGTGGACCGGCTGGGCGTGCGCCTGCGGCCGCTGGGCCTCGCCATGCTGTCTGCCCTGACGGCATCGCAGGCAGGCGGCGGCGGCGGCAGCCGGCGGCGGCGCAGATTCGAAGAGCCTGTGGCCCTGCTGCACCAGCACCAGGCCGCCCTGTCACTGCTCACCATGAGCTGCTCATTCATGTTTGAGGGCACCATCCCAGCCACCGCCAGCGCGCTGCACGGCGTGGCAGCCGGCTATTCTGCCATGCTGCTGGCGCTGCTGCCGCTGCTGCGTGCGGTCCGGCAGCACTGCCAGCCCAGCAGAGACGCCCGCCTGCTCGGCGGCTGCGTGATGCTCCACTGCGACTGCCTGTGGCGCACAGTCGGCTGCTTCCAGGCAGCGTGCGGAGGCGAGCAGTGGCCGCTGTTTACTGCCATATTGCCTGCCCAAGTCGCCCTGCCGTGGGTTCGGGAGCTGCTCACCTGGGCCGAGATGTGTGGGCCTCACTGTGAGTCTGTCTTATACAATTTGTGATGGCCTGATCACAGCGTGCTGCAATGCAGTTGCAGTTGCTCGGCGGGCCCTGCCGGTACCGCTGCACTTCTCATTCAACCATCATTGGCCGACTCTTTGCACATGTTCGTCTGCCCGCAGTTATGGACTTGGCACCCACCCTGGCGATGCTTGGCAGGCTCCTGCTGGCCCACCAACCCCTGCAAGCGTCGCTAGAGCAGGACCTACCGCTGCAGCGGCAGCTGCTGCGCCCGCTGCTGAGGGTGGCGGTCCCGCCGGCTGGGCAGCCTGAAACGATCACTTGGGATGGCGATTGCGAGGACGCCAGCCAGGTCCTCTGCAGCCCCGGCCTGGCGCCCGCGCTTCGAGAGCAGTCCGGCAGTCCGCAGGGGCTGCGCACGCTGCAGGCCGCGCTGCGCCTGCTGCAGCAGCCGCTGCCAGATGCCAGCCAGCAGGCAGATGCAGAGCAGCTTGAGGAGGCGCAGCATGCGGTGTCCAAGCACACAGCGCGGCTGCAGCTGTTTGCCACCCTGGTCTGTGCAGCCCTGCAGGGGTCAGCCAGCCAACAGCGAGACGCCACGGTGGCGTGCCTGTGGGCTGAGGGGCAGGCGGCAGCGGTAGCAGCTGTGCGCGGCTGGCGAGCCTTGCTGGATGCGCCAGGTCTAGAGCTGCAACACCTCAGTGACCATTTGGGCGCCGCCCTTGGCGCGGTGGTCAGGTCAGCGTTCGCAGTTGATACCAGCCTGTTTCGGGGCAGGCGCGGCCTTCGGGCAGCGCTCAGCGGCACGTCTGCCAGCGTTTGCCTGGTGTGGCAGCTGCTCCAGCTCAGCCTGCCGGCAGCTGCGGGCGGTCCGCGGCATGCCGACATGCTGCCGTCAGCCGAAGCTGTAGCCTCAGCACTGTGTGCTGTTACGTTGGGGCTTGGTCACGCGGTGGAGCAGTGCAGCAAAGCGGTGGCAGCTGCTGCTGACGGCTCGGACCTTATGGAGCAGCTTCGGCTGGTGTGGCAGGAGCATGCTGCTGCCTGCTGCCTGATGCGCAGCATGGCAGGCCAGCCGGCTGACGATGCAGCGCATATGATGATGCTGCTCAACGCCTGCAACCTGGCTTGCCAGCTGCTGGGCGCTGCCGTCTTCCTAGCAGACGCATGCTCCAACGGTGCAGAGGCAGATGTGCAGAGGTGGGCCGCCGGTTGGTTGAGAGCGTCTGTGCAGGTGGTGCAGTGCTCCAGGCTTGCGCTGGCCATGTTTTTCAGGGCTTTGGGTGCTATGGCATGGGGCCGCCTGCTTGCGTCTGATGCAGGCCACCCAGGCTGCTTTGCTGCCCTCAATTGTTGCAGCAGTATATTGTGTGTTGCTCCTGCTGCAGACAACTGGAATGTCTCGTGCTGGCGCACCTGGCGGCAGCCAGCAGCCTGCAGCAGCTGCCCGGCAGCATTGCCAGCAAGGCACTGCAGCTGATGGCAATGCAGCCCTGCCTCACCGGCCGGCCGCAGTTGCAAGCCGCGTTTGAGGCAGGCGGCGGCCTGGCACTGTACATGCAAGCCATTCGGTCCTTGTGTGAGGTGTGCACCGCAGCAGGGCAGTCGAGAAGTCGGCTTGAGGGCAATCACCAGGATGCAGCCTTAGCGTGCATCCATCGGTGGCTTATGGCAAGATGCCCGTGGGCAGCCTCAACTGATGGCATCCTCACTCATTCCCGTCCTGCTCCCCTGTCGTATGCAGGAGACACCTACTGAAGGTGTGACTCACACTACACAGATTGTGGACATGCAGCTGCACTCACAACATGCCAGCCAGGCCGTTGCCGCCGAGCTGGTTGCGTCTGGGCTGCAGCGAGCGCTGGCTGCCGGCGGGCGGGCTGCCCAGTTGGATGGACCAGCAGCAGAGGAGCTGGTAAGCAGCTGCCGCCAGGCTAGCCAATGCAGCCGCGGTTGCCTGCCCGCGCTGTAGTGGCGGTTGGCGCACAGTGGTCCGTTGCACTTCGCATTCCATGCTGGTCAGCCTGCACAACATGCTGAGGCGGAAGCCCGGCATGTTTACCTTGAATGACTGTAACAGTCCCAATCCACTGCTTCGCAGGCTGATGCGCTGGGGGGGTTGGCCCGCAGGGCTGTGATGCTGCTGCGGCAGGCTGGTACCGAGGTGGCAGAGGCGGCGGCAGGGCCCTCTGTAGAGCAGCTTTTGGCAGCACTGGACGCAGCCGTTGATAGCTCTATTGAAGATGGCGATTTCAGCCTGACGCCAGCAGCCTTGGATGCAGCGGAGCCGCTCGCTCGGGCGGTGCAGCAGCTGTGGGAGCGGAAGCAGACGCCAGAGCGGCAGGCAGAGAAGTGTGTGCGCATGGCACGAGCCGCCGCGCTGCGGCCCTGCTCAAACCTGTGAGTGCCAGGGCGGCTTGCACCGTGATTGATTGGGCCGCGTTGCTGCTGATTGGACCACATGGCTTTGCCGCGGCTTCCAATTGCGTCCAGCCGCGGGTTTGCCCAGCTGCATCTCATGTCTGCTTCTTGCTCTGATCCTGCTCTGCATACCAGTGCATGCCCCAACCTGGCAACCGGCGTGCCTCTGAAGGGCAAGCGGTGCGCCGGCTGCAGGGCAGTGAGGTATTGCAGCCCAACTTGTCAGGCAGAGAGCTGGCACGCGCAGTCAGCTGGGCACCGCAGTGCCTGCAAGCTGCTGCAGGCGGAGGTGGGCAGCGGCTGATCCGCGGGCGGCTGTGCATGCTGCGGCGGCGCAGGCGGAGGTCAGCTGTGCGCTTGCATCTGCAGCTGGGCAATCTGTCAGATTGTGTGCGTTCCCTTGCTCTCTGCTTCATCACTCGTGTCTTTTCCCGTTTGCTTTTGCTATTCTTGGCATGCGCTTCACATGTTTTGCATTGCTTGGGTGTAACGAATGTCAGATGAGACAGGTGCTGAGCTGAATACTGGGTAATGAAATGCTGGGTAGAGACGGAGGGTAGTGGGGTGGCAGGAAACCAAGCAGAGGAGGCAGGCACGTCGGTCAGGCCAGCGACTGCGAACTGCGGGGCGACTCTGCAAGCGACTCTGCTATTGGGCTCAGGTCGCCCCTGCCGCGGCTGTGGCCCGTCAGCGGCGCCATCTCTATCCCACCGGGGCTGCCGCCGCTGCTGCCTAGCTGCACAGGGCTGGGGCTGCCGCCACCGCTGCTGCCCGGCGGTGCAGGGCTGCTGCCAGGGCTGCCGCCACCCAGATTGAGCCGCCGCTTGGGAGGTGGCGTGCGGCCCGGCACACCAGCAGAGGGAGGCGTGCCTGTTGGCAGCAGCCTGTCCCGTACTGTCGACCGTACCGCATCGTAAGGGGTCAGGGTGAGGCCTTGCTCCTCCAACTGCTGCTGCCGAGCCTGCCGCTGCCGCTCTGCTTCTGCTGAGAGCTGCCGGTCGCTCATATGGGAGGCATACAGGCGGGTGTCATACCCTGCTGTCCCATCCTCATCGTCCTGCTCAACTTCATCGGAGCTTCCGCCCACCCTGGGGCCCCGTGCCCCCAGGGCGCTCTCTGCTGCCGCCTGCCGCAGGCGCCGCCACTTGCGGCCGATGGGTGAGGTGGGATTCAGCACAACTGCCAGCACCACCTGCGAAGAACGAGCCGATGCAAGGCGGAACTGCGTGTGAGGCGCTCCGACCTAGGATACCAATGGCATGTGCAAGGCTTCAGGACCACGCGCCTGTCGCCCGCCCGCCAGCGCTGCTTACTCAACGTCGCACTCGGCATGTACCACAGCAAGGGAGCTGCCCGCAGCAGCACAGAAAATGCAACTGCAAGCGCACCAGTGCCACAGTGGTCACTACAGCCACGAAAATAGCGAAGCAGCCGCGGCAGCCGCCCTCTGCTTCTGCTGCCCGCTGCTCCGCCGGCTGATCGGCACAAGGTGCCAGCGTTTGTATGAGGAATGCTTGCCTGCAGGTGGGATGGGAGGGGAGAGGTGTCTCCGGCTGTCACCAGCAACGCAGCTGTGTCTGCAAGCTAGCAGGTGTGTGCAGTGCAAGTTAGGCCAAGACCCGGCCCTCAAGCAGACGTCAAATTAAGCAGACGCGGTCATCAAACAGTGCAGAAACCTGGCGCCAACCCCCACAGCCGCTCACTTGAGCGCTGTTTCCTTCAACCGGCCCTCCAGGCCCGAATCCGCAAAGTGCCCTGCTGCCATGTTGGTCTTGAGCAGCACCAGGGAGTCGCTGCTATTCTTCAGCTGCCGCACCTGCACAAGGGAAGGAAATGCGATGAGGTTGAGCGCAGCAGTGCATTGAAGCGTTCAGCAGCAGGAGAGAGTTGCTGCTCTTCTTCAGCTCCCGCACCTGAATTAGGAAGGAGAAGAGCAGTTGAAGTTGAGCACAGCAGCGCATTGCGGCTGTCCATTCTCTAGCCTGGCAAAAGCTGTGGAGCTTCCCGCATTTCTCAGAGCGGCCAGCAGAAAAGCAGTCTGAGAGGGTGCGCATTCAGTTTCAGTCATATTCACCTTGGCTGCAAACTTGGCTGGCTCCCAGTAGGACACCCGAGGGTCGTTCAGGCCTGCAGGTATGCAGGGGACAGCGAGCTGCCACTAAAATATCGAAACCAGCTGCAAGCAACACCATAGCAAGTGGCGAGCATACCACATTGGCGCAGCACTCGCCTGCCGTGAGCAGGAGGTGCGGGTAGCGCTGGGGCGCTGTGTTGTCCACCGGCGAGTAGCTGAGCATGTTGCGGTACGCATCCTGCAGAAAATGGCGAGCATGCAAAAGGCGGTGAGGGCAGGCAGCGCCTCTGCAGCAGGCCAGCATGCCCACCGCGGCGAGGGCACTGGCGACGTGGCGGCGGGCGAGTGCAGCCGCATTGAAGCTGACCACTGCCACTGCTGAGCACAGAGGCTGCTGAGCACTCTCCAATGCTCACCAGATCAGCGCCAGCCCCAGGATTGCCCATCCCTGCCCCTCAGCCAGCCAGCCAGGCGGCTGCACGACTCCTTCCTACTCACCAGGGCAGCCCCAGGGGTGCCTCGCTCCTTGCGGTCAGCCCCAGGGGTGCCACCACCGTCTTGCTCCCCAGATCCGCACCAAATCTTTCTTCACTTCCGCTCACCAGATCAGCGCCCGGGTTGCCCCACTCCTCGTACTCGATCACGGTGAGCGGCAGGGTGGGGTCGGACATGGTGGACAGCACGTCGACAAAAGGCACGTCCAGAATGGCCGCCTGGAGAGGATCAGGTAAGGGTGGGGATAGGCATGACACACCGGGAGTCAAACGCGAGTGCCCTGGCAGGGCAGCAGCTGCGCCTGCCACCGGTGCAAAGGCACGCAGCAGAGGCCATGCACATCAATTGAGCGCAAGCAAGGGGGCAAATCAGCAGCCCACCTGTAACAGCTCTGGCCGGCGGTTGATGGTCGCCCCCACAGTGAGGCCACCGGCGGAGCGGCCCCACAGCGCCAGTCGGTCTGCGCTGGTGTACTTGCTCTGTGGACAGAGGAGGCAGGCGGCAGAGGAGGGATTATCCTCAGGTCAGGGGAGGGCAGGCAACAAGGAGAGGGACATTGCTGCTGAGTTGCAGCAGGCACAGTGCCAAGGCTGAGGGACCCTTGGACATCTTGGAAGGGCAAGCTGGCTGCTCACAGGCTCGCCCTGCTGCCCATGCATTGGTGCCAGTCAGCTGGTGGGCAGCTCGCTCCCTGGCACAGCCACAGCCACACATGCACAGACCTTGATCAGAAACTCGGCTGCCGCTGCCACATCGTCAAATGTGTGGTTCTTGGCCAGCAGCTTGCCGTCCTGCAAATCAAGCGAGGGAAACAGAGCTGATTGAGAAACAGAGGCAGATTGCAGGGCAGATGGGGGGAGCATCCCCTGCTTGCTTGCTGCGTGTAGTGATATCGAGGCACCAAATGCACCAGATTGCAACTGCCCAGGCTGACATTGGCGCAGCACTGGGACTGCCATGCGGCGAGTGCATCAATAGCCATGAAGGCACACACACAATCAGCACGAACCTGCCACCAGTAGCGGCCCAGTTGGCGCCATTCTGCTGCATCCAAAGCTCATGCACCACCACCACACCACACCACCACCTCCATAAAGGGCATGCTTTCACCTGCCACCAGTAGCGGCCCAGCTCGCCTCCACCCCGCACGTGAGGAATGGCGTACACAAAGCCTCGGTCCAGCAGGCTGACGCGCGTGCCTGTGTCAAGGTGGCGTGGAGAAGCACAGGAACTTTGCCGAGCATGAGAGCAGCATGAGCACAGTGGCGGCATACAAACCTCGCCCAGTGGTCTGAGGTGTGTGCTCGTCAGCGTGGCTGAGCGGCTTCAGCATGCATCGCAGCGGGCCACACCTCAAAACGTCTGGCAGCGGCTTGAAGGCGTTGCAACATCAGCAACCCACACCTGAGAACACGGGGTCGAGGCTCACGCCGTATGCGCCATACGCTTCTAGCAGCAGTGGGTCGCTTCCATCCAGCTTCACAGCATCTGCATTTAAGCAATGGAGGAAAGGTGCAGCAGGGGTGAGATATGCAAAGGCAGGGCGAGGTGGAGTTGAGAGGGAATCGTGCGCCTCTAGCAGCAGCGGGTCGCGGCCGTCCAGCTTAGCGAATCTGAAATCAGCAGGAGAGAGAGGGAGGGGCGAGGCAGCAGATGTGCAGGCAGCAGGGTTGTGAGTGCACATTCCTGTGCACACATGCCGTGACGCGCAAAGCAATGTGCAGTGACGAAGCACTGTTCCCATTTGGGCACACCACAATGACCGGCGCCTGCGTGTCGCTGATGCAGCGCCCATACTGTGTTCCAAAATGGCCTCACGACGGTGATTAGCAGCCCCCGACACTCACCGCCGCGATAAGTCACGCTGATTGGCACCTGCACGCCGCCGGTGCTGCTCGCCCACAGCAGGCGGGACAGGTACAGGGAGCTGTCAAAGCCCACCACCTCCTGCTGCTGCTTCAGCACGCGGTTGCCTGGGGGTGGGCAGGACGAGTGGGGGAGAAGGGGTGAGCCGGGAGGCGCTACTTGAAGAGTGAGAAGAGCACAGGGTGGCGGCGGAGGCGGGCGCCCCTAACTGCAACAGCATCGTTGCAGGCTGAAAGGCCGGGAGGTGAGCTCCTGGTGTGCCGGATCGCGCCGCTGCAAGAGCACTGCTGTGCAGGCACCAAAAACAGCAATGTCGAGCTCTCACCTGAGCCCATGTTGATGTCGAACACGGACAGCGGCTGTGTGAGGCTGCTGTAGCTGACGCGCAGCAGCGGGCTGGCAAAGGGGCCCTGGTCCCCGAATTCCAGCAGGTATGAGGGGGCATCGAAGCTGAACTGCTCGCCCTTTGGGAGCTCAGCCAGGGGGCGCCCTGCAAGGCAGGGTCGGGCAACGAGCGACAAGGCTGGATGCACAGAGGCGTGGAATACGTGGCACGGCAACTGACTGCACGGCGCAGCAGCAGGCCAGGCAGGGCACATTCAGCTCTCTTAGGTCTTCAATCATCAGTCCAACTGCACACAAATGCACACAAATGGACACACGCAACCCACCGTCTTTGGGCAGCGGGTAGGCGGTGGCCACCAGCGTGCCGTTGCGCCGCTCCAACACTGCCAAATAACCAGAGCTGACTGTGATGTCAACAATCTCAATCTCCCAGCTGTGCGCCTGCAGCACTGTTATCCGATCTGCGCCAGTGGCATTGCCGCTGCTGCTGCCACTGCCGCCGCCGCTCTCGCTCTCGCTGCCGCTGGCGGTGGCGTTACTGCTGGCGCTGCCGCTGCTACCTGCCGTTGCATTGCCCCCAGGCTCTGCCGCTGCAGCCGGTGCGCTGGTCGGTGCTGCAGCCGGCGACGGGGCGGGAGCTGGCACTGCCCCGGCATCGGTCTGGTTGCTTGCTGCTGCAGGCGCCGGCGCTGGCGCTGGTGCCGCCTCGGTTGCCGTGCTGTTGGCGGCAGGAGCGCTCCCTTGCGCCCCGCCTGCCGCATCAACCAGTGCATCTGGGCCCAGCGGCGCCACAACTAGCTGGCCATTCCGCTGCTCAGCTGAGTAAACCACAGCATATACGTACCGGCCGCTGCTGGCGAGGTCAGCTGCACTGCCGCCGCCTTCATCTCTGCCGCTGCCCTCACTGCCGCCGCCCTCGCTGCTGCTGCTGCTGCTGCTGCTGCTGCGCTCTGCCCCAGCCAGCGGCCAGTCCCGCACAATGTACTGTTGGTCCTGCACCACCGGCGCCAGCCGGGTTAAGTTGGTACCGGCGGACAGGTTGGCGGCGACAGGGAGGTATTGCAGGTACTGGGTGGCCTCTGAGCCGCCCTGCAGGTACACCAGGGCGCCTGCAGCAAGAGCGGGTTGCAGGGCAGAGCGTAATGCTGAGGCCAGGACGAAAGCACTGCTTGTGGATGCAGCCTGCATGGATGCAGGACGATAGTGCGCTCAGGAACCTAAAACTGCGCCATTGCCCACCTGATCGCGATAGCCACAGGCTGAGATGGAATCGCTCGTCCGGCTGATGGTACAGCAGCTGCGGCTTGCGGGGCTGCTTCCTGTTTCTGTCAGCAGGTGCGGCAGCACCCAGCTCATACCACCACACCTGCAGCAGGAGTGCGGCAGGGGTGCTCAGGCCATCAACGCACTCTGTGAAATGCATGCTGCGCTGCTGAACAAAATGCCATGCTGCATGTCAGTACGCCCCTCCCGACTGCCTATTGGACGACCACCAGATGGCAGCTATGGAACTGTGGAGCTTGTGCGTTCAGCTGCACAACAAGCAGTTGTGGCTGACTGTGGCTGACCATACCCACCTTGTCTGGCCGGTGAGTGTCGTCAGTCAGGGTGGTGAACAGCAGGGTGCGGTTGTCAGCCAAGAACACAAAGTCGCCGGCAGATGCCCTGCTTGGCGGGAGGCGCACAGGACGTGTGTTGCGAGGTGGCCACACAGGCCATGCACCAGCGGCAGCAGGCTGCATCGCACGAGCTGCACATGCAGCTTGCTGCTGCATCAACTGCCATGCACATGGTCACTGTCCAGCCTCACCGAAACTCAGCGGAAAACGCGGTTGTGTTGCCGCCGTCAAGCAGCAGTTCTCCGCTGGTCAGATTCTTCACAACTCTGCAGGCCAGAGGTTGCCATAGGCAGCTAGCTGTGGGTGCCATGATGTTCAAGCGGGCACAAGCAGCAGGGCACGCTGCTGTGACAGAGATGCACAAGCTGCATGCGAGCCCTGCACCGCGTGAAAGCCCTTCAAAACAGGCTGCTTAGGCAGCGGCTGCACCTGTGCAACTGGGGTAACATACACGCCATGCACGCATCTACACCCATGCCACACAACAACATAGCAGCCCCGCCTCACAGCGTATACACTTCGCTGCCCTCCAAGTCGACTGCATACGCCATCAACTGCTCATCGCTGCTGAATTCCGGCCCCTCCATGCCGAAATACGAGCGCCCGCCTGGGTGGATCAGCCAGGCCGGCAGGGGCACGGTCAGAAAGGGCGGCGGCTGCGAACGCTGGGCACCTGCGTGCCGCAGGGCCGGCCTCCAGGTGGGGGAGTGGGCAGAGTGGTGGTGGGGCCCGGCGGCTGCTGGTTCGGGAGCCGGCGGCGCAGGCAGCAACATTATAGACAGCATGCCATGTGCTCAGCATCGGGCAGCATGAGCTGCCGCGGCCCCAGCATCAGCGGCGACTGTACTGCCAGGCAGCCAGCTGCGCCCACCTGCCATCTCATCCTGATCCAGCAAGGTCTCCTCTGGCTGAGCCAGGTCCATCACATCGTGCTCGCTGGGCGGGGTGTCTGGATTGGTAATGCGCCGCCGGCAGTACCGCCGGTACTGCTGCCCCGCGCCGTGCACGCTGCGCCAGGACAGGGCAGAAGGCACTTCACGGCATGCATCGTCCGTCGACCAGCTGCCATATGCCTGCACCTGTCTCAAGCAGCCCTTTGTTGCAGCAGCAGCAGCAGCGGCAGCGGCAGCACTGCAACCTGCTCTCCTCAGCTGCACACAGAAGGGCCCGTACCTATAATACCAGTGCTGCCTGCGCCGCTGCGGCGCGCTGGTCTCCTGGCGCGGGATGCGTCCCAGCATTTCCTGGAACAGGCGAGCCTGCAGCTGCTGGCTGGGCGCCAGCACGGCCTCCACATATGCATTCTCCTCCTGCGGTGAGGATGGTGGGGAAAGGCGGGCAGCACTCATTGGCCTTGCAATAGCATGCACGCTGCCAGACAACAGCGCATGCATGCTTACAGCGTTGTTCCAGCAGCATGCCAGCCAAGGAAACCCCACCTGCAGGTGGCTCAGAACGGCAGTCTGGTTGCGGTGGTCATCTCGCAGCCACGCATAGTCGTCAACTCGCGGAGGCACGTTGGCAAAGCTGGCATTGGCTGGCAGCTGCTTGGGCTTCTTGTGCGTCTGTGGCACCGGCACATCTGGTGCGCAGGGAGCATGGCAGGCGGAACGTTCGTTTGAGTGCGGCAGGCGGCAGTGGCGGCGGGTGGGCGGTGGGTGCGCGATCAAGCGCGGCATTGCCACTGACCGGCGTTTAGGTGGACTCACACCATTCGCATGTACCAAGCTGATCCAGGGGCGCGTACCTGTGTTCAGCAGCACGGGGCAGGCCAGCTCTTTCTCCCTGAGCCTTCTGCAGCCCGCGCAGCGAAGCCTCATGCCATCCACGCCTTGCACAGCTGCTAGCAGCGTCGCCAGTGCAACCAGGAGCCAGGCCGCCTCGGCTCCGCGCCGCACCATCGTCGATCAAACACCCCAGAGCATCGTTGCAGTGTTGATTGAAACGATCAAGGACTCCCACGCCAACCGCAGCCTGCTGGACCTTGCGCCACGGCCGCGCCGCGCATGTACCGAGCGCCGGCGCAGATGCCACCGCCTCCCTGTGTCCTGGCTTGCACCTGGCGCTGATAATTACACCAAGAAAGCGGTAAGAACTCATTTTGTGAAGAAGGACATGATCTTGGGCTGCTTGGCATCTGGTTGTATTTTGCCTGAAGTGCCGCGCCGCTTTCCCCCCGTCGGCTTGCCGCCTGCCGCTCTGCCACCGCCTGCCCTCTGAGCCTGCTGCCGCTCCAGCTGCTGCAGAATGCGCTGCTGCTCTCGCACGTCAATGGCTGCCAAGTCGACGTCAGCGCCTGGCAGCTCAGCCTGCTGCTGCTGCTGCTGGTGCTCTGGCAGCTGAGCTTGCTGCGGCTGTGCCTGCAAGGACGGCCCTTGCTCTTGAAGCCGTGCTGTGAGCTGCTGCAGCCGGTCGTGCTGCTGCTGCTGCTGTTGCAGCTGGTCACGCTGCTGCTGCTGCTGCTGCTGCTGCTGCTGCCCAGCGCCGCCGGCAGCCCGCTGTGGCCCCACTGGCTTGGCAGCCTGCTGCTTGGATGTGCCCTTATGCTGAGCCCTTGCATCTTCTCGCTCCACCTGCTGGTGCTTGGCCAGCACTGCAGGCTGCTGCTGCTGTTGCTGCTGCTGCTGCTCCTGCTGCTGCTGCTGCTGCTGCTGCTTGGCCACCTCTACAGGGTGCTGCTGCTGCTGCTCCTCCTGCTGCTCCTGCCGTGGACGGGCAGCTGCCGCAAAGAAACGCGTGATGGGAGCCGCTGCTGCGGCTGCAGCCGCAGAAGTGAAGTTAGTGGCTGCCAGCCGCAGCTCAACCACTGTGGCTGTGGGAGGATAGGTGCCTGCTGCTTGGTGCAACAGCTGCTCAAGCCCATGAACCACAGCCTCCTCTAGAGCGCTCAGCGCCTGCTGCTGCGCGGGCTGCTCCGGCCGCTGCGCCTGCTGCCCTTGCTGCTGCTGCGCCTGCTGTGCCTGCTGCCGCTGCTGCGCCAGGCCCTGGCTGGGGAACGCGCCGCTGCGGGTGGTGAAGGCCTGGTCGCGCCCCGCGCCAAATGCTCGCAGCGATGCGCTCATCGTCTTGGGCCACCTGCATGTAAACGTAAGGATACAAGTGCTCGTTTGTGCACCCCAATTGTTACGAGTGCATTGCAGTAACAAGTTCAGCGTCTTGGGCCACCTGCAAGTAAACATACAAGCCGCTTATGGTCAGTGCCACGTCAGACGCAGGTCCAGCTGCATGCGATACAACAAACAACTCGCAATGCACAGCGCAGCGCTGCTGGCTGCCCTTCTCACCGATGCTCCTCAGCAGCGTCCTCTTTCACTCGCTCCAGCAGGTCTGTTATGCCACATGCCACATCCACAGTTGAGAAGAATTTGCTGCTCCTCTCACCGATGCTCCTCAGCTGCGTCCTCTTTAACCCGGTCTAGCAAGTCAAGCCCCATTGCGGTCATGAGCTGGCGCACGCGCAGCCGGAAGTCGGGCTTGCCAGTCACCAGCGGCTCCAGGACGCCTGAGGGAGCGTTGCATGGGAGAGGGAGAGGGAGCTGTGGGACGGACTTGCAAGCTCCAGCGGTGAACAACCTACAAGCCACGCACAGTGCTGGCTCACGCCTGTGCAATGCCACGCTGATGCACCAGGGCAACGGCGCGGCGCTGGACTGTCAAAATGCCACACCTGCTCGGCCGCCGGAGGCAGATACGGCAGCCGCCCCGCCTTGAGAGGGGTGCATGGCCAGCAGTTGTGGTGTGAGCGACATCTGCACTGAAAGCGTCTTGGGAGGCGGCTTCTCCTGCAGCAGGGGTACAGTGACAACAATCTTTTGGTGTTCGAGCTTAGGGGCAGGCCAGCATGCTGCCGGCGTAGCGCCAGGCGCTGCTGTGTGGACTTTGCTAAGAATGCACTACTACGGGCGGCATTTATGCTTGTGCCAACTTTCCACCACGCTGCCTTACCTGCACCGGCGTGATGTCCAGCCCGCGGCACCACTGCGCCAGCTGAGCTGCAGCAGCAGGTTTCAGACCAAACAGCTGCTCCATTTCTGCCTGGCTGTACCTCTGAAGGTCTGTGGCCGCCTGGATACCATCTGCAATGGAAAAATGGAAGAACGGCACAGGTTCAAAAGCTTTTGCGGTGGTCAGTGGCCGTCTGGATGCCATGTCAGCAATGGAAGGACAGCATGCCACAGCTGTGCGAGGCATCTCTGGTGCCCTGCGGCTGCTGCAGGCAGGCGGCTGCTGATGGCACCCTAACCCAAACCAGCCCGCTTCCAGCTGCTGTGGTCCTCACGTCGCTGGAAGGCCTCGGCTGCCTTGCCGCCATACCCAGGCAGCCGACGTGCCGGGGTCTGCAGCGCAGCAACGGCGGGTTCAACCGCATGTTGGTGCATGGGGAGCCAGCCAGAGCAACCAGGCTGGACATGCAGACAGCCGCCATGCATGCAGACAGCCGCAGCCCCTGCCACAACTGCATTCCCACTCTTCACACCTGCGCCAGTAGCTGCAGCGCTGCGGCCTGGTCCGGCACAAGGCGGACGCCATCTGGCTTGGCAGCGGCAGATGCCAGCTTGGCCAGCAGTCGGTTGGGGGCAACACCCAGGGAGACTGTGAGGCCCAGCTGCCGCTGGACTGCATGGCATGGAAGCTAATGAGGCACAAATGGAGGCAGACTGGGCATACCCTGCTGAGCCGCATGTTGTTGTGCAAGGATGGCTTGCACTGCCGGGCAAATTTGCGGCATGGCAGCTGCACCCTGTGCGCAACTGCCCACCCGCAGCACACTTCGGCCTGCAAACCCGGAGCGTGCCTTGCTGCCGCAGCAGCCCAGGCCTCACCTTCCGCCTTGGCCTCTTGTGCCCGCTGCAGCGCTAGCTGTGCAGCGCTTGCCCCTTCCGCCTCTCCCTCGCCCCCCAGCCCAAGCACGTCTGTTGGGTCGGAGGCTGCCAGAAGGATGTAGGCCTCGTCGATCGAAGCCTTCTCCACCACTGCTGCCCAGGGTAGGGCCTTCAGCAGCTGCACGCAGAGCAGTTGGACAATTCAGGGCTGTTCAAGATTCCTGTCAATGTTGACAGAAGCAGGCACTTACTGCTGGCCCCAAGCAGCAGCGGCAGTGGCGGCAGCAGCTGCAGGAAAAGAGAGCACACACTCCCCCCGATCCCCCACCTTCATCAGTCGGGCCGAGGCCTCCCTGTACGGCTGGTACGATTAGACCTGCTTGTCTCCTCAAAAAGCACCAAAAGGACGGCCCAAACCCACCTTCATCAGGCGGACCGAGGACTCCCTGTATGGCTGGTAGGACACGCGCCCGCCCGCCGCGCAGTGCACATGCGCCACCCGGCCGCCCACTTCTCGCAGCAGGCGCCTCGCCTGCATTTCTTTTGGCAGGCGGGGGAAGCACTTTGTGGTGAGGCGGGAGCGGTGGAGATGGGTAGCCGTGCTGCCAGGCTGGTTGAGTCCATCGAGGTGCATCAGCAGCCTTCGAGGTGCTCCTGTAAGCCCTCCCACCCAGCAACTGCTCGCCTCAGCCGGCGCCATGTGCTTGGTGACGCCTGCCGCCTTGGCGGCCGCATTGGCGGCGATGATGTCCTGGTGCTGCTGGATGGCCACCGCCTTGCCCTGGGGGGCAGGCAACGCAGACGGCACATCCCCCTTCAGCATGCAGATTCATGATACCACTCAGACGTGGGCTGCTCAATTGCTAAACGGCGAAAGCCGCAGCAAAAGCTAGTGCCAGACTTGCACATCAGCACGGATCGCTGCATAGCGCCTGCACTTGCCTGCAGGCTGGGGTCCTTCAGCTGCTCCACTTGAACGAAGAACGCATCCACATCACAGTGCAGCACAAACGCGGGCGGCTCGAAAGCGCCGCCCATGCTGGACTGCAGTGCTGCAAGCGAGCTGCAGCCGCGGTCAACCAATGGTCCAGGTGCTGCCTAGAGCACGGTCCTGCAGGCAGGGCAAGTCGGAGACAGTGTAGAACGGAGCTCGATCAGACAGGCAGGCAGGCAGGCCCCAGTGGCAGCCGGCGGGCAGCAGCGGCGGGCGGCGAGGAGGCACCCGCCAGGCACCGCGACGGGCCCACTAGATGTTCACCGGAGTGAGATCTGGGCCTCTTTGTGCATCGTCTGACCCCGCTGTTGGGCTGTAGGCGCTGCAAGCTGTCGGCCCTGCGGCTAGGGAGCTGTGGAGGGGCCAACGGCAATCTGTACGTATAATAAAGCCGTTTGAGATGTTTTTGCAATGCAGCTGGGCCGAGGGCAAGGCCGCTGGGCGCGACATGGACAGCGTGGCGCGCATTCGAGCCGAAAAATCAGAACATCTGCAAGCAGCCTGCGGTGCCGTACTCTGCGCCGCAGCTGCAAATCAACGTGCTGCTAGCTGTGCTCGCGCCGCAGCTCAGCTCGCCGACAGGCCGCGTCCCGCTCGCAGCTGCGCGTCCCAGCCTCCTGTCGCGAGCTGAGCGAGTAGGGGTGAGCCTCGGGACACCATCACCGTCCCCAGTAGGGCAGGCGGAGATGCAGCAAGGATGCCGCCGCCAGTGCCGCCAGTGCCGCCACCCGTCTTGCCCCCACCTTTGCAACAGCTGCTGATCGTTGCTTACTCCTGCAGGCCAACCAGCCAGCGGGCAGGCTCAAATCTCAGTGATAGCTAGGCCAGCAGCAGGGCAAGAGCGGCAGCGGCATCAGCAGCAATTGCAGGATGGGGCAGTGTCTCTCGGCGGCCAATGCGGCAGTTGATGTGCTGGTGCCGCAGGACGGCACACAGAACGTGGCTGCGACCAGGTGGGCCTGAGCAGCTGTTTCCCGTGCGCATTGGCCAACGGGCTATCGCCGCAGCTGCTCACTTGAACCTGCCGATCCCATGCTCACTCAGTCCACGCCCGGCTTGCCCAATGCCTTGCAACCTCACCCGACCTCCATGAAGAAACGATTATGAGCTGGTGAGCTGGGCAGCGTGATGACTGGTGCCTGGGTGGCTGGGGTGCCCGTCTTCCTGTCTGCCTTGACACTTTGCTGCCGGTCTGCCGCTTCGGCTGCTGCTGCTGCTGCTGCTGCTGCTGCTGCTGCTGCTGCTGCTGCTGCTGCTG
>VFQQ010002265.1_pt1 | contig 22481 bp, 18 predicted proteins | sample 3512341 | NCBI WGS metagenome assembly VFQQ01 (sample SAMN10412373, study PRJNA504923) | tailings metagenome | isolation source: Relicate 2 Philex TSF1 revegetated site | place: Philippines: Tuba, Benguet | collected 2017-08-29 | reverse complement strand
AGTAGTGGCTGCGCAGTCGGTCGGCCTCGACCCGGTCGACCTTCAGCGCCTCCATCACCCAGTCCGTCATCCGCACCTCGATCTGGTCGAAGAGCCGGGCCTTCGGGGGATAAAGCGTGTTGTCGAGGTCGAAGACCCAGAACGCCACGTGATCGAAGAGATGCGCCACCATGGGCCCGGACCCTATTGCCGCCGCGTCGGCCGGGCAAGGCGAGGCGCTTGATATCGCCGCGTCCGCGGGACTAGGCTTGCCGCGAGAACGACGGAGCGAGGATGATGCCCGAGGACAAGCAGCCGCAGCGCGACGCCTACCAGCTGATCCTGAAGGCGATCGACACGGGCGTCTACCGCCCTGGCGACCGGCTCGTCGAAAGCGAGCTGGCCGACCGCTTCGGCGTCTCGCGCACGCCCATCCGCGAGGCGCTCCAGCGGCTCGAGACGCAGTCGCTGCTGACGCGGGACGGGCGGAGCCTGATCGTCTCGTCGCTCGACCACAACCAGATGGCCGAGCTTTATGTCGTCCGTTGCGAGCTCGAGGGGCTGGCCGCGCGCCTCGCCGCCCGTCACGCGACCGACGAGGAGATCCGCGTCCTGCGCAAGATGGTGGAGGACGACCAGCGGCTCCTGAACGACCCCTCGGCGCTCGCGCGGGCGAACCGCCGGTTCCATCGGCAGGTGCACCTTGCCTCGCACAATCGCTTCCTGGTCCAGCAGCTCGACCTCGTCTACCGGTCCATGGCGCTCATGGCGACAACGTCGCTCGCCATCGAGGGGCGGGGGGCCATCGCGCTGACCGAGCACCAGAAGATCGTCGACGCCATCGCGGCGGGGGACGGCGATGCCGCCTACCGCGCGCTCAGGGAGCATATCTCCGTGGCGTTCGAGACCCGTCTTCGTCACGATGCCGAGCAGGCCGCCCGCGCGGGCTAGAGCCGCCGCCCGGACCGTAGAGGCCGTGGGCCGTCTTGTCCCAGTAGAAGGGCCGCACCACCATCTCGACCAGCGCCTTCCACGAGGCGATGGCGCCAAGCGGATGGTAGAGGTGCATCGTGGGGACCCACGGGATCAGCCAGCGGTGCTTGGGCGATGACACGGCCAGCGCGCCGGCCGCGACGTTGACGAGTTCCGTGGCGAGGAACGCGGTGCCGAGCGCCACGAAGAGCCACCACGGCACGAGCTCCGTCAGCGGGTGCGGCAGTCCGAAGGGCAGGAGCCAGAAGCTCCAGAGGAGCGGACTCAAGACGTAAGTCGAGAGCGTGCCGAGAAAGAGGATCTGCACGCCGATGAATTTCCATGCGCCCAGGTCCCGCAGGAGCCGACCCGGCCGCCGCATGTGGGAGATCCACGTCATCGCATAGCCCTTGAGCCAGCGCGACCGCTGCCGGACCCACGGGATCGCGCGACAGTTGGCCTCCTCCTCGGTCACGCTGTCGATGAGCTCGCAGCGGTAGCCCTGCCGGGCGAGGCGGAGGCCGAGGTCGGCGTCCTCGGTCACGTTGTGCGCGTCCCAGCCGCCCAGCCGTTCGAGCGCCGCGCGGCGGAAGAAGAGCGTCGTGCCGCCCAGCGGGATCACGAAGCCCAGCCTTGCGATGCCGGGCAGGACGATGCGGAACCATGTGGCATAGTCGATGGTGAAGCAGCGCGAGAGCCAGTTGGAGCGGGCGTTGTAGAAGTCGAGCACGCCCTGCAGGCAGGCGACCTCGGGCGGGCTTTCGCGGAAGCGGCGGACGACGCGGCGGAGCTGGTCGGGGGCGGGCGCATCCTCGGCGTCGTAGATGCCGACGATGGAGCCGCGGCAGAAGTCGAGCGCGTAGTTGAGCGCGCGCGGCTTCGTGCGCACCGTTCCGGGCGGGACGATGATCTGGCGCATCCACGGCGGCAGCGCGGCCTGCGCCAGCGCCTCCCGCGTGGTGCGGTCGTCGGCCTCGACGGCAAGGCAGACGTCGAGCCGTTCGGGCGGGTAGTGGAGCCGGGCGAGACGCTGGACCAGCCGCCCCGCGATCTCCCTCTCGCGGTAGAGCGGCACGAGGAGAGAGACGACGGGCAGGTCCCCATCGCTCCCCGCGGCGCGGGCGGAGGTGAAGGTCGCGCCGCGCCCGTGGAGGTGGAGGAGCTGCGAGACCGCAGCGGCGGCGCGAAGCATCGAGGTGGCGAAGAGGGCGAGGACCGCCCATCCGGTAAGCACCGCCAGCGTCGCGATGGGCGCGGCCGTCGCCGTCAGCGCAAAGAGCAGGGCCGCCGCGACCGTGGCCGCGCCGATCCTGAGGCCGAGCCCCCGGACGCTGCGCGCCATCGGCACGCGATGTTCGGCCCGACGGGCGAGAGAGGCGCCGCGGCAGGCGAGCACGGCCTCCTCCACCTCGAACCGCGTGGTGATGGCGAAGCGGACGGGTCCCAGCGCCGCCGCGAGCTCCGCGCGGGTGTCGCGGGCGCGCGCTAGGCTCGACACCGCGACGACCGTGACGGCCCCGGCGCGCTTCCAGGGGACGATGCCAAGGCGGATGCAGGCATCCGGGCCGAGCAGGTCGACGAGCCGCAGGTCGGGCGGGTGCGCCCGAAGGTCCGCCCGGTCGGCGCCGTGCTGGAGCGCGACGGCCGATGCCAGCCCGTCCTCGGTCGTCCACCCGCGGGAGAGCAGGATGTCCCCGAGCCGACGCCCGTCGTTCGGCTGGAGCGCCAGCGCCACGAGCAGCCGGTCGGGCGCCACGGCGCCAAGCCGCAGCAGCAGATCGCCGAGCCGCGGCGGGCCGGTGAGCACGGCACGGTGGCGTCCGTCAGGTTCGAGGCGAAGGATCGGGGCCGTCATCGCGCATCCGTTGGCTGTCGCGGACAGCTAACCGGCGCAGGGTTAAACGCCGGTTAAGCCGCCTTCGGCCCGCCCATCGCGGCGACGAAGCGTTCGAACAGGTAGTAGCTGTCCTGCGGCCCGGGGCTCGCCTCCGGGTGATACTGCACGCTGAACACCGGGCGGTCGGTCATGCGGATGCCGCAGTTCGATCCGTCGAAGAGCGACACATGCGTCTCGATCACGCCGATGGGCAGGGTCTGGGTGTCGACGGTGAAGCCGTGGTTCATCGACGTGATCTCGACCTTGCCGGTCTCCACGTCCTTCACGGGGTGGTTCGCCCCGTGATGGCCGTGGTTCATCTTGATCGTCTTCGCGCCAAGCGCCAGCGCCAGCATCTGGTGGCCGAGACAGATGCCGAAGACCGGCATCTCCGACCGGTCGAGCACGCCCCGGATCATCGGCACGGCATATTCGCCCGTCGCCGCCGGATCGCCGGGGCCGTTCGACAGGAACAGCCCTTCGGGCTCGAGCGCGAGGATGTCCTCTGCCGTGGCCGTCGCCGGCAGCACCGTCACCTCGCAGCCCGCCGAGGCGAGGCAGCGCAGGATGTTGCGCTTGGCGCCGTAGTCGATCGCGACGACCCTGCGGCCGGGCGTGGTGCGGCGGGCGTAGCCCTCGGGCCAGGCCCAGCGCATCTCGTCCCAGCGGTAGGACTGGGCGCAGGTGACCCCCTTGGCGAGGTCGAGCCCCACGAGGCCGGGGAAGGCGCGGGCCTTGGCGACCAGCGCCTCGATGTCGAAATTGCCTTCGGGATCATGGGCAAGCGCCACATGCGGCGCGCCCTGCTGCCGGATCGCGCGCGTGAGCCGCCGCGTGTCGATCCCGCCCATCCCGATCCGTCCCCGGCGCACCAGCCAGTCCGTCAGCCGTTCCGCCGCGCGCCAGTTCGACGGCTCGGTCGGGTCCCACTTGACGATGAGCCCCTCGGCCACCGGGTCACCCGTCTCGTCATCCTCGGGGTTGGTGCCGACGTTGCCGATATGGGGGAAGGTGAAGGTGACGATCTGGCCGGCATAGGACGGGTCGGTCAGGATCTCCTGATACCCGGTCATCGCGGTGTTGAAGCAGAGCTCGGCCACCGTCTCTCCGGTCGCGCCGAAGCCCGTGCCGTAGAAGATCGTGCCGTCGGCAAGCGCGAGGCAGGCCGTGGGCTTCCGGACCGTGGCAAGGGTGGGCATGGCGCGACTCCGGGTAAATCCGCGGCAACCTAGTGGCCGCGTCCCCTGCCGTCAAGGCGGCGGCCCCTCAATTTAATGCTTGCGGATCAACAGGTTGACCTCGGGTGGAACAGTTGCCCCCGGCAGGGCTTTCCGATAAGGTTGGCAATCTGCACCCAAGGGGACGAGGTCAGGACATCATGGACTTGCGCACGCGGATCGGGGGCTCCCTGAAGGAGGCCATGAAGGCCCGGGACGCCGACCGGCTGTCGACGCTGCGGCTGATCAACGCCGCGATCAAGGACCGCGACATCGCGCTTCGCGGGGAAGGGCGCGAGGACGGGGTGACCGAGGCGGAGGTGCTCCAGATCCTGGGCAAGATGGTCAAGCAGAGGCAGGAAAGCGCGCGCGCCTACGAGGAGGGCGGGCGCGTCGAACTGGCCGAGAAGGAGCGGGCCGAGGTCAGCGTGATCGAGGAATTCCTGCCGCGCCAGCTGTCCGGGGACGAGGTCGCGGCGGCCATCGATCGGGCCATCGCCGACACGGGCGCCGAAGGAATCCGCGACATGGGAAAGGTGATGGGCGAGCTCAAGGCGCGCCACACCGGCCAGATGGACTTCGGCGCCGTGGGTCCGATGGTGAAGGCGCGGCTCGGCTGAAACCACCGTTCGGTCGCGTATGGAAAGCGTATGGATGACGTATGGTTTCCGTATGGCTTCGCCCGGGAACCTCGCCACGCTCCATGAGGTTCATCGGACCCAGCGGAGGAGCAGTGTCATGCCGGCGAAATCGAAGGCGCAACAGAAGGCGGCAGGGGCCGCGCTGTCCGCCAAGCGGGGCGAGACGAAGGTCCGCGACCTCAAGGGCGCGTCGAAGGGAATGCACGCGTCGATGAGCGAGCGCGAGCTCGAGGAGCTCGCAGCGACCGACCGCAAGGACCTGCCCGATAAGAAGTCGGACGACTGAGGCGCGCGCGCCGAACGCGACAGCCCTGCTGCGCGGTGGTATCCTCCCCCGATCCGGGGAGGGATTTCCATGACCATCTATACATGCCCACAGGGCGGGATCGCGCTACGCGACCTGTCGATCACTCAACGCGTGTTCGAGGGTGTGCAGACCCGTGCCGACGCGCCCGTCCTGATCGACGGCGCCACCGGGCGCGAGATGACCGGAGCCGCCTTCCTGGCGGCGGTCAAGGCGCTGGCGGGTGGGCTGACGGAACGCGGCTTCGGCAAGGGCGCGACCGTCGCGCTGATGATGCCGAACATCCCCGAGTTCTGCGTCGCGTTCCACGCCGTCGCCTGGGCGGGCGGCACCGTCACCACCGTCAACCCCGCCTACACGGCGCGTGAGCTGGGTCATCAGCTGATGGCCTCGGCCGCCACGCTCTTCATCACGGTGCCCGAACTCGCCGCCGTCGCGCGGGAGGGGATGGAGGACACCGGCGTGCGCGCGCTCGCCGTGGTGGGCGAGGCGGAGGGCGCCATGCCGCTGGCCGCCCTGTCGGGCGCGCCGCTCGAGGCGCAGGTGCCGGTGGACCTCGACGATCACATCCTCGTTCTGCCGTTCTCCTCGGGGACGACCGGCCTGCCGAAGGGTGTGATGCTGACGCACCGCAACCTCGTCGCGAACGTGGAGCAGATCTCCCTGCATCGGCCCTGCGCGCCGGGCGAATGGACCGTGGGGTTCCTGCCGTTCTTCCACATCTACGGGCTCACGGTGCTGGCCAACTTCTACCTCGCCTCCGGCGGCGGCGTCGTCACCATGCCGCGCTTCGATCTCCCGCTGTTCCTGAAGCTCTGCCAGGACCACCGGGTGCCGCAGGTCTTCGTCGTGCCGCCCGTCGTCCTCGCGATGGCCAAGCACCCGCTGGTCGACCAGTTCGACCTCTCGGCGCTGCGCTACCTGTTCTCGGGCGCGGCCCCGCTCGGCGCGTCGCTGGCCGAGGCGGCGGCCGCGCGGCTCGGGGTCGCCTGCGAGCAGGGCTACGGCATGACGGAGATGAGCCCCGTCAGCCATTGCAGCCGGAAGGGCGAGGGCCGGCCGGGCGCGTCGGGAACGCCCATCCCGGGGACGGAGTGCCGGATCGTGGATCCCGCGACGATGACGGACGTGCCGCGCGGCGGGGAAGGCGAGCTCTGGGTGCGGGGGCCGCAGGTGATGAAGGGCTACCTGAACAATCCGACGGCGACGGCCGAGACGCTCCTGCCCGGGGGCTGGCTCCGGACGGGCGACATCGGAGCCTTCGATGCGGACGGCCATCTCTGCATCCGCGACCGCCTGAAGGAGCTGATCAAGACGAAGGGCTTCCAGGTGGCGCCGGCGGAGCTCGAGGCGGTGCTCGTCGCGCATCCGGACATCGCCGACGCGGCGGTCGTGGGCGAGCCGGACGAGGACGCGGGCGAGGTGCCGGTGGCCTACCTCGTCGCAAGGGGGGACCGGCGGCTGACGCCCGAGGAGATCGAGGCGTGGTTCGAAGGCAAGCTCGCCCATTTCAAGCGGGTGCGGCGGATCCGCTACATCGAGGCGATCCCGAAGTCGGCCTCGGGCAAGATCCTGCGCCGGCTCCTCCGGGACCGCCCGGCCGCGGCGTGAGCCGCCTCAGCGCAGGCGCGCAAGCAGGGTCGTGAGTTCCCCGTGGAGCGCCTCGCGCTCCTCGGGGCTGAGGAAGGCGCCGAGCTCCACCTCGCGGTCGGCGCCCGTGAGGGTGAGGTACTTCTCCACCGGCCCGCCCTTGTCTCGCAGGTTCACGCGAACCCAGAACGGGTTCGCCTCCCATTCGAGCGGCGCGCGCTTCGGCACCATGTGGGCGAGCCGCATCCGGTCCGGCCAGATCGCCAGTTCCTCGTGCCGCGTCTGCTGGGCGCGGTTGACCGCGATCGCCCACCAGACGCCCGCGAGGGCGGCGAGGAAGAACAGCAGAAGCACCCAGGCGATGGGAGAGCCGAGCACGCCGATCAGCGGAATGGCCAGCATCGCGGCGGTCGTGCCGATGAAGGCCACGAACCCCGCGGCCGTCATGGACTGGTGCGGCCAGAGGGTGAGGCGGGCGAGAGGGGCGTCGGGGCCGGGGGCCTCGGCATGGGTCCACAGGTAGGGCATCGGGGTCGTTCGTCCGTTCGCGCGGGTCGAGTATAGCGCCGCAGGGCGGCAAGGGAACCGGGCCGCGTCAGGAAGGATTGTCGCGGGCGCCGGGCCGCCTCCGGAGGAGCGGTCCCCGTCGTGCCTCCATCGACCTACAAATATCCTCGGGGGAGCGCGAGGGGGCAGACAGCCCCCTCGCGTCCTCGGCCAGACAGAAGCGAAGGCCCCGGAGGTTCGCTCCGGGGCCTGCCTGTCTTGCGGTCGAGCCTGCCTCAGTGGGCGTGGCTCTTGTCCCAGTCCTCGCGCTTCGGCAGCGTCTCGAAGGTGTGCTCCGGCGGGGGCGAGGGCAGCGTCCATTCCAGCGTGTCGGCGTGCTCGTTCCAGTAGTTGTTCTCCGTCACCCGGCGCCCGTAGAGGAGGGTGTAGAACACCACGCCGATGAAGAAGACGAACGAGGCGAAGGCGATGAAGGCGCCGATCGACGAGACGTAGTTCCAGTAGGCGAAGGCCTCCGGATAGTCGATGTAGCGCCGGGGCATCCCCTGCCGCCCGAGGAAGTGCTGCGGGAAGAAGGTGAGGTTCGAGCCGATGAACATCATCCAGAAGTGCACCTTCCCCGCCCATTCCGGATACTGCCGCCCCGACATCTTGCCCATCCAGTAATAGATGCCGGCGAAGATGCAGAAGATGGCGCCAAGGCTCATCACGTAGTGGAAGTGCGCCACGACGTAGTAGGTGTCGTGATAGTAGCGGTCGACGCCCGCCTGGCTCAGCACGATGCCGGTCACGCCACCCACCGTGAAGAGGAACAGGAAGCCGAAGGCCCAGAGCATCGGCGTCTTGAACTCGACCGACCCGCCCCACATCGTCGCGATCCACGAGAAGATCTTCACGCCCGTGGGCACGGCGATGACCATGGTGGCCAGCATGAAGTAGGTCTGCTGCGTCAGGCTCATGCCCACCGTGTACATGTGGTGCGCCCAGACGACGAAGCCCAGCGCACCGATCGCGATCATCGCCCAGACCATCGGCAGGTAGCCGAAGATCGGCTTGCGCGAGAAGGTGGCGATGACGTGGGAGATGATCCCGAAGCCCGGGATGATGAGGATGTAGACCTCGGGGTGGCCGAAGAACCACAGGATGTGCTGGTAGAGCACCGGGTCCCCGCCGCCGGCGGGCTGGAAGAAGGCGGTGCCGAAGTTGCGGTCCGTGAGCAGCATGGTGATCGCGCCCGCGAGCACGGGCAGCGCCAGCAGGATCATCCAGGCGGTGATGAAGATCGACCAGGCGAAGAGCGGCACCTTGAAGAGCGTCATGCCCGGCGCGCGCATGTTCAGGAAGGTCGTGATCATGTTGATCGCGCCGAGGATCGACGAGGCGCCCGACAGGTGCACCGCGAAGATCGCGAGGTCCATCGAGAAGCCGGATTCGGAGGTCGAAAGCGGCGGGTAGAGCACCCAGCCCACGCCCGAGCCGAGCTGGCCGTTGCCGCCGGGAGAGACGACGGACGCCACGGCGAGCGAGGTGCCGGCGACGTAGAGCCAGTAGGAGAGGTTGTTCATCCGCGGGAACGCCATGTCCGGCGCGCCGATCTGGAGCGGCATGAAGTAGTTGCCGAAGCCCCCGAAGAGCGCGGGGATCACGACGAAGAACATCATCAGGATGCCGTGGGCCGTGATCAGCACGTTCCAGAGGTGTCCGTTCGGATCCGCGCAGTCGCCGTTCGCGAAGAAGCGCGCGCCTTCCGCGCACATGTACTGCACGCCCGGCTCCATGAGCTCCATGCGCATGTAGACGGTGAACGCCACCGCGATGAAGCCCACGACCCCCGAGGTGAAGAGGTAGAGGATCCCGATGTCCTTGTGGTTGGTGGACATGAACCAGCGGGTGAAGAACCCGCGGGAATCGTGCCCGTCGTGGCCGTGGACGGCTGCGTCAGCCATGCGTCGCTCCCAGTTCCCGTTAGTTTTCGCGCGGGCGAGTGGGGACTCCGGCCGCGCGTTTCCGCGTATGTTCTAAAGTCATCGGTCCCGGGCCGCAACACGGGGGCGCCCCGCGAGGTGGGTAAAAATGGCGCAGGCCGCCTCAGCCGCCCATCAGCCGGTCCAGCGCCCTGAGGAGCGCCGCGTCGTCCACCGGCTTTCCCAGCACCGTGGCGCCGCGCAGGTCGTCGGGCAGGGCGCGGGCGTCGCGGCCCGACACGAACACCACCGGCACGCCCCGGGCGAGGAGATCGCGGGCGAGGTCGTGGCTCGTCTCCGTCCCGATGTTGAGGTCGAGGCAGGCGACGTCAGGATCGCCCCCGCCGTCGATGAGCCGCCGCGCGTGGGCGACGGTGCCGGCCGGGCCGACCACCTCCCAGCCCGCGTCGGCGAGCGTCATGGCGAGGTCGAGCGCGATGAGCGGCTCGTCCTCGAGCACGAGGATCCGGCGTCCGTCAGGCATCGAGCGCACTCGCAGGAAGGCGCATCTCGGCCCGGACGCCCGCGGGGTCGTAGGTGACGGCGATCTCGCCGCCGAGCCCGTGGGAGAGGGAGCTTTCGATGAGCGTGGACCCGAAGCCGCGCCTGGCGGGCGGGGCCACCGGCGGGCCGCCGGTTTCGGACCAGCGGATGCGGAGAGCGCCCCCGTCCTCGGCCCCGGTGTCCCACAGGATCGCCACAGTGCCGCCCGCCGCGCCGAGCGCGCCGTACTTGGCGGCGTTGGTGGCCAGCTCGTGCAGGACGAGGCCCAGCGAATGCGCCGCGTCGGGGCGGATGCGCAGGCCCGGGCCGCCGTAGGACAGCTGCCCCTCGCGGCTCACGTAGGGTTCGACCTGCGCCAGGATCAGCTCGCGCAGGCACACCTCGCCGGTCGCGCGCTGGGTGATGAGGTCGTGCGCGCGGGCCATGGCCTGAAGCCGCCCCGTCAGCGCCTCCACCAGCGTGTCGCGGTCGCCCGTGGACCGCGCGGTCTGGCGCGTGATGGCCTGCACGGTGGCCAGCATGTTCTTCACCCGGTGCTTGAGCTCCAGAAGCAGGAGCTCGCGGTGCTCCTCGTCCGCCTTCTGGCGCGTGGCGTCGAGGAAGAAGGCCACGATCTCCCGCCGCCGCGCGTCGAGCAGGCCCGCGGAGGCGAGCGTGGGCACCTCGCGTCCGTCCTCGCGCCGGAGCGTGATCTCCACCGGGCCGAGCGTCCCCTGCGAGAGCAGGCGCCGCCAGGTGCGGGGGACCTGGACCGTCAGGTGACGGCGCCAGTCGATGCCGCCGGTCCGCAGGTCGGTCCCGGTGCGGCCGACAAGCTCGAGGAAGGCGCCGTTCGCCTCGGTCACGCGGCCGTCGACATGGACGATGGCGATGCCGACCTGCGAGGTCGACAGGATCGCGTGCAGGCGGTCGATGTTGGTGCGAAGCGCCTCCTCGGCCGCGCGCCGGTCGGTGATGTCGACGGCGGAGGGAACGAGTTCCACCACCGCCCCCGCGGCGTCGCGCTGGGGGATGAGCGCGAAGTCGATCCAGATGCGCCGTTCGTCAGCCACCCGGACCTCGACGTCATAGCGGACGGTCTCGCCCTGCGCGGCACGGGCGACGGCCGATTTCAGCCGCGCCTGCGAGGCGGGCGAGAAGCTCCACCAGAAGCAGTCCCAGAACTTGCGGCCGATCACGTCCTCGCGCGAGATCCCCGCCGCCTCGATCGCCTGCCGGTTCGCCTCCGTCAGGGTGCCGTCCGGGTCGAGCCGCCCGACGAAGGCGATCACGCCGTCGAGGATGCGCCGGACGTCGTCCGCGCGCGCCAGCTGCGCCGCCTGCGCCGCGCGCGCCTCGGTCACGTCCGCCACGAGGACCGAGGCGGCGATCACCTCGCCCCGGTCGTCGAAGACGGGCGTCCAGGCCTCCGACCAGGTCCGGCGCACGCCGGGATGCGCGGGCGTCTCGCCCTCGAGGTCCACGGGGCCGACGGGGCGGCGGGTGGAGACCATGGTGTCCATCAGCTCCCGCGCCTTCGCGGCGAGGCTCGGCAGCAGGTCGTCCACCGTGCGGCCCACGTGATCCTCGGCCGGAATGCCGTTCATGGCGGCCAGCGCCGCGTTCACGCGGATGAAGGCGAGGTCGCGGCCAAGCAGCCCGACGCCCACGGCGGTCGAGGCATAGAGCGCCCCGAGTTCGGCCGCGAAGCTCGGGACATGACTGGCGGGCTGCGGCGCGCCCTGGGAGGTGGTGAACTGCGGACTCGTCCGTGGAGACATTCAGGCCCTTTCCTGTCCCGCGCGGCGGACTTTAGCCGGGTCCCGCAGGAGAGGGAACTGCCTTCAGACGGCGCAGGCAGGCCGGGCTGCCTCCATCACGCCGTCGAAGTTTCGGCGCAGCGCGAGGTCAAGGTCGGGCATCGTCACGGGCAGGCCGAGATCGACGAGGCTGGTCACCCCGTGACCCCGGATGCCGCAGGGGACGATGCCGTCGAAATGCGACAGGTCGGGGTCAACGTTGATCGACAGCCCGTGGAACGACACCCAGCGGCGCAGCCGGATGCCGATGGCGGCGATCTTGTCCTCGCGCGGGGTGCCGTCGGGCAGGGGGGGCTTCTCGGGGCGCGCCACCCAGACGCCGACGCGGCCCTCGCGGATCTCGCCCCGGACGCCGAAGTCGGCCAGCGTGGCGATCACCCAGGCTTCGAGGTCGCGCACGAAGCAGCGCACGTCGCGCCCCCGGCGCGAGACGTCGAGCATGACGTAGACGACGCGCTGGCCGGGTCCGTGGTAGGTGAACTGCCCGCCGCGCTTCGACGGGTAGACCGGGAAGCGGCCGGGATCGGTCAGGTCCTCGGGCCGGGCCGAGGTTCCGGCGGTGTAGAGCGGCGGATGCTCGAGGAGCCAGATCGCCTCGTCCGCCGTTCCGGCGGCGATGGCATCGGCGCGCGCCTCCATGACGGCGGTGGCGTGGGCATAGTCCACGGGCGTGTCGGAGACGATCCAGTCGACCACGGCGGGCTCCTCGGGCGGCCGCGGCGCGGGCCGCGGCAGGGGGTGGTGTAGCGGAGAAACGGGCGGGTTTGAAGGCGCGCGGGCGCCCCGAAAAAACCCCTTCACATCGGCTGGCCAAGTCGCTAGATACCCGCCACCAAGCCAAGGCAGTGCGGTCGTGGCGGAATTGGTAGACGCGCAGCGTTGAGGTCGCTGTGGGGTAACACCCGTGGAAGTTCGAGTCTTCTCGACCGCACCAACTCACCGAGGCGCATCCCGGGGTTCGGGACGGCGCCGGGTCTGACGCCGGCGTTTTCCCTCCTGTGCTGCCCCACCGTCGGTCCGCAGGGCACCTGCCCCCCCCACCAGTCGATCCGGTCCCGCCTGCGCCATGCGCCGGACCCTGAAGGATTGACATGATCGTTGCGGGCGACAGAGTGGCGAGGGTCGGGATACGGGGGACCACAGAATGAAGATCGTTTGTCTTGCGGGGCTTGTGAGCCTCTCCGCACAAGCCGCCGCGGCGTTCGCCATTCCGGAGTGCGACACGCTCGCCGGCTGGATCGCGACCGAGGGTGCGCCAACCGGGTTCAACGCCTCAGGGCCGCTGCCGCCCGCCTACGGCGCCGACGCGACCGCCGCCGCGTTCGGGACGGCGTTTCTCGACTGGACGGCTGCAGAGGTCCGGGCGCTCGACGGCGCGCTGAACGCCTGCCGGTCCGAGGCGAACCGCGCCCGCGACGCGGAGCGGACGGCGGTCTTCACCGAGGCGCGGCGCGAGCTGTCCGAGGTGGGCAGGCGGCTCCGCGACCGCGCAGCGGCACGCGAGGCCGTGGACGGCGCGCTGGCCGCCATCGGGGCCGCGGCGCCTTCGGCCGCGCTGGGCCAGTCGCTGGCGGCGCTGGCCGCGGCGCCGGAGGGCGCGCTCGCGCAGGTCCGGGAGACCACGGGCGAAACCCGCCCCATCGCGCGCTTCGGCGACAGGCTGACAGAGGCCGAGGGGCTTGCGCTGCGCGAGGTGCTGGCAGAACGGGCGGGCGTGGTGCAGCGGCAGCTTGCCGACGACGCCGGGGCCGCCCTTGCCGCGCTCCCCGAGACGCTGGACGGCATCCTCACGCTGCGCCAGCAGGTCATCGACGCACAGGTGCGGATGGGGGACGGGGCGGCGGGCGTCGCCGCCGCCGCCGCCGCCCGCGAGGCCGAAATCGCCGCCGCGCTGGCCGCCGCGGACCCCGCCCCCGTGACGCTGCCCGCCTGCGCCGATCTTGTCGCCTGGGGGGCCGGGCTCAGCCCGCAGGACAGCCGCCGGACCCCGGCCGGGATCGTCGTGACGGGACTCGAGGCGCCGGAACTCGAGGCGCTGTTCGGCAAGCCGTTCCACCGCTGGGACGGCGCCGACATCGACGCCATGGGCAAGCTTGCCGCCCAATGCCGCGAGGCCGGGCGCGCGGGGCTTCTGGGGGGAGACCCGCAGACGATGATGCGCGCCGGACAGAACGTGGTGATCCTCCACGCGCAGAGCGGCAACCAGCCGCCGATCTTCGCGGCGCTCGCGGCCTCCCGCGAGGCGGCCGACGAGATCGTGGCCGAGGCCGCGGCCGTGCCCGGCGGGGCCGAGGGGTTCGCGGCGCTGGCCGCGCTCCGCCAGCGGGTCGGAACGATGGACGAGGCCGATGCCGCCCGCGCGACCGCGGCGCTCGAGGCGCGCCGCGCGGCGCTCGCGGAGGCCGAGATCGCGCGGATCGAGGCGGAGATGGCGGCGGCGCCCGCCACGCTGGACGGACTTCTCGGCGCGCTCGACGCCGGGTTCGGCGCGCTCCTCCCGCCATTCGGGCCGGACCTGACCGAGGCCGAGCGCGCGGGCCTGCGCGACGCGACCCTGGCCGCGGCGGCGCGGCTCGTGCCCGGGGCGTTGCCGGAGCTCGAGGCGCAGCTCGCCGCGCTGCCCGAGACGGAGGAGGGGCTGGGCGAGGCGGAGGCCATCGTGGGCGCGCTGCCGCCCGACCTGTCCATGCTGGCCCCGCTCCGCGCCGCGGCCGAGGCGCGCGCCGCCGCGATCGGGTCGGCGCTGCTCCTGGCCGCGCTGCCCGAGTTCGAGGCCGAGATCGCGGCCCTGCCCGACGATGTCGAGAGCCTCGCCCAGCTCCTTTCGGTGGCCGCCCTGGCCTCGGCCAACTCGGGGGAGCGCCCGGCCTACGAGGCCTATGCCGGGGCAGCGCTCGCCCGCGCGGCGGCGCTGCGCGGCGTGCTGGCGGAGGCGCGATGCGCCCCCGCGGTCGCCGGGCTTTCGGCGTCGGACGCGGCGCGCCCGGTGCTCGTGGGGACCGAGATCGTGCCGCTCGGCCGTCTTCTCTGCGCGATGGAGGCCGATGCGCCGCCGCGCTACGCCGCGCCGGGCTTCTTCGGCTCGCGCCACACGGTCGAAGCGACGGTGATGGGCGGCTATGCGGTCAAGCTGGTGCTCGTGGAAGGCGCCACGCCGCAGGGCGGCAAGGCGTTGATCGGGGAGCGGATCGAGGATGGCGAGGGCGCGCGGGACGTCTCGGTGGCCGAGTGGCAGGGCTGGTCGGGAAGCCTCGCGGGCGGATCGGGGGCCTGCGCCTTCATGGCCGAGGCCTTCGCGGAGGCGATGGAGGGCGGATGGGGGGCCGAGGCGATGGCCGGCGATCTCGCCCGCTGCCTCGTCGCCTACCCTGATGCGCCGATCCCCATCGGGGGGTGAGGCCGCCGCCCGCCCCCCGTGGACGGGGCCCGCGAAACCGGGCATGACCGGCGGCGAGGCGGACGAGGAGGAGGCGGCCCATGACATTCGGCATCGACGCGAAAGGCGTCTATCCCATCGCGGCGACCCCGTTCCGGGAGGACCTGTCTGTCGACTGGGACAGCCTCGACCGGCTGACGGACTTCTACGCGGCCTCGGGCGCCACGGGCCTCACCATCCTCGGCATCCTCGGCGAGGCGCAGAAGCTCGACCCCGACGAGAGCCGCGAGATCGCCCGGCGGGTGATCCGGCGGTCGCCCGTGCCGGTGGTGGTGGGCGTGTCCTCCCCCAGCTTCGTGGCGATGGGGCGGCTCGCGAAGGAGTCGATGGACATGGGCGCGGCCGGCGTGATGATCGCGGGCGGGCCGCACCTGCGGTCGGACGAGCAGATTGCCGCGCATTTCCGCAACGCGGTGGAGGCGATCGGGCCGGAGACCCCCTGGGCGCTTCAGGACTATCCGCTGACGCTGTCTGTGATCCTGTCCGTGCCGATGATCGCCCGGATCATGGAGGAGCACCCCTCCTGCGTGATGCTGAAGGCGGAGGACTGGCCGCAGCTCGAGAAGCTGTCCACGATCCGGCGGCTGCAGGCCGAGGGGGCGATGCGGGCCTTCTCGATCCTGACGGCGAACGGCGGGCTGTTCCTCGACTTCGAGCCGGAGCGGGGGTCGGACGGGGCGATGACGGGCTACGCCTTCCCGGACGCGCTCGTGGAACTCGACGCGCTCCACCGGGCGGGGGAGCGGGACGCGGCGCACGATCTGTTCGACGCGCACCTGCCGCTGATCCGGTTCGAGCAGCAGCCGGGCGTGGGGCTCGCCGTTCGGAAGTACGTGCTGATGCGGCGGGGCGCGATGGCCTGCGACGTGCAGAGGAAACCCGGGAGCGCGCTGACGCCGACGGGGCGGGCGGAGGTGGATTACCTGCTGAAGCGGCTGGCGGCGAAGGACGCGCGGGCGCGACTGTAGCCGCCCGGAGCCCCTTGGCGGGTTGGCCGGAGCGGGGGCAGGATTCGCCAGCGTGAACAGGCGTTTGGCGAACGTGCCACCCGGCGGAGGCGCGCGGCGCGGCACTCAACCCTTGCGTGTCCTGCATTTCTCGGATCATCCCCTGCGGGCGAGCCGGCGCAGATGCCGCAGCGCCGTCTGCGCGAGGGTGCGTCTTTCCTGTTGAGAGATGCAGCATTTTGAGGCTTTCCTTTGCGGGCGTCATGAAAGGTTCGCGACGGGAGGGGTAGTTCCGCCCCATCCTCATGCAGGACCAACGCAACAGGGAGACAGTCAGAATGAGAACCGCAGTCAACAAGATGCTGGGCGCCGCCGTCATCGCGTCGCTGGCCGTGCCGGCCTCGGCGCAGACGATGGACGAGCTGATCGAGGGCGCGAAGGCCGAGGGGATGCTGTCCACGATCGCGCTTCCGCACAGCTGGTGCGGCTATGGCGACGTCATCGCCGGCTTCAAGGCGAAGTATCCGTTCCTCACCATCAACGAACTCAACCCGGACGCCGGTTCCGCCGACGAGCTCGAGGCCGTGCGCGCCAACAGGGAGAACAAGGGCCCGCAGGCGCCCGACGTGCTCGACGTCGGCTTCGCCTTCGGCCCGCAGGCGCAGGCCGAGGGGCTGCTCCAGCCCTACAAGGTCGCCACCTGGGACACGATCCCGGACGAGACGAAGGACCCCGACGGCCACTGGTACGGCGACTACTACGGCGTGCTGTCCTTCGTCGTGAACACCGACCTCGTCGAGAACGTGCCGCAGGACTGGGATGACCTGCTGAAGCCCGAATACGCCAATTCGGTCGCCCTCGCCGGCGATCCGCGCGCCTCGAACCAGGCGATCCTCGCCGTCATGGCCGCAGGCATCGCGCGCGGCGGCGAGGCCGGGACGGGATCGGGCGAGGCGGGGCTCGAGTTCTTCAAGGAGCTGAACGCGGCGGGCAACTTCGTTCCCGTCATCGGCAAGGCGGGCACCATCGCGCAGGGCGCGACGCCCATCGTCATCGCCTGGGACTACAACGGCCTGAGCTGGCGCGATTCGCTGGCCGGCAACCCGCCGCTCGAGGTCGTGGTGCCGAAGTCGGGCGTCGTCGCGGGCGTCTACGTGCAGGCGATCAGCGCCTACGCGCCGCAGCCCAACGCGGCGAAGCTGTGGATGGAGTACCTCTATTCGGACGAAGGTCAGCTCGGCTGGCTCGCCGGCTACTGCCACCCGATCCGCTTCAACGCTCTCGCCGAGCAGGGCAAGCTCCCGGCCGACCTGATGGCCAAGCTGCCGGCTGCCGAGAACTATGCCAAGGCCGTGTTCCCGTCGATCGACGACCAGAACGCCGCCAAGGAAGTGATCACCACGCAGTGGGACAGCGTCGTCGGCGCCAACGTCCAGTAATCATGACGACAGTCGGCTCCACAGCTGACCAGGCTGGCCCGGTTTCGACCGGGCCAGTTGCTGTCAGGAAACGTGCACGAAACCTGGGCGCATGGTTCGGCGTACTGCCGTTCATCGTGTTCGCCCTGCTGTTCCTGATCATCCCCACTTCAGGCCTCATCGCCACGGCCTTCATCGGGCCCGACGGCGGCTTCACCCTGCAGAACATCATCGATCTGGGCACCGACCAGATCCGCAAAGCCTTCGAAATCTCGATCCAGCTCTCCGGTGCATCGGCCCTGCTCGGCGCCCTGATCGGGCTCGCCATGACGCTGGCGATCATCCGCGGCAAGCTGCCTACCGCCATCCGCTCGGCGGTGATGACCTTTTCGGGCGTGGCGTCCAATTTCGCCGGCGTGCCGCTGGCCTTCGCCTTCATTGCCACGCTCGGCCGCCTGGGCCTCGTGACCATCATCATCAAGACGGTGTTCGGCGTCGATATCTATCGCTCTGGCTTCAACCTCCTGAGCTTCTGGGGCCTGACGGTCACCTACCTCTACTTCCAGATTCCGCTGATGATCCTGATCATCGCGCCGGCCATCGACGGGCTGAAGCGCGAATGGGGCGAGGCCGCCGCGACGCTCGGCGCCAGCCGCCGGCAGTTCTGGCTCTATGTCGGCTTCCCGGTGCTGTGGCCGAACCTGCTGGGCACGCTGTCGCTGCTCTTTGCCAACGCCTTCGGCGCCATTGCCACCGCTTACGCGCTGACCGGATCGTCTCTCAACATCGTGCCGATCCTGCTGTTCGCACAGATCCGCGGCGACGTGCTGCACAATCCCGGCCTCGGCGCTGCGCTGGCGCTCGGCATGATCGTGATCACGGCGCTCGCCAACGTCATCTACATCGTGGTGCGCACCCGCGCCGAAAGGTGGCTCAAGTGAAGACCACCAAGTTCTGGGCGTGGCTGACCTTCGGCCTGGGCGCCGCCTATTTCCTGCTGCCGCTGATCGCCACCTTCATCTTTTCGCTGCGCATGCGCCGCGACTACCTGAGCTTCGACGCCTATATCTCGGTGTTCTCCGATGGCCGCTTCCAGGAGACCTTCAGCTATTCGCTGGTCTGCGCCATCGCCGCCATCGTGCTGGGCATCGTGCTGATCGTGCCGGCCGCCTATTTCGTGCGCCTGCGCTTGCCATGGCTGCGGCCGGTGATGGAGTTCATCACCCTGCTGCCGCTGATCGTGCCGCCGATCATCCTGGTGTTCGGCCACATCAAGCTGTTCAACTCGCAGTCGATCCTGCCGCTGACCAATACGGCTTTCGGCACCGACATCCTGATCGTCTGCGGCTACGTCACGCTGTCGCTGCCTTACATGTACCGCGCCATCGATACCGGCCTGCGCACCATCGACGTGCAGACCCTCACCGAGGCGGCCACCAGTCTCGGCGCCGGGCCGGTCCGCATCATGGCGCAGGTGATCTTCCCCAACATCTTCATCGCCGTGCTGTCGGGCGCCTTCCTGACCTTCGCCATCGTCATCGGCGAGTTCGTGCTGGCCAGCCTGCTCAACCGCCCGGCCTTCGGCGTCTACATGCAGAACATCGGCGCCAACCGCGCCTATGAACCGTCGGCACTCGCCATCATCTCATTCGCTCTCGCCTGGGGCGTGATGGGCGCGATCCAGTTGCTGGACCGCCTCGCACCCAAGACCGCTCGCAAGGACTAGACCATGGCCGAGGAATTCCTCCGCATCGAAAAGCTCGTCAAGACTTTCGGCGGCAACACCGTGGTCAAGGGCGTCGACCTGTCGTTCAACAAGGGCGAGTTCGTCTCGCTGCTCGGCCCCTCGGGCTGCGGCAAGACCACGATCCTGCGCATGGTCGCTGGCTTCGAGCAGCCGGACTCCGGGCAAATCCTCGTCGAGGGCAAGGACATCACCGTCCTCAACCCCAACCAGCGCAAGATCGGCATGGTGTTCCAGGCCTATGCGCTGTTCCCGAACATGAACGTCGCCGACAACATCGGCTTCGGTTTGAAGATCGCCGGCATGCCGAAGGCCCAGCGCGAGGCGCGGGTCGAGGAGATGCTCAAACTCATCGGGCTGAGCGGCTACGGCAAGCGCTTCCCCTTCGAACTGTCGGGCGGCCAGCAGCAGCGCGTGGCGCTGGCCCGTGCGCTGGCCCCGAGCCCGCGCATGCTGCTGCTCGACGAACCGCTGTCGGCGCTCGATGCGAAAATCCGCGTCAGCCTGCGCGAGCAGATCCGCGAGATTCAGCGCGAACTCGGCATCACCACCATCTTCGTGACGCACGACCAGGAAGAAGCGCTGTCGATCTCGGACCGCATCGTGGTGCTGAGCCAGGGCAATGTCGAACAGTTCGGCCAGCCGTTCGACATCTACAATCGCCCGGCGACCAAGTTCGTGGCGACCTTCGTGGGCACGCTCAACACCATCAACGCCCGCGTCGCCGATGCGGCCAGCAAGACCGTGACCATCGGCACGACCACTGCGACGATCCCGGCACTGCCGGCCGATGCGAAGGCCGGCGAGACCGTGGCGCTGACGATGCGGCCGGAGGCCGTGTCGCTGGGCGACGGAAATGGCCGCGACATCCAGCTCGAGGGCAAGGTCAGCGAAGTGCACTTCCTCGGCTCGGTGATCCGCCTCAAGGTCGATCTCGGCGACAATGTCGTCAGCCTCGATACCTTCAACGACCAGCGCACACCGCCGCCGGCGCATGGCGCCCCGGTGCGCGTCGGCATCGCTTCGAGCGACGTGCTGGTGCTCGGGAACTAAGTGGGAAGAAAGCCCAATATCCTGCTGATCACCGCCGACCAATGGCGCGGCGATGCACTGGGATATGCGGGCAATCCGGTGGTCAGGACGCCGGTGGTCGACACGCTGGCCGCCGAGGGTACGGCCTATCTGCGCCACTTCTCGCAGGCGGCGCCCTGCTCGCCTGCGCGGGCGGCGCTCTATACCGGCCTCTACCAGATGAACAACCGCGTCGTGCGCAACGGCACGCCGCTCTCGGCCCGCTTCGACAATGTCGCGCTGGCCGCGCGCCGCGCCGGCTATGACCCGACGCTGTTCGGCTATACCGACGTGTCGCTCGACCCCACCGGCAAGGCGGCGGACGATCCCGACAACACCACTTATGAAAGCGTGCTGCCCGGCTTCACCACGCGGGTGAAGCTGCCCGAGCACGAGAAACCGTGGCTGAGCTGGCTGCACGCGCAGGGCCTGGAACTCAAGGACCACAAGCGCGCCCACCGCCCGGTCGGCGTCGAGAAGGGCACGCTGAGCGACGCCCCGCCCGCCTATGACAAGGACCAGACGCAGACCGCCTTCGTGACCGGCGAGTTCGCGCGCTGGCTGGGCGAACAGGACAAGCCGTGGTTCGCGCATATCTCCTACCTGCGTCCGCACCCACCGTTCATCGTGCCTGCGCCCTACAACACGATGTACGCGCCCGGGGACGTGCCCGGCTTCCATCGCGCCGCAACCGCGGACGACGAGGCCGCGCAGCATCCGCTGATGCAGTATGCGTTGAGCCAGGCGAAGGCGAAGAACTTCGTGCCCGGCGTCAAGCGACTGGTGCGCGACTTCACCGAAGCCGAGTTCCGCCAGATCAAGGCCACCTATTACGGCATGATCACCGAGGTCGACACGCAGTTGGGCCGCGCCTTCGACGCCATCAAGGCGCGGGGCGAGTGGGACGATACGATCGTGGTCTTCACCTCTGACCATGCCGAGATGATGGGCGACCATTTCGCGCTCGGCAAAGGCGGCTATTTCGACGAGAGCCAGCACATCCCGCTGGTGATCCGCGGCCCGGGCCTGCCGGCCGGCAAGACCGTGACCGGCTTCACCGAAGCGGTGGACATCTATCCCACCCTGCTCGAGCTGATGGGCGTCACCTCGAACCACCACCCCGACGGAACGTCGCTGCTGGGCCGCGACGGCAGCGACGTGGTGCACTGGGAATTCGACTTCCGCGATGTGGCCAGGCAGGAGCCGGAACAGGCGCTGGGCCTGCGCTCCAACCAGCTCAACCTCGCGGTGATCCGCACCGACAAGTGGAAATATGTCCACTTCGCCGCCCTGCCCCCGCTGCTGTTCGACCTGACGACCGACCCGCACTGTCTGCGCAACGTGGCAGGTGATCCGGCGTATGCGGCGACTCGGCTGAAAATGGCAGAGCGGCTGCTGACCTGGCGTGCCGAGCACCTCGACCAGACGCTGGCGCTGGTGGAACTGACGGATGATGGGGTGGTGGCGCGGCGGTAGGCGGCCACAGTCGCTACCACATACTCGATCGTCACCCCGGCGCAGGCCGGGCCCAGCTGCCATGGATCTCCCTGTCGCGCACTCCGGCATCCCCACACGCCGTCATCCTCGGGCTTGACCCGAGGAGCCATCTGTCACCTTGCGCAAGTGGAAGCATGGGTCCTCGGGTCAAGCCCGAGGATGACGGTGGGTGGGCAGGATCGGCGAAGGAACGGATAAAACCGAGCATAGTGGGTCTCGGCCTTCGCCGGGATGACGACCGGTGGGTGGGAGGCAGTTGAGCTTGCGCGCCAACAACGCTAGCAAGAAGCACCGAACCCCGAGGCCGATATGACCCACACGCTCGTCTCCACCGAATGGCTCGCCGAGCATCTGCGCGATCCGAACCTCGTTGTCGTGGATGCGAGCTGGTATATGCCGGCGACGGGCCGCAAGGGGTTCGACGACTACCTCAAGAGCCATATCCCGGGCGCCATCTTCTTCGGCATCGACGAGATCGCGGACAAGAAGACGGACCTGCCGCACATGCTGCCGCGGCCAGAAGAGTTCGCCGCCACGGTCGGTGCGCTCGGCGTCGGCAGCGACGACACCATCGTGGTCTATGACGAAGCCGGCGTGTTCTCGGCGCCGCGCGTCTGGTGGACCTTCAACGCCATGGGCGCCAGGGATGTGCGCGTGCTGGACGGCGGCGGACCGAAGTGGCGCGCCGAAGGCCGTCCCACCGAGTCCGGCCCCTCGATGCGGGCGCCGACCCTGTTCCACCCCGGCTATCGCCCTGAACTGGTCGAGGATTTCGACTCGGTGCTGGGGCTGACCAAATCGCGCGCCAAGACCATCGTCGATGCACGGCCGGCCGATCGGTTCAATGCACAGGTCCCCGAGCCGCGCGCCGGTCTCGCCTCGGGGCACATCCCGACCAGCCTCAACGTGCCGGTCGGGTCGCTGTCGGTGGACGGCCAGATGCGCCCGGCCAATGAACTGCGCGCCATCTTCGAGAAGGCCGGCATCGACGTGACGCAGCCGATTGTCACCTCCT
>VFQQ010002264.1_pt1 | contig 22490 bp, 43 predicted proteins | sample 3512341 | NCBI WGS metagenome assembly VFQQ01 (sample SAMN10412373, study PRJNA504923) | tailings metagenome | isolation source: Relicate 2 Philex TSF1 revegetated site | place: Philippines: Tuba, Benguet | collected 2017-08-29 | reverse complement strand
GGGGGGGGGGGGGGGGGCGGGGGGGGGGGGGGGCGAGTGCATGCATGTGGATGAGCAGCAGGGCAGTTGGCAGATGAATGGATGGGTGCTCAATGGGTGTATGCATGTGGGTGAGCAAGCAGGAAGGGCGGCAGGGTGAGTGGGTGACGGGGTGCATGCATGTGATGACCAAGCGCATTTGTGCAGGCGTGGCCACCCTCTCCATGCACTCCAGGGGACTTCTCACCTCTGCCATTGTCTGTGAAGTACATCTTCTTGGTGACTGGGTGCCAGTCGAAGCCAACGGTGTTGCGCACGCCGCTCGCCACTTGCTGGATGTTGGTGCCATCGCGCGACATGCGGTAAATGGCGCCAAACTGCCACACCGGGTGGCCGGGGCCGGCGCTGCAAGGGCGGGGAGGAGCAGAAAGCATGTAAGCCAGCATGCCAACTTTGCCGCAAGCTGTGGCAGAACAGGAAAACATTGCTGCACAGTTTGTAACGCAAGACAGCAATGCTGCATCAGCGCTGCCTGCTGGGTGTAGCAGCGGGGCGCTCACGTGAAGGGTGCCGTGACATGGGATACGTTGCCCGAGTTCGCAGCATTGTAGATAGGCTTGCCGTCGATGTAGCCATTGTTGGGCGGAGTGCCATCAAGCCGGCAGGCTGCAGGGGTGGGTAGCAGGCGGCGAGCTGTGAGGCGGGCTGTGAGCGGTGGGTAGCAGCGGCAGGCCGCATGGCATATGCATGCTGTCTCAGCGGCTGCCTGCCCAGCCCACGGCTCCCGCCCACCATTGCAGTTGGCACCGATCGGGATGTAGAGCGCGCCGTCGGGGCCAAAGCGGATGAACTTCCAGCCGTGCCTGCGCCCAGAAGGTGAAGGTGGACCAGGCGGTGAAGCAGCAAGCATGCGCAGGGAGCAGGGAGCGTAAGGTTCAACCTTGCCAAGCTGGCAAGAGAGTGTACCAAAAGTCAAAGGGCAGGTCGTCACGGATCAGCTCCAGCTTGTCCTTGGTGGCGGGCTTGCGGGCCAGGGCGTAGCTGTCCACGTTGGGCAGGCGCCAGATCTGCGGCAAGTGGGACCCGGGGTGCATTGAGGTGAGGGAGATGCTCGAGGTGATGGGCAGCAAGGTAATGCCTGGCACGTGCACCCAGCGACTTGTCCACGGCAGCTTTGCCATGCCTCTCAGGAGTCACCGCACCTTGCAGCTCTTGTAGGGGTCCAGCGATGCGATGAACAGGTCGCCGCCATTGTAGGCGATGCCGTTGGGCATGGCGCTCAGGCCTGCCACAATAACCTGCGTGGGGCCGTGGCAAGGGGAGGCAAGGTGGGTGAATGGACATGCGGTGACAAGGAGGGTGGCATGCAAGGTGCTGTCTTTGTTACTTCAAGTGCTTTACCTGCACATAGTCGGCCTGTCCGCGTCCCGTCAGGTCCACAAGGGCATTGATCTGTTGAGGGAGAGTGGGCATGTGGGGATCTGATTTGCGGTCCGGAACAGGCGCGGGCCAGGCGGCGGCGTAGCGGCGGCGAGGGCGTGCAAGGAAGAAAGGACATGCTCTCACGTTCATCAGGGCGCTCGCATCGAACGACATGGATGAAGCATATGTGATCCATGGCCCGTTCGGCTTGGAGTTGGAACTGAGCGCCAGCGAGCGGGCCGACGGCACAGCCCCTGTTACGGCATAAGGCTCAATTTCCAGGCCGGGGTCTGCCAGAGTCCAGTCGGAGCGACGAAAGGCGCTGCAGGGGCAGCAAAGGGCCGCAACGAGCAGCAGGAGAGCGACCTGCTTGCGCATGGCCGCTGCCCTGCGCCCCTCCAGACTCACAAGTGAAAATGAAGACGAAGCAGACACGCCCGAGCGACTCAGGGAAGCCGGATCAATGGGCACATCAATGCCCAGCTACCGCGGCAGCTGCTGCCGCTGACTTGGCTTGCCCCAGCTTCCGCTGCCTCCAGGACACTGTCTTGCATGCATGAAGCAGCTTGCAGGAAGTGATACGAGGTGTTGGTGTCAGTGCGCCAGTAGAACTGACCCCAACTTCGGCCTGCCATGTGCCACCAAAGCCAGCCGCTTGTAATACAGGCCGCTTGGCCTGCCAGCTGGCCGGGTTCATCTGCTAGACGGAGCGCTTTTCTTACATCACGCCAACGCTGGCGCAACATGCCGGCCACAGGAATGAACAGGCTGACTATCAACCTGGCTCTTCTGCTGCCGGCTGGGCTGCAATGCCGCTGCGGCTGCGGCGGTGGGCGCCGCGCGAGCTCAGCGGGATGCCCAGCAGCGACGCCAGGTTGGCAGAGCCATGCTGCTGCACCGCGTACCTGCAAGCAAAGGAGAGTGAACAGTGGTCAACATGCAGCTGCTAGTCGCTCCCAGCTGGCAGCTTTGCAAGCGAGAGTTGGCACACCACTCCAAACCCCACCAGTTGCCACAGCTAGGTTCAGCCACCCCACCCCCGCCACTCACTTGAGGTCGTGCCGCCCCGCGCTGGCCAGCTCACGGTGCGTGGGCATGCGCGCCCCAGCAGGCAGCGGACTCCCATCCTCATGCCCTGCTGGCGCCACCGCCGCCGCCGCCTGCCGCCCAGGCGACTGGCCCCTGCCGCGCCGCTGCTGGGCATCGGGCTGCTGGGCGCCATGGGCAGCCAGGATGAAGCGCCGGAGCTCGCGCGCCACGTCGGCCATGTCGGCCCACGCCTGCCGCGCCCGCCGCTGCGTCTCCCAGCCCAGAGCCTGCGCCGTGGCGCTGAACCCGCCGCGCCGCACAATGGCCTGCAGAGGTGAGATGGTGCCGGGGGTGGGTGGGGCGGCATGCAGTGCCATGTTGGAGTGCTCGCCACACTGTGCAAGCAGTTCAAGCCACCCTGCTCCCGCCACCCTCTGCTCTTGCCTGGTACAGGTCGCCTCGCCCCGCATTGACAAGCTGGCTGGCAGTGGGCAGCCTGTTGCGCGGCAGCCCCGTCTCCGCCAGGAACGACTTGAGCTCGTGGCGCAGGGCGGCCAGGCTGCACAGGAGAGGAGGGATTGGTGGGTGCGGTCAGGGCAGCAGATCGTGATGCTGCCATGCTGCTTCAGTGAGCAGCACAGGATACAGAGTGTGGTGGGTGTGAGGCAGGAGAGCCACATTAGCGGGAGCACAGCACTGCCGACTGTTTGGCAGCCCCCCATGGCTAGGCGTACCTGCGCAGGTGTTTGTGCGGTGGCCAGGCGGAGGGGCGCCCCAGGATCTCGCTGGCGGCCGTGTAGCCACCGAACCGCAGGATGGCGTGGTGCAGGTCATACCTGTTTGATTTGCAGGTGTAGCAAGTCAGCAGGAGGCGCGGATCAAAGGGGCTTGATGGTCACGCCTGGCTGGCACGCTTTTGCAGCCCTCTGCGGTGCATTTGCACTGGGTGCCTGCGCTGCAGCATCACGCAAGCAGGGCTGGCATGCAGGCATTCCGATGCAGGCAGGTGCTGGGCCCCACCTTCCGGCCGCCATCACCGCGGATCGGCTGGGCATCACCCGGTCCTCCTCTGCACGTGAATGGTGAGAGTGCAGACATGGGTTAGTCCAGTAAGGCACGTCAACCAATGGCGATGGGACGTTGACGGCACACAGTGGCACCCCATTGGTGCAGCATCTGCACACCTGCCATCCAGGTGACACCCAGGCGGCTGCAGCACTCTGCCTTCATGGCCCGTGCTTGGCCTCCACCCCTCCGACACACGCACCCGCTTCAGTGAGGATGTATCCACCCTCGTCGTCAATCTCCACCCTCTCCGGCAGGATCGGCTCCTCCCAGCTGATGCGGTGCGTGATCTGCGCGCAGGCAATAGGAGCAGGCAGGGGCAGGCATACGGTAGATACACAGGAGCTGGGCTGGCAAGGGCAGCAGGTTGTTAACATGGCAAGGTGGAACCGCCAGCAGCTAGGTCGGGATGGCCAGCGCAGGGTGGTGCCATGGCACGCCCCTTGTGCCGTATCTCGGCGTGCCATACTTGACCCACCTGGTTGTACCAGTACGTCTGCCCGCTGTCGGGGTCGGGGAACTTGGTCCAGTGCGCCGCCACAAACAGAGTCAGCTCCTCGTCTGCAGGGGCGAGTGGCGTGGCAGCGTGCTGAGGGGCGGCAGGGGCAGTCTCAGGAGCGGTGCAGTTTCAAGGCAGTGGCAGCCGACGCTTGCAGGTAGACAGCAATCCATCCATCCATCTTGCAGCTGCACCCACCCAGGTTCATTTCGTCATCCCAGTAGCCCGCCGGCTTGCGCTGGCTGCGCAGGCCCAGGGCCTGCATGGGAAGGGCGGCCAGTTGGCAGCTGCGGTCATGGGTAGGCATCCATCTCGCTCCAGCGCACCGCCACTCCTGAACCACACAACCAGTTCAATGCGCAGCCTGCTGCACACTGGGATTCTCCTGCCGGCCCACCTGCGCCACCTCTAGGATGCCGCCGGCACGCTTGATGGCTGCCACCAGGTCCTGTCGCCCCGCAGCCGCCAGCTGGCGCGTGCTGGGCATGACGCGCAGGCCCATGCGGGCCAGCAGGCTGAGCGGCGGCGGCGTGGTGTAGGGCGCCAGCTCCTGCCGCAGCGTGGCCAGCAGCAGCTGCTGGCGGCCCAGGTCCAGCAGGCCCGCGGGCGGCTGGATGAACACCAGGCCTGCGGGGCAGGGTGATGGTGATGGGAGCAACCAGCTGGCATGTGCTTGATTTCATTCTCGCATGAAGTTGGGCCCTCAGGGGCTGGCGCTAAGCTGTTAGACTAGACTGGACTAGACTAGCTGGCATGGAGAGCGAGTGCATGGCCAGCGGCAACGTGCATGGCCAGCGGCAAACGTACATACGGTGCACACCACAGCGGAGCGGCAAGGCTGGTCCCTCATGCCCTGCCACAAGCTGCACCTGAGCGCAGGTCCACGGTTGGCACGATCTCGGGCACATATGGAATGAGGTGCTCCTCACGCAGCGCGTCCTCTGGCTGGCGCGGGTCGCCGGCGGCACGCACGTGCAGCAGGGGCTGCGCCTGCCCTGTCTCCGCTATGCTCAGCACCTGGGGAACAACGAGGGCGGTGGGCACAAGCAGAAGTTCAGCCTGCACTGCACAAAACGGTCGAGTGGCCGATGGTGGCGGTGACACCAAATACGGCCTGGAGCGCAACCTTACGTCGTCTACAATGCCCAGCTCCTTGGGTGGCACGCTGGACAGGTCCAGGGCCCTGAAGCCCAGCAGCCGGTGGGCCTCCACAGCCCTGCTGCTCAGCTGGCTGGTGGCCACACGTCCGGGAGGCCGGCCAGCTGCTGCTGCCGCCACCGCCGCCGCCACTGGGGGGCCCGAGCGGCCATGCCGGAAGGGTGCAACAGCCGCAGGCACGCTGCCCGAAGTCAAACAGGCAGCTCTCAGGCGCAGCGAGTGCAGCAGTGCGGGCGGCGCGAAGCAAGTAGGGCGAGGGGCGGCCCTGTGCATGCCGAACTGTCGGCTAGGGCTACCACGAGCGATCACAGCTTGGAGCGCAGCGGAAGCAGGCGAGTTTGAGCGGTGGCATGATGCGGCAGCGCAGCGCGTCCGCCGGCGCCGAAGCCGCCCGCTAGAAGCTCCCAAGTTCCGGTGTTGTGCATCACACAGGAGGATGAGAGTTGCACATGGACGCTCACAAAACATTTGCATCAGTCTACTGCTCCAGAACACTCTGCGAGGCCTCATGCCGGCGCTGCGCCGCCGCCACGCGCCGCCTCCCACTCGGCCGCAGCCACCGCTAGGAAAGCTGCGCCCAGCACGCTGCCGTCCTGAGCCAGCTGCAGCTGGATGCTGTCCGCTGCGGACTTGCCGCACACCTCCTCCAGCGCCGAACGCAGCCGCTCCCTGGAGATGTGGATGTGGGCGGGGGCAAGGTGTCAGGCTGCAGGGGATGTCAGGGGATGTGGTAGCAGGCAGCAAAGCAGGGCGCAGCAGAGCAGAGTGTTTGCAAGCAGGAAGCCTCAATGAACCCAACTTGAAGGTACAAATCAACACTCAACTCCAAAAGGCAACACTCAAGCCTGCAGCCACCGCACCTGTACTTGCTATACTTGCTAAACACGGAGCCATCAAAGGCGATGACGACCCGTGGCGGCGCCGCACCGCCCTCGCTGCTGCCGCCGGTGCCGGCCGGGTGCCCCAGCCGCTTGAGCACGCCGGCGATGGCTGCCGCCGTCAGGCGGGCACTGCGTGTGCAGACCAAGCGGCAGACCTCCTGGACCTGCGGCGGCATGGGTAATGAAGGCAGGGCTGGCATGTGGGACAGGATGTTCCGTGCAGGCGTCCACTTCGCGGCCACAAGGGCATGAGAAATGATCGGATAGACCTCCCTATGCAAGCCATTTGCCGTGCTATACATTTAACGTTCAGGATATGGCACTGCAGATCATGGCATGTGCCAATCCACTTTGGAACACTGCCCATGCCATGCACGCTGCAACCATGCCATGCCGTGCCGTGTGCATCGCAATCATGCCATGCCATGCACCCGGCCATGCCATGCCAATCATGCACACTGCCACCAATGCCATCCCCATGCACACTGCCACCCATGCCATGCCCATGCACGCTGCAAGCCACGCTTGGGCCACCGCAGCCACACGCGCCTGCCCACCCCTTTGTCTCCAACCTGCTGCCCCCCGCCTGCGCCACACCCACCGTGGCGCGCTGCTGCCGCGTGGTGCCTCGAATCTCCAGCGCCCGCTCTAGCACTGCCGCCACCTCGTGCAGGTCGGCACTGTCATCCTCGTCGCAGGCCGCCATGTCTGCGCAGCTAAACTTGTTGTGGCGTGCCAGCAAGCCTGGAGCGCTGGGGCCACCAAACAGCCGCTCCTTCTCGGCTAGCCTGCGTGGATTTTGTGTGGCTGTGCTGGTTGGCATGCTGGTTGGCATGCAAGCGCTCGGCAAAGTGGAACTAGCAAGGCTGGCTGCCCCTGCTGCCTTCCGCCGCATCTGTGCGGGCCCCGTCAGCATGCGTGCAGTACCGGCGGCAGCTGCCCAGCCGTGCACCTGAGCAGGATGCGGCGGGCCAGCTCTCCCAGGAACAGGCCGGAGATCTGCTTCTCAAACAGCGACCGCCCTGTGGGACAAAGGCAGACAGACATGCAGCAAGCGGTGAAGGCATGTGGAGGGTACTTCCCGTGAATATGCTCCCAGATCGCATACATCATCCTGACCTGCATTGACCACAGCAGTCGTCAGCTTGCCACCCACCCACCCAGCCCCATCCTGCTTGCCCAGCGCCATGTCCAGCCACCACCCACCCGGGTGAGTGCTGCTGCAGTCGATCCAGATGTCCTCCTCGCAGGTTGGCAGCAGCGGGGACTTAAAGTCGCCCCACTCGCTGCGGGTGGCACAGGGTGAGGCATGGTGAGAAGGGATTGCAGTTGAGCCCAGCCAGGAAGCCAAGCAAGGGCCAGCAGCGCACGGCGATAATGAGACTGAGGAGCTGCCAATGCATGGAAGTGGGCATTCCTAGTGCATGCATGCTGGTCCTGGCATCGGGTCCAGCCAGCCCACCTGTTGATCACCATGCGGTCGGTGCGGCCGCGGAAGCCGGGCGGCAGCTTGCGGATGTCGCCCAACCGCTCCGCATATGCGCAGTTGGTGCCTGTGTGAGCATGGGGATAAAAGGGGCAGGGTGACTGGTGCCCAGCAGCATGCGAGTCGCCATGCTGCTTTCTACAAGGGCCCAATGAAAGGCCACACCCTGGCCTCCATCAGCCCACCCACCCGTGCCCACAATGATGCCCAGCTGCGTGTCGGGCTCGCTGTAGCGCAGCGCAACCTGGCGGCCAGGGGAGTAGGACGGTCAGTCGTGGTTATCGGCTCTAGGAGCAGCAGATTGCAGCCGCAGCACTGGCTCCAACAGCACCTCGGAAACTGACAAAGAGCACCTGCATGCCACCAGCAGCATGGGAACTAGGGTGGTTCACCCAGCGCTGCAAAAAACCGCGCTCAAATCGCTCCAGGACCCTGAGAAGCTCACCAGGGTGGCCACCGTGTCGTTCATCACCGCGGGCACCAGCGCATCCACTCCCAGCGCCGCCAGCTCGCGCCGCAGCTCCGCCACCACGTCCCGCCCCAGCAGCCCTGTGCCCTTGAAGTTCTGCGAGCAGCGGTGCAGGCGGGTTGGAGGGGCTAACGGGTGGACCGGATGCAGAGCGCGATGTGAGCAGGGCGCTGCCAGGGGGCGAGCCACGGTGGCAGTCACTGCTGCCTGAGCGCATGGACCGGCCAACAGAGGCCCTGCCCCCCGCAAAGCGCACCTTGGTCATGCTGAGCACGTGGCCGTTGTCCAGCGCCGTCTGCTCCACGGGGAAGGAGAAGCAGAAGCCGATGACCGGCTTGCCTGCGGCGGAGGAGAGGGCGGCAGTTAACCACGTTGAGTTAAACAGCAGCACAGCAGTTGCGCAGGCAATGTATAACTACCAACTGCTGCGAAGTTGCCCACAGCAAGCGGGCCTTCCCAGCCAGGCCCTTCATTTTCCAAACCAGCACCACCACCACCACCAGCACCATGAGACGTCTCTCACTGCTGCTGCTGCTGCTGCCGCCGCCAGAGTGCTGCCGCACCACCTCAGCCGTGCACTTCGCCACAAAGGCGATCAGGCCGCCGCTGTCCAGGTCAAAGTGCTCCTGCGGCACCTCCCAGTTGCTGCACAGCGGTGGTCCGGGAGGGCAAGCGCAGGGAGTCAGCGAGAGAGAGTCTGCCACCAAACGGTCAGGGTGTTGGCGGCTCAGAAAGCAAAAACAGCCAGCCATTCGATCAGCGAGCGGCAGCTGCGCACCGGATGTGGGTTTCTTCCACCGCGCCGTCCGCCTCGCCCAGTGCCACGTGCGCCACCTGCAGTGGGTGCAAAAGCAGAACCCAGTGGGAGGCATAGCGCCGCTTTGTAGTGCGCACACAGCGTCGGAACAGGTTGCTGAATGGTGGAGTGCATTGGTCATAATGGTTACCAACAGTGACAGCGACGGTAAGGCAGGCACCACATGCCGCAGACCACCCACCCACCCACCACCCACCCGCAGGTTGGTGCCCCCTAGGTCGATGGCGTAGCAGTCGCCGCGCTCCCGCCCGCTGGGCAGCACATCCACGTACGAGGGCAGCATCATAAGGCCACCCTCCTGCGTGCATGGGTGTGGCATTGTGAGCTGCGGCTGGGGGACAAGCAGCAGCTAATGCAGGCTGGGCGGTGGGTGCAGACGCATTGGCAGCGCCGCACCTGGCCGGCCAGCCCTGCCTCCATCTGCTCAACCAGCGCATCGCGCAGCGCCAGCAAACGCTCCACCGGCGTGTTGAACAGTTCACGGTACTGCAATAGGCAGGCAGTGGTGACAGGTGGTGACGGGAGCGGTGGGCAGCGGCGTCGGCAGCGGTGAGAGGCAGGAGCGGCAGCGGCAGTGGGCGACTGTGCTACTACCGCACCTCCTCCAGCAGGGCCTCCATCCGCTTCTTGCGCTCGATCGATGCCCGCCATGAGCGCACGAAAAGCACCGAGGCCGTGACGAGCAATGGAGCCGCAACCTGCATCTTCTGCCGATCCCGCTGCCTCTCCAACACCATCAGCTGCTCCGATGGCGATCAGAATCATCGATGGGCCATTTGGCTGCAGCTCGTGCCCATGCAAGCTCTGCCATGCAAGTGCGCGCTACAGGCTCCTGAAACGACCTGTCATGCAATTCTTGCACTTGCATTGGCTCACCACTGTCCAATGCGAGGCGGCGGAGCGCGCTGGTGGCGCCCTCGCGCCAGCGCACTTTGGCCCACCACGATGGCTGGTTCTGCGTCGCTCTCCAGCCTACAGTGGAATCTTCAGAACACAACTGCGCCATTGAAATGCGCTGCGGCCGGCAGAGGTGGCGCCAGCTCGCTCTTCCCCCAGCCACTGCCCAGCCGCCGCCGCCACCGGCCAGCCGGCCACGTCCATGCAGCTGCCACCAACAGCAGCACCGCTGCTGAGCCTCGATCCCGGCAGCGAGGCAATGCAGCTGAGACTGCAACAAACGGCACCAATACCGCTGCTGCTGAGCAAGCAGCGATGGTCCGGGCAGGTGCATGCGCCGGCAGGCGCTTGTGAGATGTCCTGCTTTAACTTTGCTTCAATGCCGGCCTCCCACTTGCTCTACTCTTGAATTTGTGTCACCCTCGCAGCTGAGGAAGAGTCCCTGTCTCTGCTGGAGTGGCCTGCGCTGTGCCGGCAGGTGGCCTGCTTTGCACAGACGCCCCTGGGGGCCGAGGTGGCCGCTCGTGATGGGCTGCCCATCGGGCACACCCAAGCCGAGAGCGAGCTGCTGCTGCAGGAGACGGCAGAGGCGCAGCGTGCACAGCTCACGTGAGTGGCAGCTGCCAGGTCCTGTGGGTTGCGCTGGGCCTGGTTGGAGGCTGGCGCCCTCACAAGTCTGCTACCTAGGGCACATGCCAGCGCAATCGCCAGCCGTGTATGCCCGGCTCTCTGTTGGCATCCAGCTGCAACACTCCTATGCCCATGAATCCCCACTTCCATCCCGCAGCTTCAAGGGCGTGTACGATGTGCGCCAGGCCGTGGATGCAGCTGAGGGGCGCAGGGTGCTGCACCCCCTGGTGCTCGGAGCAATAGCCACGACGCTCGAAGCCGCGGCCCGCCTGCAAGCGCAGCTGCAGCAGCAGGAGGCGGCTGGCAGCGGCTCGGCCCTGCCCGCGCTGCAGCAGCTGGGGGCTGGCATTGGCGATGGGCTGCCGCAGCTGCGCCAGGCGATCGAGCAGTGCATCCAGGTGTGGAGTGCCAGTTGCAGGGCAGACCTGTTGTGTAGGTGCCCAAAATCCAGACCGTTGGAAGCGTGCCAATTGTATTATCCGCTTGCTGGCAGCTCTTCCTGCTGCTGCTGACTAATCCGGAAGCCCTGCCTGGCTGCGCCCCCTGTTGTGCACCACAGCCGGGGGAGGGCCGCATCCTCGACTCGGCCTCCCCGGCGCTGGCCGAGGTGCGGCAGGCGCGGCGCGCCAACCAGGCCCAGCTGCGGGCAGAGATGGACGGCTGGGCGCGGCAGATGCACCAGAAGGGCGTCAGCGAGCGGGCGCAGGTGGGCAGCAGGCGGGGGCGAGCGGGCTGTGGGCTGTGATGGTGGGGTGTGGGGGTATTGAAGACGCGGGGCACCAGCCGGCAGGCACTCCTGATGCAGCTGAGGGGTTGCAACTTTGCGTCCTGCTAAGGCTCCCAAGCTTTCGCCGCCTCCCCCCCCTGCTGCAGGTTGTGGTGCGGCGCGAGCGGCTGTGCATCCCTGTGCGGCGCGGCCGCCAGGGCGAGCTGCCCAAGGGCTCTGTGACCCTGGGGGCCAGCGAGAGCGGCAGCACGTTGTATGTGGAGCCGCAGGCAAGTGCCGAGTGAGGGTGAGGGGCTGCTGGGGGGCCAGCGGACTGCCAAGCTTGAGGAGGAGGAGCAGAGCTAGGGTGGCCTTGCCGCGCTCAATTAGGTGCACGCTCCTTCCCGCCAGCCCATTCACTCTGAGATCTCCTCCTCTGCGCCCGCCATGCAGCCAGCTGTGCGGCTGAACAACGCAGAGACGGCCCTGGCGGGGCGGGAGCAAGAGGAGGAGGCCGCCGTGCTGACCGCGCTGAGCAGCCTGGTAGCACAGCATGCGCAGCAGCTGCGGGCCCTGCTGCGCAGCGTCACAGCGCTGGATGTTGCTTCGGCACGGGGCCGCCACGGGGCCTGGGCGGGGGCCACCCAGCCACCTCGCTTCATCTCAACTGACGAGGCTGGGGCGCATGGCGCTGTTCGCCTGCCGCGCGCCTGGCACCCGCTGCTGCTGCAGCCGTGCCTGCCACCGCTGCCGCCGCTGCTGCTTCCAGAGGAGACGCCGGCACAGCCGGCTCAGGAAGATGCGCTCAGGTGTGCTGATGTGCCATCTGTCTGCTGACTTGTGGGTTGGCATGGCAGTGAGCCCTCCCTGCAAGCCCCCATGATTACCAAGTAGTTGCCCTCCCATCCTTGTTTCTTCATGTGCCCCGCCTCATCCTGCTGCAGTGGCCCGCTAGCCGCCCTGTCTTTGGTGCCGGAGCTTGCAGCAGCAGCGGCACCAGGCCCAATCAGCGAGGTGCCGCAGTCCAAGCGCAGCAAGGGCAAGGGAGGCGCTTCGCCTGCCGACAGCAGCAGCAGCGAAGCAACCAGCAGCAGCAGCAGCAGCAGCAGGGCCAGGCTGCCACAGCCTGTCGACCTCACAGTGCCACCCGGAGTGAGTGTGGTGGCGGTGACAGGGCCCAACACGGGCGGCAAGACGGCTTCGCTCAAGGCCCTGGGCTTGCAGTGCCTGATGGCGAAAGCCGGGCTGTTCCTGCCTCAGGCTCCCGCAGCGGCCACGCAGCAGGCAGGGGCAGATGAGGCCCAGCAGCAGCAGGCGCAGCAGGTGCAGCAGGCGCTGCTGTGGTTTGACCGCATCCTGGCCGACCTGGGCGACGGGCAGAGCCTGCAGCAGAGCCTGTCCACCTTCAGCGGCCATGTGCGCCGCATCCGCAACGTGCTGGCTGCCGCCACGCCGCAGGTGGGGGCGATGCAGATAGCTGGGGGTGGAAGGATGGTGGGTTGTCTGCGGCAGGGCGCTGATTTTGAGCCGAATGATGGTCCAAGCTTCGAGCAGCTTAGCCTAGGGCATCTCCATGATTGCTTCTAGCTGTTCTTTTTGCGCACCACCAAACACGCCCAGCCGCCATGCCTGTATGTCAACCGCCTGCCATCCACCCACCCACCCTACTCTGCCCCGCCAGTCGCTGGTGCTGCTGGACGAGGTGGGCAGCGGCACAGACCCAGCAGAGGGCGCCGCGCTGGCGGCCGCCCTCCTAGAGCGCCTGCAGACCAGCGCCGCGCTGACCTATGCCACCACGCACCATGCTGAGCTCAAGGTGGGCCTGTGGGTGGGTGGGTGGGTGGCCTTGTAACTGCTGCTGGTCGTCAGGAGAACTGCACCTCAGTGGTGCTGTTTTGCCGTGATTGCCGGTGCTGCTTTGTCTGCCCTGGGCCAATGCGGTGCGGCAGGCAGGGTGCCTTGCTTTCCTAACCAGCCAGCCGATCATGTTACACCGCCTGCTGCTCCCGCAACTCCACAGGAGCTGGCTGCCAGCGCCCCCGGCTTTGTGAACGCAAACGTGGAGTTTGACGTGGCTTCGCTGCGCCCCACCTACCGCCTGCACTGGGGCGCCGCCGGCGAGTCGAATGCGCTGGCGGTGGCCCAGGGGCTGGGCTTCTCGCCAGACATTGTGGCGGCGGCACGCCAGGTGCGCTCAGGCGGAGTGATCAGTCTGGATAGCCAGGCTTGGGGGGGCAAGCATCAGTTGCACGCAGCAAGAGCTGTGTGTTGCCTGGTGAGGCGGTGTTGTGCACTGGCCGGTCAACCGAAGCATCTTGTGTTTGCAGGTTTGGCCCTCGAAGCTTGCTCCGCCAACCCCTCTCAGCTGGATCCACACCCACTTGCCAATCCTCCCACCTGCCTGCTCACAGGTGGCCCAGGAGCTGCATCACTCGGGGCAGACGTCTGGGCAGCGGGCAGCCATGCTGCAGGCCTCGCTGGTGGAACAGCTAGAGGAGGCGCAGGCGGCGGCCCGTGCGGCCGCGGCAGCACGCTCATCTGCAGAGGCGGCCGCAGCTGCCGCCCAAGCTGAGGTAACGGAGCTGCAGCAGGCGGCGGCGGGGCTGAGGAAGGCCGGCAAGGGGCTGGCGGCGGCTGCGGCAGACGCCAAGCAGCAGGCTCAGCGGGTTGTGGCCGATGCCAAGGCAGGCCGCATCAGTGCCAAGGAGGCGGAGGCGCGGCTGAGGGGCATGGAGCGGGAGGCGGCGCCCGCTGATGCAGCGGCGGTGCGCCTGTTTGGCCTGCGGGCGGCTGCCAAGGTGGGTATGAGGGAGCTGAAGTGGGGCTTGGAGCGCGGCTATTACTTGGACACGGAGCTGTGCATGCCCCTCGCCTTCCTGGGCCTGCCCTGCACTTCCTAACATGTTCCACTTCCGACCCACCCGCCGCAGGGCGGCACGCCTGCCGACGACGGCAGCAGCGCGGCGCAGGCGGCGCCCCAGGGCTGGCTGCCGACAGAGGGCGAGGCGGTGCGTGTGCTCAAGATGGGCGGCGCCACTGGCAGGGTTGTGTCGGCGCCGGGCAAGAGCGGCGGCAAGGTGGGCGTCCGTGTGGGCTCCATGACAGTTGAGCTGCGCCTCAGCGACCTGGCCCCAGCGGGCAGCGGGCAGGCAGCCCAGCCCAGCGCAGCGCCCCGGCGTGCAGGCGCCGGCAAGGGCGGCAGCACGACCAGCCTGAAGGCGGCGGCCAAGCAGCTGCGTGCGCGAGGCTCGCTGAGCAGCAGTGATGAGGAGGATGGCGGCGGCGGCGGCGGAGTGGCACTGGCCATCCAGACCAGTCAAAACACGGTGGATGTGCGGGGGCGCACCGCCGACGATGCGGCAGCAGAGGTGCGCAGCGCAGTGCTGGCGGCCCCCTCCGGCATGGCGCTGTTTGTGGTGCACGGTGTGGGCACGGGCCGCGTGCGAGCGGCGGTGCTGCAGCAGCTGCGGGGCATCCAGCGGGTGTCCAAGCTTGAGGAGGCAGAGGCCAGCAATGGCGGCTGCACTGTGGCGTACATCCGCTAGGCACGCCTCTGTGCGCCTCCACGTGTGCATTGGCAGGGTATTGCAAACCATCAGAGAATCCATCAGACTTGATTTGCTTCAGCAATTGAAACTGTGTTCTACATTTGATTGATTGCACCGTAACCCATTCAATGCAAAGAATGTCTATTGGTCAAGGAGTGTGGAGAACAGGGTAGCAGCAGCGCGTGAGGGTGGCAGTACCATAAGGCGGACGGGTGGGTGGAACGAGGCAAAGGAAGGGAGGAAGCCGCTGCTACAGTGGCAAAGCCGATGCTTCTTGTGATGAGGAACTGAGCAGTTCTTAAAACATCTTGTCCGTGCTGCTCCGGGTGAGGTCCAACCCTAGGGTCCAACCAGGCCTGGTTGGCCCGATGATATCACTTGCGTGGCACATCCCTCTGCAGCATGCCAGCGCTGATTGTGCCGCAAGTTGCCCATACGGTGTGCTGCATTCTTGGTGTCCTTGCCCAACTGGATGACTAGGCACAGCTGATCACACGTTGTTGCAGCACTGGTGCACTGCTTGAGAGTTGTATTAGGTAGGAGCATAGGCATGCTGTAAACTTTTGAAGGGGCTTGATAGGCAGACAGTGCGCTTGGTGTGAACTTGAAATGATCGTGATGGCAGCTGGTGGAAAATGAATGAACCGAGTGGTGAACCGAAGGTGGAGACGGTGGACGGATGGCAGATGGCAGAAAGGTCACGAGGAGGCTTTGGGACAGATGGGGTGGATTTGGAAAGAGGAGGCCAAAGGCCCAGGGGACTACCGCTGCTTACTCTCTCTATGGCACGCTCAGCAGAGTGCCAGAAAAGCTCATTAAAGACTATAACCGCAGTTTCAAGCTGCTGGGAGCGGACTGCCTCTCAGCGCGCTCCAGGCTCACACCTTGCTTGCGCCATCGTGCGCCTCGCTGGTCTCTGAGGGGGCGCCGTCGCTGAAACCTTTGGCGTTGCCTGGGGCAGCCCTGTTTTTGCGTGAGCCAACGCCCCGCCAGCGCGGCAGGCCAGCCCGCAGCGTGCGATAGTGCTGGCGCTGCCACTCCCTGCTCAGCAGTGGTGGGCGGAGGTAGCGGCATCAACAGGATCAGTCCTGGTCCCAGCCAAGGGAGTGCAGTGGCTGCAGGCAGCAAAGTGTGGGCTGTTGGTGCTGTTATCCCTGTTTGCTTGCCTGTTGGCCGGGCGCGACCATGCGATAGCCACCAGGAACAAAGCCAGGCCAATGCCGATGCCCAGAATGACCAGCAGGCCCTCGATCTGCAGGGGGAGTGTGGGGGAGGTTGGTGGGTCAGGCTGCGTGTGAGCAGCAAGGCAGGGTGCCCTGCCACGGGGTGTCCTGCCACGCCCAGTTCAAAGCACCCAGCCCGCCCCCATGCCGTTTGCCTGTTTGAACTTGATCTGCTGCGTCTTAGAGGCCGCAGACTTGCCGGGGCAGGTGGCTGCCTTGAAATTTCTGCGCAGCCGCCAAAAGGGGAGCAGGAGAGGGTGGGGCAGTTGGAGGTCCAGGGGGCAGGTCAGCCACAGCAGGCAAGCGGCCTGGCTGCCGGGTGAGCGGGCCCTGCATCTGCTTCCGCTGGCCCCCTCACTCCACTCACTTGGTTTTGAAAGTGTTGATTTGGGCTTCAATCTTGGAGGCATCGTAGTAGGCCTCCTTCATTTGCATCTGCAGCGGACACCAGGCCAGGAGGGCGGTGCAGCCTGTGCATCAGCTGATGCCGGCGGCGCGGAAGTCGCCAACCTCCAACTGCAGCCAGCCTCTGCCAAGCATGGCAGCCCGGCAAACCGCCACAGCAGTGCAGCCATGGCACCTGGGCTTGTGCAACAGAGAAGGCCAGCACGGTGGTGTTTGAGGCCACCGCGGGGAATGCCAGGGCCTGGGTGGTGATCTGCATAGGCAGGTCGGGGTGGCAGGGCACTGACGCGCCTGTGCTGCCCTAAGCACCGGGCAGGCTGGGAGGCGGTGCAGCCACTGGCACCGGGTAGCCTCACAGGAGCAGCTCTGCAGGCCGTGAACATGTCCAGGTGAACTCACCTGGAAGGGGCTGCCAACCACAAACAGGTTGCAATACTCCGCCGCGGCCAGCTGGGCCTCCGAGGATTTGAGCAGCAACGCGTCTGCGAGAGAGTGTGAACGTTAGTTTTGCAGCGTGCTGCTGCCAGCCAGAGTGGCAACTGTAGTAGTGCCAAGCTCTGCAGCGGCAGCGGGCAGCGCTCGTGAGGCAGCTGCTGCGCCAGCGGGCGCGTCCGGCAAGCGCGCCAGCACGCCGGCGCTGCCGCGCGCACCTGGCACCACCTTGGTGTTGACTGCCCCGCTGGCGTAGAGCGCCTCAACCGCGGGGTGCGCCCCTGCGGTGCTGCCTGCATTGTCCATGAGGAAAAAATGTGCCTCGGGCGTGTCTTCGAAAGACCTGTGTGGATGGGTGGTAGGTGGCAAAGAGAGGGGGGCGTTGCGTGTGTGAACAGCGGCCTCCCAAGGCGCCCCGCCAGCTCAGCATCTGAGTCATATCCTTCCACACCAGACACGCCTACAAGGTTCGAAACAAAGCAACCACACCAGCAAGGGTGAGCGGCAAGCACTGCTGCTCTGTTCCAGCGCCGCCTGCGCCCAGCTCACCAGCTGGTGATCTCATCTCCAGAGGCCAGCCCCGCCGCTGTCACACTCTCGGCAATATCAGACGGGTAGAAGAATGTGAAGTCGCCATTTTTGAGGTCGTCCACACCTGTGAGGGTGGGAGCAGCAGGAGGCACGCTGGAGCACGTGCGGGCATGGGTTTGGGCAGTGGGTGGCGGCAGAGCTTCGAGCGGCGGCAACAGAGCACCACACGAGTTTTGGAGGGGGCGATTCATTGCCCAAGTTCCACTGCACGCACCCGTGACAGTTCCTCTGATGTTCTTTGCCGCCAGCAGGCCAGCCAGTTGGGCGGTGTACAACTGCAGGCTGCGGTGCAGCAGGGGCGGGGAGCAGGCGGGGAGGCGTGCATGGGGGACCTGCTGATTGGGCGCCTGCGCATGGGCCCCCATCATTCCGACACCCCGCACTCCCAGGCCATGCGCAAACCGATGACTCACAAGATCATGAAGAAGAAGATGGTGAAGATGCTGAGCACGCGGGCAGGTGTGGAACCCAGCTCTCCGAGCGTGGGCCCCTTGCTGCACAAGGTGGCGGGATGGGCGGCAGCGGGGTGGGCAGCAGCAGGGTGGGCAGCGCACTGCTGGCTTGGCAGAGAGGACGCCACATTGGCAGCAGCAGCCCCTGCCAGTTGGCCCCCTGCGGCGCACCGGTTGAGGCTGAAGAAGGTGGCGTTGAAGGCGGAGTCACGGAAGCCGGCCCACCCCTTGGTGAAGCGGTTGCTGGGGTCGGCCGTGGCGGTCTCACAGACGTACAGGACCACCACCAGTACCAGGGTGATCACAATCCATGTGACCCACACCGACCAGTGGAAGGGCTGCATGTGGAGGCGCAGGAGCAGTGGACAGAGCCTGGGCTGCAATGCATGCGCTACAAAAAGGCAAAGGTGCGGAAGCACCCTGCCAAGTTGCATGCCTGCTGTCGCACAAAAACTTTCAAGAGGTGGGATTTTGAGCCTGAGGCACAGTGCATCCGCGGCTCACCGAAAGAAAGAACCAAAAGCCTCCCAGTTCAACGGAAGCGCTCGTCAGCACCTGCAAGGCTCGGGGCTGGCTTGAAATGGGCTGCGCACGAGAAACGCAGGGCCCCGGCCGTGCCAGCCCATTCCCCAGCCCAAAGGGGTGCTGAAACGCAGGATCTGTACCACTGCGCACCGCAACGCCGGCTCGGTCCGTCGGGAAGTAGCTGAACTTGATGCCTGCGGACAGACCCAGGGGTTGGCAGAGCCGTGGCTGGCTCTCCAGGCTGGGCGCAAACCACCCCTACTGTCGGTATGTGATACCAGGCAGTTATGAGGCGCACAAACCATCACTTTGCTCGCTCTGCATGACGGGACCGGCAGTAGCAGCAGCAGCACCAGCAGCAGCAGCAGCAGCAGCAGCGGCAGCAGCAGCGGCGGCAGCAGCAGCGGCGGCAGCAGCAGCGGCGGCAGCAGCAGCAGCCTTCAGCACTGCCAGGCGGCGCTCACCCTTGGTCAGGCTCAGCTCAGTGATGTCCAGCCCCATGGCAGCCACCAGGCATTGCGGGTCGGGAGAGGCCAAATCGTCAATGATGTCCTGCCTGCACAGGGAGAGATGAGATGCATTGACAGGGTTTGACAGGGCGATGCGGACTGGCAGTCGGCTGAGGGTGAGCGGGTGCAACCTTGGCCAGAGATGCCCATCTGTGGCAGGGGTGCAACCTTGGCCCAAGTGGCCTGCGGTTGCAACACATGCCGGCCGTCCCTCACTTGGTTCCCAGGCACAGAAACTGGAAATCCGTGCCGTAAGTCCAGTCAGCTAGGTAGCCAGGGTCCTGCGGGATGTCAGCAGCGTGTGGCGAGGCGTGGGACCGCCGTGGCATCGCACCGCACACCACCCGCCTCCAGTGCCTCCCTCCACCTTCCTCCCCGCACCCTTGATCACCCTTCTCCATTCCCCTTACCTCGACTCCCCTAACCCCAAGCACACATCCAGATTCATGGCGCACCGTCAGCAGCTTGTAGACGGACTTGGCCTCGTACCCGATCACTCCACTGGGCTCCGCCACCACTCCATCGGCGTTGGCTGCAGCATGGGCGGGAACGGGCGCTGGATGCAGGCCGCTGCAGGGCAGGCATAACAATGCCGCTCTCTGCAGCCCCGTGCCTGCACTCACACTCCGCACAGTACGCATATGGGAGAGCGCTGTCCGGGACACAAACGTTGTAGGGCCGTCCGGCGGCGGGCGGCACAGGGTGCGCATCACGGAACAGTTGGATGGGATCCCCAATGCCATTGGAAGGGACCGCCGGTGCCGGCGCCGGCGCCTGCAGCAGCCATGCGATATGCTTGTGGATTGAATCCACCGGTTCGGGCATGTGAGTGCATATGATGTGCATCTATCCCCCCATCGTCTCCGTCAGCACCCAGCCTCTGTCCCGACACATTGGGACGGCGGGGAGGGCAGCGGAGCGGCGGCAGAGGCGGTGGCACCGGCGGCGGCGGCGGCAGGAACAGCACTCGCCTCAGTCGCCGCGGTCGTGCCATTCTGGCCTGCACATGGGGATTTGATCAGGTATTATGCGCGTCTGTCTGGTCCCGCAGCACCTGCGGCACTGGATAGGCTGATACCGCTGCACTGAAGCGAGCCCTTCGCTTGGCCAGACACCCTCCCCGAGCTGCAAACCCACCCCTGGTGAAGCAGCAGCATGCGAGAAGCAGGACCGCCACCAGAGGGGGGCGGGCCCTGCTGGTCAAGGCTCCAGAGCGCAGGCTGCACATGCTGCCAAGTCGCTGCAGCGAGGACAGCCTGCCGAAGTGGGTGGCTCCAGATCCAGATCGTCGTAGGAGGGTGTGGAAGGGGAGGGCTGCTGCGCTGGCGGCGGTGCGGCATGTTGGAGCCTCCCGTTGGCGCATGTGCCGGCCTTTGGGGTCCTTGCCATGGGGCCTCAGCTGCCTCAGACTTGTTGATGCAGAATAGATGGCAGAACAGAACGTGACTCGTGCCAATGCTCGCCGCTGGCGCCTTTGAGGCACGCTGCTCCTGCATCCAAACTGTGCACAGCATCGTGCTGCCAAGCTCCCATGACTGCACCATGCAGAGGCCATATGCTCTCAGTTCTGCAAGGTGGTGCCTCCAATTAAATGGACATGCGTACATTTATGGTGTGTCGTATGTGCAGTACAGAGAGCCAGGACAGACATAAAACGCATGCGTTACGGCAGGGCCGCATGGTGCCCACCCATACACCACAAAACCATTGCATACAACTAAGCCCACAGCACTCGTGCCCAGTGCTCTCGATATTGGCCATTCCCGCCGTTTCTGGTCACCACCACGCTGCTGGCCCGCCCCGCTGCCGTGCCCAGCTGCTCCGTTGCCCTGCCGCCGCTGGGAGCAGAGCCTCAGGCCCGGCTCTTCACTCCTCTGCCTGTCCGTCCAGAATCTCCAGCAGCTTGATGAAGGCGCAGACGACATGGCCCGTCACATCCACCCGCTGCCCCGAACCAGCTCGCTGCGTGTGGCCAAAGCCCCCAACCGAGGCGTTCGGCACGCCGGGCCCGGCCTTCACCTGCACATGTTGGGTGGCAGCAGGGAGGGAGGGAGCATCAACTGCGAGGCCAGGTGTCACAACAGCAGTTGATACAGGCCAACAGACGTCCGGTGCAAGTCAAGGCAGCTCATGTGCCCCCTACTGTCACGAGATGCGCCACCCACACCCCCGCCTCACAACCAGCGCTTGCCAAGCCGTGCAGCCTCCCACCTGGGCATCCAACAGGAAGCGCACAGCCACCAGCACGCAGTCTGCATACAGCTGGTGCTGCTCCGCCTGGGCTGCAGCGGTGGCTCCGCTGCCCGCCTGCTCGCTGGCCGCCTGCGCCAGGCTGGCCTGCAGGCAGCTGACCAGCCCCTCCAGCGCACAAGCGACCTCCACAGTTGCCTGCCGCTCCGGCACCTGCGACAATGAAGTGGGCCAAACGGATGCAGTACCCACCGCATGCCACGTGGCTCCCAGACTTCAACGCGACTGCAGAGGCGACTACCCTCCGTCATGCAGTTCAACAACACCCAGCAGGAAGTGCGCTCACTGCTGCCACGTCGGCAAAGAAGCCCGACTCAATCACATCCGACTGCACGCCAAGGAGGGCTGTTGGTTGACAAAGTTGGGGTGGCTCTCGCTGCCGCTGCCAGCTGGTGCACAAGGCTGGTAGCTCCATGCCTCCCACACACTGGCAACTGAGAAGGGACTGGCACTACCCAGCTGTACCTGCAGCTAGCACAGCCGCACCTGCAGCTCCCGAAGGTAGGCGGCCAGGCCGCGGCGCAGGTCAGGGTCGCTTCCTGCATGGCGGTGCACCGCAGCAGCAGCCTGTAGCTGCCTGCGAAGCCAGGGCAAGGACACGGAGGCAGACAGTTGGGCAGCCAGAAGTAGCCAAGTTTGGGGGCAGCGGCTGCCCTCTTATTCAGAATTGCAGTGCAAGGGAGCTCGCCATTGAAGCGTTTACTACTGCTTTTCTCCTCGCCTGCCTCACCAGTTGGCGAAGAACACCACCTCCTCATTGTCCACGCGGCCTCGCCTGAAAGCATCAGCAGGGACTCGCACAGCACTGTGCATCACTCACATCCACGCTGTGGCTGCTCTCTTTGGTCGTAGCACTGCTGTCTGCCCTGCCTTGCCAGCAGCTGTTGCACTCGCACTGCCCCAAACGACTAACAACCTCCACAGCAGGTCGGCAGCCAGCAGCCCTCACTGGTACATGTCTCGGTAGGCCCACAGCGCGTGGCTGGCCGCGTCCAGCAGCCGCCCGTTTCCCAGCTGCCCATAGGCAGTGGCCAGTGCGTAGGCGGCCTCGCCGCCGTACAGCTGCCACCCAGAGTCGAAGTGGTTCTCGGGCTGAAAGTAGATCTGCTAGGTGAAGGGGGTGAGGTGTTGCAGAAGGCTGTGGATCATGGACGCTGGTGAAGGGGGCGCCACCTTGCGGGATGCCCGGTGCAGCTGGCGGCTTGCAAGCACACCGCCGGCAGCGAAGCGTGCCATGACATGGCTGCCGCACAGCGGCAACCCGGCCCTTTCTGCAAGCCTGCAGCTTCTACACACACCCAACCTCGCCTGCAGGCTGCCGTCCTTGCGCTGCTGCTGCACGATGCCTTCCGCCAGCTGGGCCATGAGGCGCCGCCGCTCCGCCTGCTGCGGGTGGCCCTCCCAGGCCGCCAGCGAGAGCAGCAGCATTGCGCTGTGGGCAACGCTGCTGTTCTCGCCCAGGCCGCGCCGCCCCGCCGCCAGGTAGCACCTGCCGATGTGGGGGGTGGACAGAAGGG
>VFQQ010002263.1_pt1 | contig 22498 bp, 18 predicted proteins | sample 3512341 | NCBI WGS metagenome assembly VFQQ01 (sample SAMN10412373, study PRJNA504923) | tailings metagenome | isolation source: Relicate 2 Philex TSF1 revegetated site | place: Philippines: Tuba, Benguet | collected 2017-08-29 | reverse complement strand
ACGGTGACGCCGGGCTGGAGCGAGGCCTACGGCCTGTTCACCAAGGGCGAAGCGCCGATGGTGCTGTCCTACACCACCTCGCCCGCCTACCACATGATCGCCGAGAGCACCGAAAAGTATCAGGCCGCACCCTTCGAGGAAGGCCACTATCTGCAGGTCGAGGTCGCCGGCATCACCACCACCGGCGCGAAGAACCCGCTGGCGAAGAAATTCATGGAGTTCATGACCGGCCCCGGCTTCCAGGATACGATTCCCGAAACCAACTGGATGTTCCCGGCCGGCAAGACCGACAAGCCGCTCAACCCCGCCTTCGACAAGCTCGTGAAACCGGCCAAGACCCTGCAGATCAGCGCCGAAGACGTGGCAGCGAACCGCAAGGCCTGGGTGGACGAGTGGCTGGGGGTTATGAGCAAGTGAGCAAGCGGCGGCGGCCTTCCTCCCCCCTTGAGGGGGAGGTGTCGCCGCAGGCGACGGAGGGGGTTGCCGGAGGCAGCGCGGGGCGCAATTGAATGTCGAGCACGGCCGCACCGACCCCACCCCCGGCCTTCGGCCGTACCCTCCCCTCAAGGGGGAGGGATAGCCGTATCACCGCCGGCATCATCGCGCTTGCAGCGATCGCGCTGCTCATCGGCGGCGCATTCCTCGGCCTGATCGTCGAAGGCGCGAACAACACCTCGGGCGCTATCGCCGCCTTCGACCCCTACCTCTTCCGCGTTGCCCGTTTCACGCTGTGGCAGGCGCTGCTGTCGACCGCGCTGTCCATCATTCCGGCGATTTTCGTCGCGCGCGCCCTCTCCCGTCATCCCGACTTTCCCGGACGCGGGCTGATCCTGCGCCTGTTCGCCGTGCCGCTGGCGCTGCCTGCCATCGTAGCAGCCCTCGGCATACTCGCCCTCTATGGCCGCGCCGGTTATTTCGCCGGCCTGTTCTCGACGATCGGCGGCGGCGACTGGCCCGGCATCTATGGCCTTTCGGGCATTCTGGTCGCCCATGTTTTCTTCAACCTGCCGCTGGCGACGCGCCTCTTTCTGGAAGCGCTCAACACCGTGCCCGCCGACCAGTGGCGGCTGGCGAGCCAGCTTGGCATGGGCGCCCGTTCCAGCTTCCGCCTGATCGAATGGCCGGCCCTGCGCGCCAGCCTGCCGGGCGTCGCCGGCTTGGTCTTCATGCTCTGCATCACCTCCTTCACCATCGTGCTGACGCTGGGCGGCGGCCCGCGCGCGACAACGCTGGAAGTCGCGATCTACCAGTCGCTGCGCTTCGACTTCGATCCCGCCCGCGCCGTGGCGCTGACGCTGTTGCAGATCGTGCTCACCATGGCCGTCGTCTTCGCGCTGATGCGGCTTGGCGCAAACACCACCGGCGACGCCAACCTGTCGGTGACGCAGCGCCGCTATGTCTCCGCTGGACGCAGCGAAACCACCGTCAACGCGATCCTTCTCATCGCCGCACTCGCCTTCGTCGCCGGGCCGATGCTGGCGACCGTCCTTGCCGGGCTCGATGCCGATCTTTTCCGCCTCGCCAGTGAAAGTGCGGTGCGGCAGGCGACGATCACCAGCCTCATGCTCGCTACGCTTTCCGCCTGCCTGTCGGCCATGCTGGCGCTCTCGCTGATCATGGCGCGGCGCGCGCTGGCGCTGCGGCGTGGGGCCGGCGAGAAGACCTTTCTGGAGCGCATGACCGACACCGGCGCCGGCTTCGTGCTGGTGGTGCCCCCCATCGTCATCGGCGCGGGCTGGTTCGTGCTGCTGCGCCATTTGGGCGACGTTTTTGCCGTCGCGCCGGTCATGGTCATCACCGTCAACGCGGTCATGGCCATGCCTTTCGCCATACGTGCCATACGCCCGGCCTATGACGCCGCCAGCGAGCGGCACGAGCGGCTTTGCACCCAGCTGGGCATCAGCGGCTGGAACCGCCTGAGGCTGGTCGACTGGCCTGTCCTGCGCCGGCCGCTTTCCACCGCCTTCGCCTTCGCGATGGCGATGTCGCTCGGCGATCTCGGCGTCATTGCGCTGTTCGGCAGCGATTCCGTCCAGACACTGCCCTATCTTCTGCTCGCCCGCATGGGCAGCTACCGTACCGCCGACGCGGCAGGACTTGCACTGATGCTCGGCCTTCTCTGCCTCGCTCTGATGCTTGTCGCCGACCGGCTCGGAAAGGACGCTTCGCGATGACGGACAGGATGGGCGCAGGTATCACGCTGGACAAGGTTGCCTTCAGCTATGGCGAGACAGGGGTGGATTTCGACCTTGCGATCGAGCCGGCCTCGATCACCACGGTGATGGGGCCGAGCGGCGCCGGCAAATCGACCTTGCTCAACCTGATAGCCGGCTTCGAATTGCCGCGCTCGGGCCGCGTGCTTATCGGCGGCATCGACGTGACCGTCACACCTCCCTCGGAACGGCCTGTCTCCATGGTGTTCCAGGAGAATAACCTCTTCGCCCATCTCACCGTCGAGCAGAATGTCGGCCTCGGCCGCTCGCCGGCCCTGCGCCTCACTGACGCCGACCGCGCCGCCATATCGCAGGCTCTCGACCGCACCGGCCTTGGCGACAAGCCAAAACGCCTGCCGCGCGAGCTTTCCGGCGGCGAGCGCCAGCGCGTGGCGCTGGCCCGCGTGCTGGTGCGCGACCGGCCCGTGCTGCTTCTCGACGAGCCCTTCGCTTCCCTTGGACCCGCCCTGCGCGAGGACATGGTCGATCTGGTGAAGGCGCTTCAGGCCGAACGCGGCATGACTGTGGTTTTCGTGACACATCAACCCGAGGATACCCGCAGAATAGGCGGAAACATGGTGTTTCTGGACCGTGGAACGGTGGCGGCAACCGGTGAAACCGTTACATTCTTCACCAAAGATGGACCTGCGGCGTTCCGGGACTATATTGGTTTTGATGCTGGCGCGTAGCGATTCGACTGAATCGCCCGGAAGCGGACATAATTTGCGGCCAGAGCATTTCAGGGGCTTATCCGCATTCTTGTTTTGCCAGAAAGAGTATGGCTAGGTCCGCGTAACACTGGGCTGCCGTGGATGGCAGCCATCGCCCGACGAAAGGAAGCCGTTCTGTCGACCTGCCGGATCACAGCCAGAGAGATGCTCTCGCCGGTGCGCCCTGCAGCGCGCTTCGGCTTTGCCATGGCTTTTCTGGCGCTGCTGGCGGGATGTCAGATGCTGGGCGGCGGCGACATTACGGAATCTGCCTTCCGCCCGTCCGACAACCCGGTCACCGTCGACAGCGTTTCGCGCAACAACCGGCTGGCCGAACTCGCCAAGAGCCAGCATCCGCGCATCCTCGCGACCTATGGCGGCGAATATTCCGATCCCAAGCTTGAGCGCATGGTCGCCAAGGTCGTCGGCAGCCTAACCACCGTGTCGGCCAACCCGACACAGACCTATCGCATCACCATCCTCAATTCGCCCAACGTCAACGCCTTCGCGCTGCCCGGCGGCTATCTCTATGTGACGCGCGGGCTTCTGGCGCTCGCCAACGATTCCTCCGAGCTTGCCGCCGTCATCGCCCACGAGATGGGCCATGTGACCGCCAATCACGGCCTTCAGCGCCAGCAGAAGGAAGCGGAAGAAGGTCTTGCCAACCGGGTCGTCACCGACGTTCTCGGCGAAAGCCAGACTGCAAAGGTGGCTTTGATCCGCGGCAAGCTCAGGCTCGCCCAGTTCTCGCGCAACCAGGAACTGGAAGCCGACGCCATCGGCATCAAGGCGATCGGCCAAGCCGGCTACGATCCCTATGCCGCCGGCCGCTTCCTGCAGTCCATGGCGGCCTACAGCGATTTCCGCTCCATCAGTGGGGCGACCGATCCGAGCCTCGACTTCCTGGCCAGCCATCCCAACACGCCGCAGCGCATCGAACTGGCGCAGCGCCATGCCCGCCTGATCGGCCCTCCCGGCACCGGGGTCAAGGATCGCGATTCCTTCCTTGCCGGCATCGACGGGCTGCTGTTCGGCGACACGCCGGAGGAAGGCTATGTGCGCGGCAACACGTTCCTGCATCCGCGACTTGGCGTGTCCTTTTCCGTCCCCGCCGGCTTTGCCATCGACAATACGGCGGCAGCCGTCACCGCGACCGGCCCCGGCGACATGGCAATCCGTTTCGATGGCGTGACCATCGAGCCGAAGATGTCGCTGACCGACTATCTGCGCAGCGGCTGGGTTGCCGGGTTGGTGGATTCAAGCGTGCATGCCGAGACCATCAACGGCAATGAGGCGGCAGTCGCCCAGGCACGGGCCGACGGCTGGCAATTCGACGTCACCGTCATTCGCGCCAACGGCCAGGTCTATCGCCTGCTGACGGCCGCACCGCTGGCCGGAAATTCGCTCGACGCCGTGGCACGGTCGGTCGGCGGCAGTTTCCATGTGCTGAGCGAGGCGGAAAAAGCAGCTCTGAAGCCGCTCCGCATCCGCGTCGTCACCGTCAGGCCCGGTCAGACCATGGGCACGCTGGCTGCCGGCATGGTCGGCGTCGACCGCAAGCTCGACCTGTTCAGGGTGCTCAACGGCCTTGCGCCGGGCGCCACCGTGTCGGCCGGCGACAAGGTGAAGATCGTTTCGGATCGGTGAAATGGAGCACCTTCTTCCCCTGTGGGAGAAGGTGGCCGAGCGAAGCGAGGTCGGATGAGGGGTGTTGGACGAATCGCCAGCGCCTCATTTCTTCCAGCACCCCTCATCCGTCTTGGCGCTATGCGCCAATCCACCTTCTCCCACAAGGGGAGAAGGGGAAGCGGGGCGTCAAGCGTTCAGGAACGCCGGGCTTTCCTTGACGAGCGCAACCCTCAGCTTCTGCAACGCACGGCTTTCGATCTGCCGCACACGCTCCTTGGAGATGCCAAGCGTCTCGCCGAGCGATTCCAGCGTGGCGCCCTCGTCCTGAAGCCGGCGCTCCTCGATGATGCGCAGTTCGCGCTCGTTCAGCACATGAAGCGCGTTCTTCAGCCAGCCCGAACGGCGTTCGTCGTCGATCGCCTCGCCGACGACTTCATCGGGCAAGGGATCGTCTGAGACGAGGAAATCCATGCGGTCGGCCGAGCCGCCGCCATCGTCGACCAGCGGCGCGTTGAGCGAAGTGTCGGGGCCGGAAAGCCGCGAATCCATCATCGCTACATCGGCTTCCGAAACGCCAAGGGCGGTAGAGATTTCCTTGTAGAGCGCCTCTCCCGAAAGCGTGCCGGGACCTTGCGCCAGCTTGGCACGCAGGCGGCGCAGGTTGAAGAACAGCGCCTTCTGCGTCGAACTGGTGCCGCCGCGCACAATCGACCAGTTGCGCAGGATGTAGTCCTGCATCGAGGCGCGTATCCACCATGTCGCATAGGTCGAGAAGCGGACGTCACGGTCCGGCTCGAAGCGCGCTGCGGCTTCGAGAAGGCCGACATGGCCCTCCTGGATCAGATCGCCGATCGGCAGGCCGAAATAGCGGAATTTCGTCGCCATCGAGATGACGAGACGCATATGGGCGGTGGTGATGCGGTGCATCGCCTCCTGGTCGCGGTGGTCGCGCCACCGCAGCGCAAGTTCGTGTTCTTCGCCACGTTCGAGATAGGGCGCTTTCATGGCCGCCCGGATCATCGTTCGCCTTGCCTTGTCTTCAATCATCCGGGCACTCCCAAACTCCGGCACATTTGCTCTATACTTCGAGCTTCCGACCCGGGGGTGGACACTTGGCGGGGCTGGTCGGGGAGGGTTGAAGTCGCCGCACATCGCCCTACAGGCCTTGAAACGTCTCGCGCGAAGGATTGTTCCATGATCTCCGTCGACCGCACCGATCTTGCTTTCCAGCTTTTCGACGCCCTGCCGACCGCCAGCCTGGCAGCACTGCCGCGCTTTGCCGATTACGACCGGACTGCCATGGAGGAGGTGCTGGACACCGCCGAGCGCATCGCCATGGACCATTTCCTGCCGCACGCGGCAGCGCTCGATCTCGACGAGCCGCGCTTCGAGAACGGCAAGGTGGCGATGGACCCGCGCGTGGGGCAAGCTTTGGCAGCCTATCGCGAGGCCGGCTTCTTCGGCGCGGGCTTCGATCAGGAATGGGGCGGCGCGCAGATGCCGGAAACCCTGCGCAGTGCTGCAAGCTTCATCTTCTCGATGGCCAATATCAGCACCGCGGCCTATCCCTTCCTGACGGTCGGCGCGGCACACCTCATCGCGACCTTCGGCTCCGACGATCAGAAGGAGCGCTTCCTGAAGCCGATGATCGAGGGTCGCTTCTTCGGCACCATGTGCCTGTCGGAACCGCAGGCGGGCTCTTCCCTCTCCGACATCACCACCAGGGCGGAGCCGGACAAGGACAGCTATCTCCTGCACGGGCAGAAGATGTGGATTTCCGGCGGCGACCAGGAAATCTCGGAAAACATCGTCCATCTGGTTCTGGCAAGGCTTCCCGACAGCCCACCCGGCGTGAAGGGCATATCGCTGTTCATCGTGCCGAAATACATGTCCCGGAAGGATGGCAAGCGGGGCAAGAGGAACGGCGTCGAGCTTGCCGGGCTGAACCACAAGATGGGCTATCGCGGCGCGACCAACGCCGCCCTCAATCTCGGCGAGAAGACACCCTGCCGCGGCTATCTGGTCGGCGAGGCCAATCGCGGCCTCACCTACATGTTCCACATGATGAACGAGGCTCGCATCGGCGTCGGGCTTGGCGCGGCGGCATTGGGGGCAGCCGGTTATCGCGCTTCGCTGGTCTATGCCAGGGATCGCCCGCAAGGTCGCCACCCCGGCCACAAGGACGCGACGAGCGCGCAGGTGCCGATCATCGAGCATGCCGATGTCAGGCGCCTGCTGCTCGCCCAGAAGGCGGCGGTGGAGGGCGCGCTGGCGTTGCTGCTCTACACGGCCTTTCTGGTCGATGCGACGAAGGCTGCACCCAATGCGGAAACCCGCCACGAGACCGAATTGCTGCTCGATCTTCTGACGCCGATCGCCAAATCATGGCCGTCGGAATTCTGCCTCGAGGCCAACAAGCAGGCGATACAGGTGCTCGGTGGCTATGGTTATACGCGCGATTACCCGGTCGAGCGTCTCTACCGCGACAACCGGCTGAACGCCATCCACGAAGGCACGCACGGCATTCAGGGCCTCGACCTGCTCGGCCGCAAGGTGATGCAGGACAACGGCGCCGGCATCAAGACGCTGGCCACCCGGATCATGGCCGACGTGACGCAGGCGCACGCCTTCGAAAACCTCGCCGCCCATGCCGAGGATCTTGCCGCCCATCTCGGCGAGGCGGTGGCTACAACCGGCAAGCTCGCCGGAACAGCCAGTACCGACCCGCAGCGCGGCCTTGCCAACGCGACGATCTATCTCGACATGATGGGTCATGTGGTGGTGGCGTGGATGTGGCTGCGCCAAGCACTCACCGCCTCGCGAAAGCTGAGGAGCGACGGGGCCAACCTGGATTTCCTCGAAGGCAAGCTTGCCACCTGCCGCTACTTCTTCGCCTATGAGCTGCCCAAGGCCCGCACCCAGCGCGCGCTGCTCGACAGCCTCGACGACACGACGCTGACGATGAAGCCGGAGTGGTTCTGAAGCAGGCTCAGGCCAGCTTGATCTCGCCTTCCACGACATGGTTGAGGTCTGTGCCCTCGGCTGTCAATGTCATGCGCAGCTTGAGCTTGCCGCCGGCCTTACCACTGCGCGCAACCGCTTCGATCTCGCGCTGCGAGGTGATGCCGACTTCCTTCAGGAATTTGCGGATCGACATGTTGAGGGCGTCTTCGTCCATGGCCGGCATTCCTCTGGAGCATGTCGCGCAAAAGTGTGGAGCGGTTTTGCGATAACGACATGCGCAAAACTTTAGCGTAATGCCGGGATTCTATACCGTTATGAGGCAAGAGCAATAACGATTGACCTCCAGCCTCCGCGTGGCGAACAACAAAAAACCCGGCGTTTCCGCCGGGTTTTTCAAATGTCGAAAGCCTTGAAAGCCGCTGCTTACGCAGCTTCTTCCTGCTCGGCTTCCTCATTGTCGGCCTCGGCCTTGGCGCCACGCTTCGGGCCCTTGGCAAGGTTGATCTCGATCATGCGAACAGCCTCGGTTTCCGACAGGCGGTTGACGGCAGCGATCTCGCGCGCCATGCGGTCGAGTGCCGCTTCGTAGAGCTGGCGCTCGGAATAGGACTGCTCGGGCTGGTTCTCGGCGCGGAAAAGGTCGCGCACGACTTCCGAGATCGAGATCAGGTCGCCGGAATTGATCTTCGCATCATATTCCTGCGCGCGGCGCGACCACATGGTGCGCTTCACGCGGGCGCGGCCCTGCACGACCTTCAGCGCGCGGTCGACATAATCCGTCTCGGAAAGCTTGCGCATGCCGATGGAGGTCGCCTTGGCGACCGGCACCTTCAGGCGCATCTTGTCCTTCTGGAAATCGATGACGAAAAGCTCCAGCTTGTGGCCCGCTACTTCCTGCTCGTCGATCGACATGATCTGGCCGACGCCATGTGCCGGGTAGACGATGTATTCGCCGGTCTTGAAGCCGTGACGGCCAGCTGAGGAAGGCTTCTTCTGCGGGGTTGTGGTTGCCATTACGCCCTGAACTCCTTTTGTGGTCCCGGCTAGAGCGCCGGCGGACCTGATGGGACGGCCAACTGGCCGAACTGGGAATGCCACACACAGGCAAACGCCCTCCGGTAAAGCAGGGCCTGGCAAATCGCATCAAAAGCGTTTGCCCGGCCCAAGATGCCTTGGTCCGGAGTTCGTGTTCACCTTTCAGTGATTAGGGCGTTGCGCCATAAATCGACAGCGTGTCAGCGGCATGTTGCAGCAGTGGTACCACAAAAAGTTGAAAGAATCAAGGTTTTGCTGCATGCGCGAAGACCCGACCGCCGGAAATGTCCGCCGGAAGGCTTAAAAAACGCTCCTGCTATGCCCTTTTTGACTTAGATCGCCATGCGTTCATTCGGACGCACAAAGGACGATCGGTCCGATGCCCTAACCTTCAATCGCCTTCGCCGGGCTCCGCCGAAAAATACTTCTCGAACTTGCCCTCGACGCCGTCGAATTCCTTGGCGTCTGCCGGCGCATCCTTCTTGGCCGTTATGTTGGGCCATTTGGAGGCGTACTCGTCGTTGATCTGAAGCCATTTGTCCAAGCCCGGCTCGGTGTCCGGCTTGATGGCGTCGGCGGGGCATTCCGGCTCGCAGACGCCGCAGTCGATGCACTCGTCGGGGTGGATGACGAGCATGTTGTCGCCTTCATAGAAGCAGTCGACCGGACAGACCTCGATGCAGTCCATGTATTTGCATTTGATGCAATTGTCGGTCACGACATAGGTCATGCTGCTACTGCTCCGGGACGGCCCCTTCGAACTTAAGATGGGGTGAGGTAACGCCTTTGCCAATGTCTTGCAAGGGTGGCTTTTGCGCGCAATCGCCACACACCGGAATGCATTTTCACGCGACCCACGCCACGGCGGCAACGCGTACCGTCAATCGCCGCCGCGCAGCTTGTCCGTTTCCCGGCGCTGGCGCTTGGTCGGACGGCCGCTGCCGGCGTCCCGGACGGGAACGAGCGCATCGGGAAGTAAAGCATCCTTCGGCGCGGGTGTGGGCGAAAGATCCTCGTAGAGCAGGCGGGCTTCTTCCGCCGGCCCACGGCGCAACCCGCAAGAAAGCACCTTGTAGACCAGGATGCGCCGCTCCAGCGTGATGGTCAGTACATCGCCTGGCTTAATCGAATCCGCGGCCTGGCTGGACTTCTCGCCATTGATGCGCACGCGGCCCGCCTGGGCGAGTTTCGCGCCCAGCGACCGTGATTTCACCGCGCGCGAAAAGAACAGCCATTTGTCGATACGCTGACGACCGTCGGCGGGCATCGACCCCTGGGGCCTACTTCTTGAGCTGGTCGCGCAGCGCGGCGAGCTTGGCGAAGGGCGAGTCGGGATCGACGCGCACCGGGCGCTCCTCGCGCGGCTTGGACTGGAATGCAGGCTTGCCCTGGAACCCGCCCTTGCCGCCGCCACGATCGTCGCGGCGCTCATGCCTGCCGCCATCGTTGCGCCCACCTTCGGTGTTCGGCTTGCCGGGCTTGCCGGACTTGCCCTTGAACTTGCTGCGATCAAAGCGTTCCTTGCCGCCCGGTTCGCGTGCCGGCCTGTCGCCTTCGCGGGCCGAACGCTCGCCATCCCGGCGCGGCTGGCCGGATGCGCCACGCGCTTCCGCCTGCCCGCCGCGCGGGCGGTTGTCATGGCGCGGGCGCGAATGACGCTCGAAGCGCGCAGGCCGCCAGAGAAGGATGGGCTTGGGCTCTTCGACCAGTGTTTCCGGCTGCGAGGCGGTCGCTTCGACGGCGGGCGCAGCCTCGGCGGTTGTCTCGGAAGCAGGCGCCGCTTCGGCATTTTCAGTTTCGAGTGCTGCCGGTGCGGATTCCGCAACGGGTTCTTCCGCAGACGGTTCCACTGCGGGAACATCGACCGGCGCAGCCGCTGCCTTGACAGATTCGGTCACTACCGCATCGCTTTCCGGTTCGGCAGCGGCAACCTCGGTCGCATCTTCCGGCACAGCAACCGGCTCGACGGCTTCAGCCGACGTTGCTTCGCTCTCCGGCGCGGCAGCCTCGGACGCGGCGGCGTCTTCCGACACCGCATTGGATTCGGCGGCAGCCGTTGCAGCAGCCTCCTGCGCCGCGACCTTTGCAGCGACTGCCTTCTCAGCGGCTTCGCGCGCGGCCGTGTCCAGCGCTTCAAGCCGCGCCTTGACCTCGACGGCAGGCTTCGGCTCGGCGCGGTAGCCGAGACCCTTCAGAATTTCCTCGATGTCGTCGGCGGTGGCGCCAAGGATCGACATCATCGCCGGCGTCACCAGGAAGGCGCTGCCGTCGAATGCGCCATCAGGCCGCGCGCCGATGCCAGCCTTCCAGGCCAGCGCCGGGCGGATGAGATCGGCCAGGCGCTCGAGAATGTCGACGCGCACGGCGCGGCGGCCGAGATTGCGGAAGCCGGCAAGCTTGTAGAACGCCTTGTCGAACGTCTGGTCGATGACGACCGAGGTGCGGCCGGCAGCCAGCGCATGCACCACGTCGCCAAAGCCGGGCTTGTCCTTGCCGTCGTTCTTCAGCGCCCACAGAAGCGTCACCAGCCCGGCCGGACCCGGCTTCAGCAGCGACGGCACGAAGACATGGTAGGCGCCGAAGCGCACGCCGAGACGGCGCAGGCCGGCGCGGCCTTCCTGATCGAGCGTCTTGATGTCGTCGGCGATATCGCGGCGGTTGATCAGCCCGAAATTTTCGACGAGCTGGAAGGCGATGCCGCGCGCGATGCCGGAAAGCTGCTCGGCATTCTTCAGGTCAAGCAGGGGCTTGAGCAGCGTGTCGATCTGGAAATTAACGAAGCGTTCCGCACGAGCGGCAACCTTGTCGCGCGCCGGGCCGGTCAGCTGCTCGTCGGCAAGCAGGATGACACGCGGGCGCAGCGCATCCTCGGTCGACACCAGCGTGCCGATCGGCGCGCCGATCCATCGCAGCGTGCCGTCGGAGCCGAGCGCGAGATCGCCATTGGCGCAGGCCGAGAAGCGATCCGCGCGCGTCTCGAACTCGACACCGAGCGCCTTTTGCGCTGCCGCCTTGATGGCCTTGCCGTCTTCACCGGCAGCACTCTGGTCGGCGGTGAAACGGAACCCCTGCAATTCCCCGACATGGTGGCCTTCGACGAGGACCGTTCCGGTTGGGCTTATTTCGGCTTCAAGCATTGTATTTTCTCTAAGGCGGCGCATGAGGACGGAAGTCCTGCGGTCTACGAAGCGTTTCGTCAACCGTTCATGCAGCGCATCCGACAATCTGTCTTCGATTTCCCGCGTCTTTTCCTGCCAATGTGCCGGATCGGCAAGCCAGCCAGGGCGATTGGAAACATAGGTCCACGTCCGTATTTGGGCGATGCGGTGCGAAAGCGTATCAATATCGCCCTCGGTCGAGTCGGCGCGGCGCACCTGCTCGGCCATGTAGTTTTCATCGACATGGCCGCGATCGGCGATATCGACGAAGATCGAGGAAATGAGATCGGCATGCTGCGCCGGCGCGATGCGGCGATAATCCGGCAGCGCGCAGACCTCCCACAAAAGCGCGACGCGGTCACGGCTGGTCGCCAGCGCGCGGATGTCGGCATCCTTCGACAATTGCTCCAGCGCCTGAGCATCGACTGCCGGCAGCGCCCGCGTCAGCCCTTCGACGGGAGCCGTCGTCTCGATCGAACGCTTGAGCGCGTCGAGGCTGGAAAAATCGAACTGCGACGTGCGCCACTGCAGAACTTTCACAGGGTCGAAATTATGCCCCTCGATCTTTTCGATCAGTTCGTCGGACAGCGGATCGACCTGGCCGGTGACGCCGAAAGTGCCGTCGCGCAGATGCCGCCCGGCACGGCCGGCGATCTGGCCAAGCTCGGCGGCGGTGAGATCGCGGAATTGAAAGCCGTCGAATTTGCGGTTCTGAGCAAAGGCGACATGATCGACATCGAGATTGAGGCCCATGCCGATCGCGTCGGTCGCAATGAGATAATCGACATCGCCGGACTGATAGAGCGCCACCTGCGCATTGCGGGTGCGAGGCGAGAGTGCGCCGAGCACGACGGCAGCACCTCCCCGCTGGCGGCGGATCAGTTCGGCAATCGCGTAGACCTCGTCGGCAGAGAAGGCGACGATGGCCGAGCGCCGGGGAAGACGCGTCAGCTTCTTCGAACCGGCATAGGCGAGATGCGACAGCCGCGGGCGCGTAACCACCGAAACGCCCCGCAGCAGCCGCTCCAGAATGCCGCGCATGGTGGCAGCCCCCAGCAGCAGCGTTTCCTGCCGGCCCCTGAGGTGGAGGATGCGGTCGGTGAAGATGTGGCCGCGCTCGAGATCGCCGGCAAGCTGCACCTCGTCGATGGCGACGAAGGCGGCATTGGTCTCACGCGGCATCGCCTCGACGGTGCAGACCGAATATTTCGCGCCCGGCGGCAGGATCTTCTCCTCGCCGGTGACGAGCGCCACCTTGTGCGCGCCGACCTTGTCGCAGACGCGGCCATAGACCTCGCGTGCCAGCAGCCGAAGCGGCAGGCCGATGACGCCGCTTTCATGCGCCACCATGCGCTCGATCGCCAGATGCGTCTTGCCGGTGTTGGTCGGCCCCAGCACCGCCGTTACGTCGCGGCCGGAAAGCACGAGGGGATCATTCTGTTTGGGATGAATGTTCATCGACGGCGGTGGCGGCCTTTCTGGCGCAATTGTCGCGAAAGACCCGACTGGCCGGCTATCGCGGCAATTTCCGGGCAAGCACGTTCGTTTCGACAGATAGGAGCTTGGGCGCGGAAACGAAAGCTGAATTTTCGCGAAAATTAAGAGGCGGAACGAGTCTGGAACGAATCGGCGACGAATCGCTGACTCCGGCAGATTCAGCTTTTGTTCACCCCCACATCTAGCCTGACTCCCGACGAATCTCACCACATGCTGAATCGCTGATATTCTCCGCGTTCGAGATTCGCGCGCCAGCGTTAACCTTTCGCTACCCGGAAACCTCCCGTAACAAGCAAGCAATTGAATTTATTTAACTTTATAGAAATTTCATCCCAGGTCACCCGACTTCACACGGTCCGAAATTAACGTTCCGGCCAAACACGGAACGAATCAGCGACGAATCACTGATTTAGCCGGATTCATGTTTTGTTCGACGCAACATGTGGGACTTGACAGGGTTCAGGCATCCAGATGCAGGAGCGCGCATTCACCCGAATACGCCTTTTTCGCTACTGTTGTTAACGTTTGCCCGGCGCAGCACTTCCCTTGCCGAAGGCACGGCCCGCTCATTAAGGCTTTCGTAAAAATGCTTAAGCGGAAATGACCGCCGACAGTCCGCCCAGGAAGCATTTCCGTTAACGTTCCGCTCAAAGGAAGAACGAAGCAGCGACGAATCGCTGATCGGGCCCATTTCCCGGTTTGTTCACCGCAGCATGTTGTGCGACTCACCCCGCAGCACACAAAATTCCCCGCATCGCCATCTTTGCCGACACAGCCGCAAGGCTTGAAATTAACGAGAATGTGCCGGAACGGGACAGGAGAAGCGCCCCGCATGATCTGCCCCAACGTAAATAGTTGTGACATTTCCTGAAACCGCCGGTTGTTGGGAGAAATGCCGATTGCGGAACTGCGGATTTCGTGAATCTTCTTAGACATTGGTATTAGGAGGGTATTACCATGTCCAAACGTCTCTTCGCCGAATTCCTCGGTACTTTCTGGCTTGTCTTCGGCGGTTGCGGCAGTGCCGTTCTTGCTGCCGGCTTCCCCACTCTCGGTATTGGTTTTCTTGGCGTTGCGTTTGCGTTCGGTCTGACGGTTCTCACCATGGCTTATGCCGTGGGCGGAATTTCCGGCGGCCACTTCAATCCGGCCGTGTCTGTCGGTCTCACCGTGGCCGGGCGCTTGCCGGCCAAGGATCTACTGCCCTATGTCATCGCCCAGGTCATCGGCGCCGTCGTCGCCTCGGCGATCCTCTACTTCATCGCCAGCGGCAAGGCGGATTTCTCGCTTTCCGGCGGCTTTGCATCGAACGGCTACGGCGAGCATTCGCCGGGCGGCTATTCGATGGGTGCGGCACTCGTCGCCGAAATCGTGCTGACCTTCATGTTCCTGATGATCATCCTCGGCGTCACGACGAAACGGGTTCCGGCCGGCTTCGCGCCGATCGCCATCGGCCTGGCGCTGACCCTGATCCACCTGATCTCGATCCCGGTGACCAACACCTCGGTCAACCCGGCACGCTCCACCGGCCCGGCTCTGTTCGTCGGCGGCTGGGCGCTGCAGCAGCTCTGGCTGTTCTGGGTCGCCCCGATCGTCGGCGCCATCATCGCCGGCGTCACCCACAAGGCGCTTGTCGGCGACGAGTGATCCTTGCGGCAGATCAAACGGAAACGGCGCCCTCGGGCGCCGTTTTCTTTTTGGCCAACATAACGGTCGTCATCCCGGAAGCTGATCGAAGCAAAGCGAAGATCGGCTATCCGGAACCCATTCCGTAACATCAAGGCTCCGGAATGGGTCCTGGCTCTTCCTTCGCATTGCTCAGTTGGCCGGGATGACGCCGCTTAGCTGCGCTCTCTGCCGGGTACAGTGCTTAACCCTCAGGCGAGGTATTGCCCGCCATTGGCTGTCAGCGTCGATCCCGTCACGAAGCCGGACTCGTCGGACGCCAGGAACACGACGCAGCGTGCGATCTCGGCGGCCTCGCCGAGCCGGCCGACCGGGATTTGCGCAATGATGGACTCACGCACCTTTTCCGGCACAGCCATCACCATGTCGGTCGCGATATAGCCGGGGCAGATCGCGTTGACGGTGATGCCGGCGCGCGCACCTTCCTGCGCCAAAGCCTTGGTGAAGCCGATATCGCCCGCCTTGGCGGCCGAATAGTTGGCCTGCGCGAACTGGCCCTTCTGGCCGTTGATCGAGGAGATGGTGATGATGCGGCCGAACTTGCGCTCGCGCATGCCGTTCCACAGCGGATGCGTCATGTTGAAGACGCCGTTGAGATTGGTTTCCATGACCTCGCGCCACTGCTCGCGCGTCATCTTGTGGAAGGGCGCGTCACGGGTGATGCCGGCATTGTTGACCAGCACGTCGACCGGCCCGAGATCGGCCTCGACCTGCTTGATACCGGCCTCGCAGGCATCGTAGTCGGCGACCGACCATTTGTAGGTCTTGATGCCGGTGTCGGCGCTGAATTTGGCGGCGGCTTCGTCATTGCCGGCATAATTGGCGGCAACCTTGTAGCCGGCGCCCTTGAGCGCGACGGCAATCGCCGCCCCGATGCCGCGCGATCCCCCGGTAACGAGTGCTGTTCTGGTCATGATTGTGTTCCTCCTCTTATTTTAAGGGAGTAGGGGAATAGGGGAGTAAGGCAGTAGGGAAACAAGCGAGGAGTGATATGCACTGCTAATCGCTAGTCGCCACTGGCCACTTCCACATACTCCCCTACTGCCCTATTCTCTTATTCCCCTAGATTCCCCCTAAATCGCTTCCACACACATCGCCACGCCCATGCCACCTCCGATGCACAGCGTGGCGAGGCCCTTCTTGGCGCCGCGGCGCTTCATCTCGAAGACCAGCGTGTTGAAGATGCGCGCGCCGGACGCGCCGATGGGGTGGCCGATGGCAATCGCGCCGCCATTGACGTTGACGATGGCCGGATCCCAGCCGAGGCCCTTGTTGACCGCGCAGGCCTGCGCGGCGAACGCCTCGTTGGCTTCTACGAGATCGAGATCGCCGACCGACCAGCCGGCCTTTTCCAGCGCCTTCTTCGATGCCGGGATAGGCCCTGTGCCCATGATCTGCGGATCGACGCCGGCGGTCGCCCAGGAAACGATGCGGGCAAGCGGGGTGATGCCGCGCTTTTCGGCTTCGGCTTCGGTCATCAGCAGTGCTGCGGCCGCACCATCGTTCAGGCCGGATGCGTTGGCCGCCGTCACCGTGCCGTCCTTGTCGAAGGCAGGCTTGAGCTTCTGCATGGCATCGATCGTCGCGCCGATGCGGATATATTCGTCCTGATCGACGATGGTGTCGCCCTTGCGGCCCTTGACGGTGAAGGCGACGATCTCGTCCTTGAACTTTCCGGCCTTCTGCGCGGCTTCGGCCTTGTTCTGCGAGGCGAGCGCGAATTCGTCCTGATCGTCGCGGGTGATCTGGAACTGGCGCGCGACATTTTCGGCGGTGTTGCCCATGTGGTAGCCGTTGAACGCGTCCCACAACCCGTCCTTGATCATCGTGTCGATGAGCTTGAGGTCGCCCATCTTGGTGCCGGCGCGCAGATGCTGGCAATGCGTGGACAGCGACATCGATTCCTGGCCGCCGGCAACGATGATCTTCGCATCGCCTGTCGCGATCTGCTGCATGCCGAGCGAGATGGCGCGCAGGCCCGAGCCGCAGACCTGATTGAGGCCCCAGGCTGTGGTTTCGATGGGCAGTCCGGCGGCGATGGATGCCTGACGCGCCGGGTTCTGTCCCTGCCCCGCCGTCAGCACCTGGCCGAGGATGACCTCGTCGACTTCGGCGGCCTCCACGCCGGCGCGCGCCAGCACTTCCTTGACGACGGCGGCACCCAGTTCATGGGCGGGCGTATTGGCGAACGAGCCGTTGAAGGAACCGACCGCGGTGCGGGCGGCGCTGGCGACGACGATGGAATTCGAGGCGGGCATTTCACTCTCCAGAACAGTTAGGGCCGGACCGCATAGAGGTCTTCTCAAGGGCTTTTCTTGCCCGTTAAACAACCCGAGTCAAACTGGAAATCGATTGGTCAGGATTGCTGCCGCAATAAAACGCCGCCAAAAAATCACCCGCGCAGCACCGCATTTGCGGGCAAATTTCCCGCACTGCACAAAGCGCTTGGAATTGCGGACGTTTTGCGCATATCCTCGACATGGCGCAATCGTTACCGGCTGCTTACTTCGCGTTCCGGTCCCTGGGGAGGAATTTGATGCCCGCAAAAGACGATCCGGTCGTGATCAAGAAATACGCCAACCGCCGCCTCTACAACACAGGCACCAGCACCTATGTGACGCTCGAGGATTTGGCCGAGATGGTCAAGAAGGGCGAGGAATTCACCGTGCAGGACGCCAAGACCGGCGAGGACATCACCCACCCGGTGCTGACGCAGATCATTTTCGAGCTGGAGAACAAGGACGGGCAAAACATGCTGCCGATCCCGTTCCTGCGCCAGCTCATCGCCTTCTATGGCGACCAGATGCAGATGATCGTGCCGAGCTTCCTCGAACAGTCGATGGTGGCCTTCGCCAAGGAGCAGGAGCGCTTTCGCGAGCAGATGAAAACCTCCCTCGGCAAGTCGCCGATGGAAATGATGAAGCTTGCGCCGATGAAGGCGCTGGAAGAGCAGACGCGCCGCAACATGGAAATGTTCCAGAACGCCATGCGCCTGTTCACGCCCTTCCCGCAGGGCGGCACGGCATCCGCACCCGCCGAGCCGGCAAAGCAGGAAAGCTCCGAAAAGCCGGGCGACCTGCAGGAACTCAAGGAACAGATCGCCGCCATGCAGCGGAAGATTGATTCTATGGGGTGAGGAATGGTCCGCGCAGCGGACGAAAAGCCAACGATTTGGCTTTTCGAATGACGAACGCCCGGAGCCCTAGCGGAGGGCCGGGGCAGCGGTGCCTATTCGGGTGCGTACTGCCGAAGCTCTATCTTCAGCTTTTGATGTAAACAGCCCCTCACCCTTACCCATTCCGGGGCGAGCCACGGGTCTCGCCCGTCCTTCGGACCCCCGTAAGGACGGGGAGAGGGGGTCGTCAGCGTTGCGGCCGGCCTCTCTTCCCCTCACGCCTTCCCAACCCTCCTCGCCCGCGACCACCCCCAGTCCAGCGCCAGCATCACCAGCAGCGACGCCCCGACCAGCGGAAACAGCACCCCGCCAACCGCCAATATCGCGATCAGGCCGCGAAACACGCGGCCATCCGACGGCATCGGCGGCACGCCGAGCGAACCCTGCGGGCGGCGCTTCCACCACATGACGCCTGCCGAAACGGCCAGCGCGACGATGGCGATGCAGGCGACCAGCAGCACGAGCTGGTTGGCGAGCCCGAACTCTTGGCCCATGTGAACGCTGATACCCCATTCCAGCCATTTGCCGAGCGGGCCGTAATCGGCATAGCCCATGTCGATCAGCGGCTTGCCGGAATACTGATCGAGGTGAACCACCCGTTGCTGCGACACGTCGTCGGGATAGACGGAGCCGGTAAAGACGCCGGTGGGCGTCGACGGGATGTTGACGGCGTAGCCGCGATGCAGACCGAGCCGATCGAATGTCGAAACGGCGTCATCGAGGCTGATCGCTGTCGCGCCGTGATGAGCGCCAGGCGACTCGGGAACCTGCGCCTGCTCGAGCGACCATGAGGTCTTTGCCATATGGTCGAGATGTTCGTCCGACATCGGCACGGCCACGCGCACGCCGGCGGGATAGCCGAAATTGTTGCCGTTGGCCCATTCATTGACCTTGCCGCCCCAGACGCCGGACCACGGCATGCCGGTGATGGCCAGGAAGACGATGAAGAAGCCGACGAAAATGCCCGTCACCGCATGCATGTCGCGCCAGAACACCCGCCGCTTCGGCGTACCCCGTACGCTGACGACACCACCCGTCTGCCGGCGCGGCCACCAGAGATAGATGCCGGTGCCGACGAGCAGGATCGACCAGCCGGCAGCGATCTCGATAACCTTGCGGGCGGTCGAGCCGAAATATTTCAGGCTGTGCAGATAGCGGATGGTCCACATCACCGTGCCCCAATCGGGAAGCGAGCCGAGCACCTTGCCGTCATAGGGGTTCACATAGACGGCCAGCTTGCCTTGCGCCTCTGTGTTGACGGTGATCTCGACGGATGCGTCGGGAGAAGTGGGATCGGTATATTTGAGCGCCGTGCCGGGATGCACGGCAAGTGCGGCTGCGACCATCGCCGAGGGCGCAACCTTGGCGCCTTCCTGGATTTCGACGCGCTTGAGATCGGCGTGGATCACGGCGTCCAGCTCGTCCTTGAACAGATAGAGCGCGCCGGTGACGGCAAGCGTAATCATGAAGGGCAGGACCAGCAGCCCCGCATAGAAATGCCAGCGCCAGACGGCGCGGTAGAGGTCGGACGCGGACTGCGCGGCAAGGCCAACGCTTTCCCGTCCGATGGTCAGATCGGACATGAGTGTCTCCATAGGCGTGAAGTATCGAACGGCCTGTCAGGCCGGTTTCGTATCGTTCGACGTCAGATGGAGAGTGGGGGCGCCCTGGCCTCCGCGAGAAGGCCCCGAAAGGCCGGCTGGAAGCTGCCGAGCGGTTCAGGGCGAACCGCCTTCGTGTCTTTCGGCGCGGCATAGGGGAAGGCGACGAGGCTGCCGAGAACCGCCGGCGCGGCGGTCGAGGCAAGCTGGCACAGCGTCGCGCAAGGACAGTTGAACGCCTTGTCCACCGGCGAGCCGCCGGGCTCTTTCGCGGCGGTCGAGATCGTGCCGTCCGAAGCGCAGATGACATGCAGCGGATCGAGGGCAGACGCCGCCATGGCCCCTTGCGAGAAGCCCGCGACCAGCCCCTGAAGCAACAGCACATAGCCGATCAGCGCAGCGATTGCGCCGACCGACAGCCTGTCCTTCAGGAGGTGCCGAATAAGCTTCATGCAGCGTCAATGACATGCCCGCGCCGCGAAGTCACTGCGGTGCGATGTGCGCTGTCACCAGCCCAGCGCCAGCCCGTCCTTGCGCGGGTCGGAACCGCCGATGAGAAAACCGTTCTCCTCGTCGATGACGATGACCTGCCCGCCGCCATGCGGCTTGGCGGCATCGCGAACGGTATGCCCCTTTTTAGTCAGCGCATCGCGTACTTCGCCCGAGATTCCCGCCTCGGCGTCGAGCACGCCATCCTCGCCCCAGAACAGCCGCGCGTGGTCGAGCGCTTCCTGCGGGTCCATACCGTGGTCGGCAAGGTTGGAGAAGACATGGGCGTGGCCCATCGGCTGGTATGCGCCGCCCATGACGCCGAACGACACCGCCGCTTTGCCGTCCTTCAGCGCCATCGCCGGAATGATGGTATGCATGGGGCGCTTGCGCGGGCCGAGCTCGTTGGGATGGTCTTCTTCCAGCGAGAAACAGGCGCCGCGATTCTGCAGCGCGATGCCAGATTTCGGCGTCACGATCTTTGAGCCGAAACTGTCATAGACCGAGTTGATGAAGGAGACCGCACGGCGGTCGCGGTCGACCACAGTGAGGTAGACCGTGTCGGAGGCCGGCGTCTTCGGCAGCACGATGCTCGGGTTGCGCCGCGCGGGATCGATGCCTTCGGCGAGTGCGGCTGTATAGGCATCCGAAAGAAGCTGCGCCGGCGTAACCGTCATCGACCTGGGGTCGGCCACCAGATGGTCGCGCACCGAATAGGCCAGCCGCGCCGCCTCGATTTCGAGATGATAGCGTTCCGCGCTGTCGGGAGCGAGCTTGCCGGTGCCAACCTTGGCCATCAGGTTGAGCAGGATGAGCGCGGTGATGCCCTGCCCGTTCGGCGGGATTTCGAGAATGTCGTAGCCATTGTAGCGGGTCGAGATGAGTTCGACCCAGTCTGCGGAAGTGGCGGCGAGGTCGTCCTCCGTCATGAAGCCGCCCTTGGCGCGGATCGTAGCGGCAATTTCGGCCGCGATCTCGCCCTCGTAAAAGGCCTTCGCGCCCTCGACGGCGATCCTGCGCAATGTTGCCGCCAGCGCCGGCACCTTGTGGCGCGTGCCCAGCGCGGGCGCCTTGCCGCCAACCAGATAATGCTGCGCAGCACCCTCGTCGGCAGCCAGACCGGCGACGTTGTCGGCCCAGTCCGAGGCGACGCGCGGATGCACCGCATAACCGTTCTCGGCGTAGCCGATCGCGTCCGCGAACAGGCGCTCGAACGAAAGCTTGCCGAAGCGCGCATGCAGCACCTCCCAGGCGTTCACCGCGCCGGGCACCGTCACCGAATGCGGGCCGCTTTCCGGCACTTCCGTGAAACCGAGATCGCGCAGCCGCGCCGCGTCAGCGCCGGCAGGCGCGCGGCCGGAACCGTTCAGGCCATGAATGGAACCGTCAGGCTCGGCGAGGATGACAAAGCAATCGCCGCCGATGCCGGTCATATGCGGCTCGACCACCGTCAGCGTTGCGGAGGCTGCGATTGCCGCATCGACGGCATTGCCGCCTTCCTTCAGCACGGCGATTGCAGCAGCCGTCGCCAGCGGGTGCGAGGTCGCGGCCATGCCGTTTTCCGCGTGGACGGGCGAGCGCCCCGGCACATCGAATCTTCTCAAGCGTCAATCCCCTCGTTGCGGCTGGTCATGGCCGATCTGGCAAAACAGCTTCTTTTCCGGAAGGCATACAAAATTCACGCCCCGCCGCATAAAAGCAATGGGCCAAATCGGCATCACAGGAGAAACCATGCCTAGCCTGACACTCGCCAAGACCAACGCGATCATCGAAGCCGCCTTTGCCAAGGCCAAGGAAATCAATCTTAAGCCGCTCGGCATCGTTGTCTTCGACGCAGGCGGGCATGTCATCGCCTTCCAGAAGCAGGATGGCGCATCGTTCCTGCGGTTCGAGATTGCGTCGGGCAAGGCCTATGGCGCGCTGGCGGTCGGCGCAGGCTCGCGCCGGGTCGAAGCCATGGCCAAGGAGCGCCCGCATTTCATGCAGGGCCTGTCCGGCGTTTCCGGCGGCAAGGTCGTGCCGGTCGCCGGCGGCGTTCTGATCCGCTTGCAGGGCGAAGTCATCGGCGCGGTCGGCGTCTCCGGTGACACGTCGGACAATGACGAGCTTGTTGCGATTGCGGGTATCGTGGCCTCCGGTTTCGAAGCCGACGGCGGCTAACCTGAGGGCTGGACCGGGCGATTCACCCCCACCCCTAACCCCTCCCCACAAGGGGGAGGGGAACCTTGCAGCATCACCACCCACCGAAGCGATGAAATCATTCCCCTCCCCCTTGTGGGGAGGGGTTAGGTCGTATCGACATTCATGATTCCCAATTGGGGCGATGTGTGATTCATGGGTT
>VFQQ010002262.1_pt1 | contig 22505 bp, 37 predicted proteins | sample 3512341 | NCBI WGS metagenome assembly VFQQ01 (sample SAMN10412373, study PRJNA504923) | tailings metagenome | isolation source: Relicate 2 Philex TSF1 revegetated site | place: Philippines: Tuba, Benguet | collected 2017-08-29 | reverse complement strand
GCCAGGCCTTTCATTCGGTGCAGGCGCGGTTGTCAACAATGTGCACCTTTCCTCTGCTCCATCTTGCCCCAAGCAGACCTACGGCATTGGCAAGGAGCGCATTCTGACTGGTGAGGCCATGTCGGGGCTGGCACACCTTGATGTATGCTGCCTTTCGCAGTGCAATTGCGTCGGCTAAACTGCTGCTTTGCAGCCCGCTACCACGCAGCTCCTGCCCTACAGCATCAGAAAGGCAGGTGCTGCTGCAGCATGCCTTCACTGCACATGCTAATCCAACGTTTACTTTTGCTTACCTCCTCGCTTGCAGCTGTGCACGACCGGTGCGGCGTGCGGCTGCACGTGGCAGACCGCAAGCACGCGGTGATGCAGCAGCTAGACCTGCCAGGCGAGCTGCTGGGCTGCCGGTCATGCTTTCAGTGCCATGTTGGTCTGCAGCGGCAGTATATCCATGCCGCATACACCTGGCCTGGGTGAGGTTTGTTGCACTTTGCATGCAGGTGCAGGTGCAGGTGTAACAGAGTGTCCGCTTTCCCTCCTCCAGGCTACAACCCAGCCGAGCTGTTCACCACCGACCGCTGCGCCACTCCGGTGCACGTATGCCAGTGGGGCTTCCTGGGGTGAGGCTGGGGTGGGTACGTTGTGAGGAGAACGTAAACAGGGGCAATACTGCTTTGTGCTCTGAGCTGCCGGGCGTGTGGCTTATTTTGGCCCCCTGCCTCACCTGCCGTGCAACCGCGTGCCGCCTCTGCCGACGTGAATGGCTGCCGCTGCCTGTGCCGGACACCGGCCTACCGTGAGCAGCAGCAGATAACCGGCTGCCGCGCCTGCCGCCCGCCTCCTGGTTGCAGCGAGACGTGGCCGTTTTTCCGGCCCAACTTCCAGAACATGGAGGCCTACCGACAGGAGTGGGGCGCAGACGAGGTGCGCTGAGCTGTGCTGCATTGCCATTACCAAGGGGCAGATGCAAGGACAGCAAAATGCTGTGGGCTGAGGTGAGCTGGCTGGGCAGGGTGGCTTGGGATTGCTCAGTCCCGCTCGCCGTCATGCTGATGACCCAAAACCCAGGCGCAGAGTAGTGATAGCAGCGAATACGCCGTCTGTGTACATCCGCTGTGCTGCAGGTGGTGGGCTTTGTGCCCACCGGCTGGCTGTTTGAGATGAAGAAGGAGCTGTTCGCGGTGCGGGCCAAGGGGCCCTGCAGCGTGCACCTCGTGCCCTACAGCGAGCACAGCAGGTGGGCAGCTGATTGGGTGGTTGGGTGGGTGCGCTGTGCACTGCTGAGATGCCAGCAGGCTGCTGCACCATGGCATGCAGCAGGCAGGATGGCCAATGCAACAAGCCGCTCGGTGGCCGCAAGTTCGCAACTGCTTCCTGCTGAGTTGCTCGTCTCTTGCCTGTCGGCCTGCTTGTGTCCTGTGGGGCCAGCAGAATTGAAGGGCCAGCCAGCAGTAAGCTGATGCCTTACCAAGCCTCTGCCTGCTGGCTGGCCCACTCGCCTCCCGCAGCTTCAGCGAGCTTCAGGACTACGTGCGGTTCCTGCGCCCCCACCAGGTGAAATCGATGTACCTTGAACTTTCGTGCAGAAACATGCGTGCCTGACCCTGACCCCTGCAACAGCACCTGCGCATAGCAAGTCTCGCTTCTATCTGCCGCCCAAAGCTAGCCATCAATGCCTCACGCCCAACTTGCCTTCCACTATTTGCAGGTCATCCCCACAGTGGGGGTGGATGGAGAGGATGGCGACAAGGCTCGACAGAAGATGCAGAAGCACTTCCGCCTGCTGGTGGATGAGACAGCCAGCAAAGCCAAATTTCTGCAAGCCTTCCACCGGGCTGCAGGCACTGCCACTGGTGGCGCTGCCGACGGCGGCGCCGGTGCAGACCGTGGTGGCATCGCTGGCGGCAGCGGTGCGCTGGGTGAGGCGGCGGCAGCGGCGGAGCCAGCGGGGGTTGCTGAGGATAGCGATTGTGATGAAGGCTATGAGGATTGCGGCCCAGAGGGGCAGCAGCGGCAGCAGCAGCACCAGAGGCAAGGGAAGCAGCAGCAGCAGCAGCAGCAGCAGCAGCAGCAGCAGCAGCAGCAGCAGCAGCAGCGGGCGGACAGCGAGGTGGTGGATTTGGTGGACAGTGAGGAGGAGGAAGAGGGGCAGGGCGGCAGCGCCAGAAGCGGCGGCGACGCTGCAGCTGGCGCTGCACCAGTCCAGCCTGCGGCGGCAGCGGCGGCAGCAGGAGCAGCGGCGGGTGCAGCGGCAGCGGGTGCAAGCAGCGCTGGGGCTGCAGGCTCGGATGCGGCTGGACCTTCAGAGCCGCAGCTGCAGCAGCTGCTGGCTGTGTTAGGAGAGGAGGTGACAGCTCAGCAGGCTCGCCAGCTGCTGGCGGCATCAAATGGCAACGTGGAAGCGGCTGTCAACGGCTGGCTAGATGGCACCGCTGGCAGCAGCCGTGCCGTGGCAGGCAGCGGAAGCGGCAGCAGCAAGGCGGCAGCGGGTGGGGCGGGGAGCAAGGGCGGCCCGGCAGCAAAGGCACCAGCGCCCAGCCCCAAGCCTGCTGGCGGCAGCAAGGCGGCGGGCGCCAAGCGGGCAGCACCGGCAGGGGGCAAGGGCAAGGGCGGCGGCAAGCGGCAGAAGGGTGGCGGCGGCACAGCGGTCTCGCCTGGCCAGCGCTCCATCATGGCTTTCTTTGGATCCGGCAAGCAGCAGCAGTCGGATGGTGGCAAGCAGCAGCAGCAGCAGGCAGTGGCGATACAGCAGTTGCCAGAGAATCAGGAGCAGCAGCAGCAGCAGCGGCAGGCAGCTGGCCAGGCAGGGCAGCCTGGTGCCGAGCCAGTTGGCGACCTTGCCGCCACACCTGATGTGCCATTGGCTGCCTCGCCTGCAGTCAGCCCAAACGCAGCCGGCACTCCAGGGCCCAAGCCCAAGCTGGTGCTGCCGCCGCCTCCAACTGCAACTGGTGGCAGCACCCTCAGCAGCCCCGGCAAAGCCCTCTTCCTGCGTGCCGGCGGCGGCAAGGCAGCTGGCGGCGGGAGCAGTGCGGGCAGCAGGGAGGCAGCGGTGCCTCGAGACGCTGTGACGCTGCCGCTGGATCAGTATGACCCGGTGGCACACGCCTGCTGGGAGCCAGGTGGGGCAGGTCGAGATCTTGGGATTGGCAGTTACCACAGCTGCTGAGCTTGCAATGTGAAGGGCTGTGGTCTGGCCTGGCTCTTTTGAACAACATTCTGTGCCACCTGCACCCAGCTGCCTTGCCCATCCACCCCACAAGGCCATGTTCTTGCTAGCCGCCCAATCCCGCAGGCCAGCCCACGCCCTACCTGCACCTGGCCCGCGCTTTCGAGGCCATGGAGACCACCAAGAAGCGGCTGCGCATCTCGGGTAAAGCTCGTTGTGAAAGTGCATTTGGGTGTTTGTGCGGAGACCACCAAGAAGTGGCTGCGCATCTCAGGTGAGGCTAGTTGTGAAGGTGTTTGCACGCGGGGTAGTGCAGAGACCACCGTTGTGCAGAGACCACCATGAAACGGCTGCGCATCTCGGGTAGGACACTGTGTATGCCTGGCAGGCCTGTGCATGCTGTAACAGTGCTGTGGGGAGTCGGCCTGCTATGCCTGCTGCGGTCCGCCTGTCCCGTGATTGTGCACCAGCCAGGCTTGCCAAGCGCCTTTCAAGTTTGTTGCTGTACTTGGGCCTGAATGCTTCACGCTTGCTAGTGCTTCAGTGCACACTTGCAATCCCCTCAAATGCAGACGTGCTGGTCAACTGCTTCCGCTCCGTGCTGGCGATGCGCCCCACGGGAGAGGTGGTCCAAGCCGCTTACCTGGCTGTTGGCAAGATCGCACCCGACTACGAAGGCGCGGAGCTGAATGTGAGCTGAGATTTGGTTGAACTCAGGTTGGGGATGACAGACAATGCTGCGTGGTTTGTGGTGTGAGCCTCGCATGGTGCTGTGTTGCAGGGGCACCACTTACCGTTTTCATGGCTCATTCCTGCTGAGCCGCGATTGAAGGGTGGCCCGTGTTGCTGCTGCTGCCATATGCTCTGCAGGTGGGCGGCAGCACGGTCAGCAAGGCGATTGTGGCGGCCTCGGGAGTGAGCGAGGCTCGGATTAGGTGGGTGGGCTGGGAGGGAGGCAGCAATGCAACACAGTTAATTAAGTTCACTTGAGAATTAGAACATTGTGGAGTTCAAGTTCCCGAAAGGAGCTGGCTTCAAAGTTGTGACATCGCACGCTACAGTTACTGCAGACGGCTGCCGCCGCCGCTGTTGCTGCAGGCGATTGAGGGCCACGCCTGTTTATGGCTCCACAGCTCCCAATATGCCCTTCATCTAATCCTTCTCCTTTGCAGCGAGATGTACCAAGAGCTGGGCGACATCCGCCATGATGAGTCGATTAAATCTCATTCTGATCCTATACCTAAATCTGACTGCCCCGCAGCGAGATGTACCAGGAGCTGGGCGACATCGGCGACGTGGCACAGGCCTGCAAGCGCACCCAGGCAAGCTGCCGCCGCGCTTTGCTAGTCATTGTCCTCATCGTCCCAATCCTGCCCAATCAATAGCTGCTGCCTCTCCCGACCTTACCAATGCACCCACCTCCTGCAGGCCATGCTGCACCGCCCAGCGCCGCTCAGCGTGCCGGGCGTGTTTGTTGCGCTGCGCCAACTGGCGGCTGAAAAGGGGCAGGGTGAGGCGCTCTGTACGGTGTTGCTGGGTTAGGGGTTCTGGGTCAAATGCTCGGGATGAGTGATAGCTCCCAAGATGTGTGCCGCAAACTGCCCTGCACCCACACCCACACATGTGTTTAACTTCACGTTGTATCTGCCGCCACTCTTTTCACTGAGCATCAGGAGCCGCGGGGCGGCGGCAGCGCGCCGTGCTGTCCCTGCTGACCGCCTGCCGCGAGAGGGAGGCCCGCTACCTCACACGCACGCTGGTGCAGGTGGGTCAGAGGTTGGCTGTTAGTCCGCTTGCCGTCTTGGTCGGCCTGCAACACTTGCCAAACGCAAGCACGCCAGGTGTGCCAGCACAACGGGTGCCCAACCTCGCAGGCATGCCGTACGCTGTGCTTGAGCGCCATCCAGCATGACCCGACTCCGCCGAAATCTACACCCGTCTTTGATGCCCACTCTGATTGATTTTGTGTCGCAGGCGCTGCGTGTGGGCGCCAACTGGCGTTCGGTCATCCCCGCCCTGGCCAAGGCAGTGGTACTGCACAAGGAGAAGGGGCCAGTGCCCAAGGCAAGCAAGGTGTTGGTTTGCTGCGAGGTTGGCCAATCATGCCGGCCCCAGCTGTTGTTTGTTGCTTTGAACAGGGGCCGCCCATGTCGGAAGCTGCCTGCCCTTTGCGCCACCCAGCCTGCTCTCTCTGACCTTCCTCGCAGGCGCGCCTGGATGCGGCAGCAGTAGCTGCTAGCACCGCCTTCCATGTCTGCCCCAACCTGGCCCTGCTGGTTGAGGCCATGCTGGCACACGCGCCGGAGCAGTGGGAGGAGCAGTGCCCGCTGCAGCCGGGTGAGCGTTGTGTGCGGGGGTGGGGGGGGTGGGGGGTCATAGCCAGGCCAGCCAGGCAATACCAGCAGGCGGCTCGGAGCGGCAGAGCCGCTTGCACACACAGCAGGCACAGCGTGCACGTGCTGACCTCAGAGCGCCTGGCGTGCTGCTGCCTGTATCAACAATGACGAACCCTGGATGTGCTGCAACCATCCTCACCAGGTGTGCCCATCAAGCCCATGCTCGCCAAGATCTGCTCCGGCGGCCTGGCAGACGCGGCGCGGCAGCTCAAGGGGGCGCCCTTCCTGGGTGAGCTGGGCAGGAGGGTTTGCTCAGTAACGCAGGGAGTGGTTTTTAAGGTGGCTTGCACGCTGCGCCGACCAGTGCTGTTGCGGCGCTGCTGTGGCGCTGCTTGCATTTTGCAACAGCAATGTCACCACACGTCGCTGAGTTGTGTGTCCATTCGCCTGTCCTGTGTGTGCAGCTGAGTTCAAGTATGATGGGCAGGTGCGCAGGGGAGGCATGCTGAGCAGCCGTGTTGTTTGCTGGGTTGCATCGCTTTGGCCCATTATTGGCGTGCAGCAGCAGGCGTTGCCGCCACAAAGCAATGGCACTTCCGATTCCCGTCCCGCCTCAAAGGTGTGTATGTCTGCCACCCCTCAATCCTGCAGCGCGCCCAGATTCACGTGCTGCCCGGCGGCAAGGTGGGTTGGTCCTGTTGCGGTGCCTGCATTACCTGCCCGCCTTTAAATGGCATCAAATTTGCGGCGTGTACGACATGCCTGGTAGGCATGACCTGCATGCCTGCTGCTACCGCCGCTGCCCACACACCTGCATGCCTTTGCCCACAAAACCGCCGTGCGGCCCTGCCCTCATCCGCAGGTGCGGGTGTTCAGCCGCAACTGCGAGGACAAGAGCGGCCAGTTCCCTGATGTGGCGCAGCAGGTGCTGGCGGCGGCGCAAGGTGAGCTGGGTTCCAGTCAGCAGGACTGCCTGCCTGGTGCGTTGCTTCAAGGTCACTGCTGGCGGCGGCGCAAGGTGAGCCGGGGTTTGACGGCTACGGTGGCCTGCATGGTGCGTTGTTAGATGGTCAACGCTGGCGGTGGCGCAGGGTTAGACGGGGCGTGGTGTGTGGGGCGGTGCACCCTTGCTTGACTTGTGATTGGTTAGGAGCACCTTGCTGTCACGCAGCAGCGCGGCGGTGCTTGCATGATGATGTTCTGGACCCCCTGCGATTAATTCATCAATGCACGGTCACTTGGGCTGTGCAGGTGGCGCGGAGACATTCATCTTGGATGCTGAGGTGGTGCCGGTCGACCGCCAGGATAGCAACCGCATCCGCTCTTTCCAGGCATCTTACTTGGGGGGCATGCCTGTATTCTTCCAGGCAGTCGCTTGGGGTTTGCCTGTATTCATGTATGCGGGCTGTTGGTTATACCTTTGCGGATGAGCTGTGCCGAGCCTGCTCAGTCGACACAGCACTGTGTGCAAGCATGGCCAAACGTGCCGAAATTGCTTCTTCCCGCTTGCTTGCCCTCACTGGCAGGAGCTGGCCTCCCGCAGCCGCACCGGCGTACAGCTGAGCACCATCAGCGGTGGGTGGGCCTGCACTTACCTGCATGTGCCGCTCTGCTTTGAAAGGCAAAGTTGGAATGCGTGTCATGTTCGGTGTACAGCTGAGCACCATCAGCGGTGTGTGGGCCCATTTTTCTGCAGGGCGCTGGCTGTTTGGCTGCCATGCATGCAATGGCGTGCACAGTCTCGCAGCACGCACCCAGTGGAGTTTACGCGCGCTCAACTGAACGCCAACGCGCCCTGGCTCCGCCCTTGCAGTGCCGGTCTGCATCTTTGCTTTCGACCTGCTGTTTCGCGACGGCCAGAGCCTGCTGCAGCTGCCGCTGGCGGAGCGGCGGCAGCAGCTGCTGCAGGTATGCTGTGCTTGCATGACGGACAGGCTCGAGCACAGGACGATCATGCAGTGAATATTGCTTGCACAGCCTTGACAAGGCTGGGAGGCGCTCCCAAGGCAGCGCCACCTTGCCTGGCCCATACCAGTCACTACCCGTTTTTTTTTCAGCCTTCCCAAACACCCACACCATACACTACCCGTTTGCCTGCCCTTCTTGCGGTTCAGGCCCTTCCCAACATGCAGCCCGGCTACTGCGTGCTGGCCCAGTCGTTTGAGTTTGGCGGCGGCGAGCTGGCGGCAGCCGCGCTGGCCGGGCCGGAGCAGGGCGGCGGCAGCAAGGGCTGGGAAGGTGGCAGCGGTGGCAGCAGGGGCAGCAGGGATGGATCTGATGAGGAGATGCCGCAAGCTGCAGAGCGGGATTCTAGTTCGCAGCAGGACGAGGGGGGCAGCGCCGGTGCGGCTGGTGGTGCAGCAGCGGTAGCGGCAGCAGGTGGAGTGGCATCAGCAGCGGACGGAGCGGCAGCCGGCGGAGCGGCAGCAGCGGCGGCAGCACTTGAGGATCGCTTGCAGGAGTGCCTGCTTGAGGCGTTTGCTGCAGGCACAGGTGCGCAGTTGCTGCCTTGGCGGTGCTCACTTGCAAGACATCACCCTCGCCAGTTGCGCTCACTTGCGAGCCGTCTTGGTTCCTCATTCGTCCTTGTGCAAATTTCATATGCATGCAGAGGGCCTGATGCTCAAGTCGCTGGCCACCAAGTACGAGCCCAGCCGCCGATCCGACCATTGGCTCAAGCTGAAGCGGTGCGCACTGTGCTGTGCTGTGCTGTGCTGTTATACACCAGTATTATGAAGGGCTTAAATGATTACGACGTGAACAGCACGCATAGGCTGGCAGGGTGCCCGGTGCCTGCATGTGCAGTGAGTTTGAGGCAGACGCAGTCTGCACACACAACAGTGCGAGCAGCGCCTGCACCAGCCACTGCAAGGGCACCTGTGGGACCAAGGTTGTTTCACCACTGACGGAACTCTCTTTCTGGTACCCACTTCCCTGTTATCTCCTTGCAGTGACTACTGCGAGGGCCTGCATGACACGCTGGACCTGGTTGTGATCGGCGCCTGGTGGGGCAACGGCCGCAAGGCGGGGTGAGTGCCCCGCCGCTGGCTGCCTGCTGCCGCAGGCTGCCAAGTGGCGCGACGTTTGGCGTGCAGGCATCATGGCAGGAAGGCAACACAGAGGCAGGGTGGCTGGGTTGATTGCAGCGGGGTGTAACTAGCCTTGCGTGATGGGTGTCACGTCGCGCTCCTCCATCTGCTTGCCCCCTGCAGCTGGTACTCCCCCTATCTCATGGCCGCCTACGACCCTGAAACCGAGGAGCTGCAGTCGGTGAGCAGAGGTGGCTGTGGCTCAAGCCGTGCGATGGCGACAACCCTGCTGGCCACCACTGCTACTGCTTGCCTCGCGATGACTTCCATACGCCCGCCCCGCCCTTCCTGCTGCCCAGGTGTGCCGGTGCATGAGCGGCTTCACGGATGCCTTCTACAAGGACTCGCTGGACCGCCTGTCGGCGAGCATTTGCTGGCTTATGGCTGTTGCCTTCTGGCTGCGCTGACCGCTCTCGTTCGTAGCAGCCCGCTGTTTCAAGCTGGGCATTTTCCTGTCTGGCTGAAATTGTACGGCATTTACTTGCTCCCTGTGGGTCGCTTTCTTACGCGATACCATGGCTTGCTCCTCTCTGCTCCTGCCCGCAGGCCACAGTCATCCCCGAGAAGCGCCCTTACTACCGAACAGGTGCAATCATGGAGTGGCATTCCTAGCGGCCAGCTGCAGTGCAGCTCAACTCACAGAGGCTTGTCCCTTGCTCCGTGCGCACCTTGATATATCAGCATCTGGCCCGATGCGCTATCTCACTGCCTGCAGACGAACAGCCGGACGTCTGGTTTGATGCGCGGGAGGTGTGGGAGATTCGCGGCGCCGACCTCACGCTGTCGCCGGTGGGTGCTGTTAGCGGCATTCTCCAAGTCCTCAAGCTTTGCGCTGCCTCTGTGCCTCTGCCGTGCTTCAGTGCGCTGCGCATGCCAGCCGCTGAGTCATGTGTCACTGCACTGCGCTGGTGTTTGACAATCCCGTGCGTGTTGTCGCAGGCCAACCTCCCTGCGCTGGTTGCCCCGCTCCCCGCCTCTCCTTGCCACAGGTGCACAAGGCAGCGGTGGGGCGGGTGAGTGAGGAGCGGGGCATTGGCCTGCGATTCCCGCGCTTCCTCCGCATACGGTGCGCTGGGTGGGCGTGGTATTTGAGGTGGCTGCTGCCACATCGCTTTGGGTTCACCTGGCTGTTGTTATGGGACTTGCGGTGTTGCTGCTGATCCCAGACAGGCGGTTCAAGTTCGGCATGCCTGCCTCCTACCTGAATTTCAGCCATTCATCGGGCCATTCTGTTCACTCACTCTGCCCTGTCCCACCTCACTCTGCTCTGCCGTGCACCAGAGAGGACAAGGGGCCCGAGGACGCCACCACAGCGGAGCAGATTGCCGAGATGTTCCATGCACAGGTGCTACATTGCACACGGCATCGCTGGTTGCATCAGAGCTGCCGGGTTGGTGCTGCCCTGTCTGTGATGGGACGGTGATCCATGCGAGCCTTTCACGTCAGTGGAGGGTTCTACCCAGCTGCTGCACTGCTTGTACGACTTCGAACTACGGCTGTTCACCACTGCCATCAATGCAGACGCGCAAGGTGGAGACAGCGGGGCAGCACCTGGCGGCCCGGCAGCGCACCCTGCAGCAGGCGGGTGCCGCGGCAACCAAGGCCGGCGGCCCTGGCGCAGGCGCAGGCCAAGCAGTGGCGAGGGTTGCAGCACGGGTGGATGTGGAGGGAGGGTCAGTAGAGGGCTCGGATGCTGAGTCGGAGGGTGAGGAGGAGGAGCAGGCTGGGGCTTCCTCGGACGCCGAGTGAGCCCGCCAATCGCTCCTTTTGTACCAATGTAAATCAGATACACGTGCCGTACATCCTTTCATTCTGAACTGCTTCCTGAACTGCTTCCTGCCTGTACAGGCCCATTCTTTCATTCACCACGTGCATTTTCAGATGTGTGAACGCTGCCGCCATGAACTGTGAGAGTGGAAGGGAAGCAAAGGTTGCATGCTGGGCAAACAAAGGGGTGAACGCACAATGATCAACAAGCACATCAGCTGTTGGCGGCGGAGCGCATCGCCACCGCTTTTGCCATCGTCCAAAAGTGGGCCAGCAGAAGGTAAGCAGCCACGCATTGCATGGGCAACGAAGCGCCGCGGCAGCAGGCTCTCAGCGCCGCATTCAGGTTCGCCGCTGCCCTGCTCACGCCGCGGCATGCTGCCCGCAGCAGGCGTGTGCGTCGCGGCGCGTGGAGGCACACGCTCCCATGCTGCTGCTGCTGCTGCTGCTCAGATGCCTCGTTCAAGGGTGCAAGATTGGCTGGGCTGGCGCCAGCAAATGCCGCCACCAGTACCGGCAGCGCCACACCCACAAGGCACTGGTGCAGCACCATGAGGGCCGCGCACCGCACGCCCGCAGCCGAGCCTGCTGCACGGCATGACAAGCAGACCAGACAGAGATTACTGTACCAGTATCCCATCTGATCCGGGTAGCCTAGTATGCAGTGCCATAGTGCCTTGCATTTCAGGTGCCTCCTGCCTCCGATTCCCAGCCAGCCTCCCAGCCCACCTGGCGCTGCTGCGAGGTCCAGATCAGCGGGTTTGAGCAGCGGAGTGCCCAGCGGCGTCAGTGCATCCAGCGCATCTGCCGCTGCTGCAAAGCGCGCTGTGCTGAGCGGGTCGGTTGCCAGCTGGGACGCACAAAAGCCGGCCGTGTCCAAGGTTATGTCTGCGGACAGCGCTGCTTGGGAGCGGGCGAGTTTGGGCATGCCGGGAGTGAGGCGTGCAATGGCAGCAGCTGCAGCGCTAGTTGGGCTGAGACTTGCAAACGGCAATGCAGAGAACCGCACGCCTAGGTCCCTTGCTGCACCCCACGCAACATCCCCGTGCTTGCCCTGATACAACGACTGGCCCCATGCACTGACTCACATATGAGAAGGACCTGCTGCACCAACACCGCCAGCGGCGGCTGCTGCAGCACCGCCCCTACAACTGCCATGGGCAGCAGGCGTGTGCCTGCGGCAGGTGGGCAGGGAAGCAGGCGTTTTTGCTTGGCGACCGCCGCCGTTGTGTGATCGAGCAATTCTCTCGCGATGTGCAGATCAAATCACCTTCAACACCCGTGTGCACCTCCACACAACACACCCATCAGGAAGCGGAGCCAGTCGCGCAGCAGGCCCACACCGCCAGGCGAGGCTGCACAGTCGAGCAGCACGGCATCACCCTCCTGCACAACCATCGGCACAAGTGACAACTTGCAGCGCCAGTGAGTAGTGCGGCTACCGATGCCCAGTGTACGTGCCAATTGCGCAAGGTTGCTGTACGCAGCAGCTACATGCAGGTGCCATTGGGCTGGCAATGCCCTGCAACTGAGAAGGCGGGCAGGCACCTGTGGCTGCTCACTTACCCCCGCGCGGCGCTGGCTGGGCAGCTGAGCGATGGCCAGCCGAAAGGCTCCGATGATCCAAACCCTGCAGGAGATGTGCGATGATGGTTGAATCAGCCCGGCTTAACTCGACAGCTGCAGAGGCATGCCGCCACCTTTGCCGCTCGCGACACCAGCCCAACGGTTTGAGTGCAGCTCACCGCCAGCGCAGCCACGCCTCGTGGGGCATGAAGGTGAACGCGGCAAAGGCGCTGGCCCGCAGCAGCAGCAGCGCTGCTTGGTGCAGGTGCTGCAGCGGCGTGAGGCCGGCGGCGGAGCGGAGGTAGAGTGCTGACTGGAGCAGCAGGGAGAAGGCTGCCACGCTCTGCTCCCCGCGCCGCACCAGCCGCAGCTGCAGGGGCACGGGCTGCCGCTGGGGCGCGTCCAAGGCAGCGCGGCCGTGTCCTCGCCCCTGGGCTGCCTCGTCAGGCATGCCTGCACTCTTGCCCATGGTGGCGGCTGGCTCGTGGAGGAGGCGTTGCTGCAGAAAGGAAGGAGCTGTTGTGCAGCGCCGCCGCAACACCGCCTCCTCGTGTGCTGCCTGCTGCCCTCGCTCCGAAGCTCGGCTGTGCCCCGTCACCGTGAACACCCCTTGCAGGCCCGCTCTTTGCCATCAAATAGCGTTACAAAAAGCAAAATGAAATGCCAATGAAACCGAACTGCCCACGTCAGCGGGCAGTTTGCAGGGGTGGCCATGCAGCGTCAGAGGGCTTGCCAAAACTGAGGGACTTCCTGGCTGGAAGGCTGGAAAAAGGGCAACTGATGTAAGGAGGGAAAAAGGAAAAGGGCAACTGATGTAAGCGCTGGACGAGGCAGCCTGGGTGTACACGCAGAGACAGAGGGGAGGAAAACAGGATAGGGTGGGTGGGTGGGGCGCCATCAAGGCGCGGCACAGCAGTGTTCATTCAATGGCAGCTGGGAGACAAGGTCGGCACAAGCGCGGGGAGAGACAGGTGCCGCGTCACGCGGCTTGCGTGCGCGTGCCGCGGCAGCCATCCAAATGGGGAGGCGCCGAATGTCGACCAGTGTTGAGTTGGGCTGCAGCTGGCTTAGACCTTCTTGAAAGAAGTGAAGCCGTCCTCCTGCAGGCAGGGCAAAGGGGGTTGGGGGGCAGAGACATATTAGAGCAGGTTCAGCGAAGGCATTGTTGGGCAAGGTCGGCTGCCAAAGCAGGCAGCGGTGCAGAGTGAGCAAGAGGGAAAGGCAGCAAGGAAGGCAGCCGCATGCCAGAGTTGCCAGGACACAACAGCTCAGTTCCCCTCTCAAAACACCTGCCTCACTCGTCCCCTCCCCCGCTTCCAAGCCACAGCAAGCCTCCCCTCCCAGCAGCCCGCAGCAGCGCACCCTGCCTACTGCAGGCCGGAGCGGCCCCGCCACACAGCCAGCCCCAGGCGGACCAGCGGGTTGCGCTTGCTGCCGCTGCTGCTGCCGCCGCTCACCGCAGGCGCAGCCCCCGCCGCCGGCGACTCCTCGCCCTGCTGAGGGGCGAGGAGCGCCTGTCGTGAATGCCCAGATAACTTAAAAAGAGAGCAGCAGGCAGCGCGCACCCCACGCGAGTGCCGCCAACACGCTCCGCCTCCAGCTTCAGACCTTTCAAACTTTCCAAGACCTAGTAGTAAAGGTCAAAATCGACGAGGTTCGATTAGAACTCGTTACTAGTACCCACCTGGGGGGCGTCGGAGGCGAACAGCTTGTCGTCCAGCTTGGGGGCGTTGGGGTGCGCCTCGGAGAAGGTGGTCTTCACATAGTCCTTCCACGCGCCGGGCTTGCCGGACACCACGCTGCAGGGGGAGGAGGGAGGAAGGTCAGCCAAGGGTTCACTAGAAGCATTGCGCCTGGTGCATGCAGCGCATTGCAAGTGCAATGTTGCCGCCCGCTAGCAGGACGCACAACGACAGCAATCCATTGGCAGCACAAGACTTGAGCAACGCAGTGTGCCCAGCACTCACTTCTTGCCCACAACGCCGCCCAGGCGCTTGAGCAGGTAGTCGCGGGGCACCTCCTGCGGCAAGAATGAGACGCACCGAAGTGCAGCACAGGTCAGGCATATGGCTTCCACGGCCAGGGTAGGAGAAGCCCTGCTTGGCACGGAGCACGGCCAGGCGCGCAGCAGGTACGCAGCGGAAGAGCACCCGAGCGCTGCACGACACGGGTGCTGCCCAGCACTGCACTGGTAGTCGTGCACCCACCTGGATGATGCCCTCAGGGGGTGGCGGCCATCGCGGTGTTGCACGCTGCAAATAAGAGGCCAGAAACAAGAGCACTAGAACAGCAGCGCCTACACACCTGGATCATGCCCTCAGGGGTGGCGGCCACCGCGGTGTTGTCCTTGTCCAGGGATGCCTTTGCCAGCATCTTGAGCTGGCGGGGGGACAGGGCGGGCACCTGCGGGGAGGGATTGGGGTGGGGGGGGGGGGCGGAAGGGGGGAGGGTAAGCAGAGGGGAAGGCCAGCAGGAGCGCTCAGCTGTGGTGCGAAACAACGGCTATTCACGAGGCGCCTCGGCCGCGACAATGGCAGGGGACGGTTAGCCCGCCAACCGACCCTGCAAACATACATCAAATCCTTTCTCCGCACCTAAATGCACATCCAGGTAGGTCTTCTCGCCGTTCACCACCACTCACCAAACCTGCCAACCCCGCAAACAGAGCGGCTGGCTCACTCAATCTCTTCCCTGTTCACCTGGTGCACGTCCAGGTAGGTCTTCTCGCCATTCACCACCACGTACGACTTGCCCACGCCCACAAACTCCAGGGAGGGGATGCTGGGGTCCTCCAGGTCGGCCGCCCAGTTGTGGATCTGCGGAGGGGCGGGGCGGTAGGGACGTGATCACACCGGGCCCAAGGCAAAGGCACGTTCTGGAGGCAGGCTGCAAACCATGGAGATGCTTGAAATCATCCAGCAGATCGGCGCCAGTGCGTGGCAGCGCTTCAGAAACCCAAGCCCGCTCGCAAACGTGCCCATCAGCGCATCCCCTGCCGCTCCCACCTGCACGCCGGTGAACACGGCGTAGTCGGCCTTCTTGGGGTCCAAGTTCGAACACTCCCAGCTCTTACTTGCACACACACACACACAACTCCACACCCACCTGCACGCCGGTGAACACGGCGTAGTCGGCCTTCTTGGGGTCCACGGCCTTGGAGATCAGGTACTCCAGGTCGGAAGTGATGGTGCGCTCAGCCGCCTTGGTCACAGCCACCAGATCCAGGCGCGCCTCGTCCGCGCCCTCGTGCTTCAGCCGGCGCGCCAGGCGCTGCTTCAGGATGGAGTACCTGAGCAGGGGAGGAGGAGAGGGGAGGAGGGGTCAGAGAAGAGAAAGAAAGGCGAGAGAGCGGCGCCAGTGGAAAGCAGACCTGTGCACTTAGCGGTGCGCGTCCTGGCGGTTTGCTAGCCCTTCAACACAGCCAATCCCGCAGTGGTTCACAATCCAGTTTTGACCGACTCAACTGAGCCCAACAAACAGCAAATCTGCTCTCAAACTCAACGGAGCCCAGCAGCCACCCCGGCCCGCTCACTCGGGCTCCAGGGGGTCGTGCACGCCGGGGGTCTTCAGGTTGGCGTCCAGGCCCTCGCTCTTCAGGTGGCTGGTGCAGGCAATCAGCGCGCCGCAGGCGGAGGACGCGCCCGCGCGGTTGGGGCGGGAGATGGCGCCCACCTGGAGAGAGGAGGGCAGGGGCGGGGTGAGGGGGTGAGGGGGTGAGTGGGGATTTGGCAGCGCTGTTGGGAGTGTTGAGGCACGCCTGCAGTGGCGGCTGCCCCCGTGCAGCGGCAAAGGGAGCGTGAGGAGGCACAGCAGGCCCGAATGTGCGGCAAACAGCAATGCTAGCTGCGCAGCGGTGGGCTCAGTCGATAGCTGCCGGAGCAGCTCAACCAGCGGCGCACCTCGCCGTTGGAGTCGATGGCGATGTGGGGGAAGGAGAAGAACACGTACCGCTCCTTGCCCTGCGCGGAATAAAGGGGTGGGGCAGCAGCGGGGGTGGGCGGGCCAGCAGGCAGCATGCAGCGCAGGAGACGAACGGGAGCGCCCAACAGAAGGCAGGCAAGCAGGCAGGACCGAGCCAACGTATGCGTGCATCGGATGCTGGGTGCATTGCAAGCACACGGTGCACAACTAAAATATGAGCAGGTATGGACCTCAGGCAGGCCTCAGCCAGGCGCTGTGCCTTGTGTGCAAATGCACTAGTGTGCTAGGCTAGCGGCAGGCGCGACGGGCGTGTGGGCGGGCGGCGGCAGGCTTGCGCGGCGGGCTTCTCCAAAGCGGCAGCTTGGCGGCGGCGGCGGCTAGAGTGCGGCAGGCGGCGGCGGCAGGCTTGCAGCAGGCGGCGGCATCGCTCGGCTTACCTGCGGAACAACAAGCTAGGGCGCCATGCGGCTCTTGAGAGCCCAATGCGTGTGTGTAGCAGCAGTTTGAAGCCAGCGGCCTAGGCAGCAGCAGCATCAGAGCAAATAAAGTGCAGCATCAGATCAAAGCAGCACCAGACTCACGCCCTGGATGGGGGAGTGGGACAGGCCGGCCTTGATGCCGATCACGCCGCAGGTCAGCACGCCACCCAGGCCGTGGGTGGAGAAGCAGGAGCCAAACACCGACTCAATCTTGTCCTCCAGGATCATGCAGGACTGCAAATCAAAGGATCAAGAAGGCAGGGGAGGCAGGCAGTTGGGAGCGAGGCGACGAGACAACAGGGGAAGAGAGTGCTGTGTTGGGTGGAGGCGTAGGCGGCAGCGGTGGCGTCTGCACATGCTGGGTGTTGTAGTTGTATGGGTGTGCATTCATGAGCAAAAATGGCGCTGCAAAGCCTCTGGGGCTTTACTAAGTGCAGCCAGGGTGCAGCAAGGGCAGTGGCTGTGCCTGCCAACGCTGCCGTGATCCTACCACCCGCCGCCCGGCACCTTGGCCAAGCGCCCCCTCCCACCCAAACCCAAGCGCCCCCTGTCACCATCTGCCGTTCCCAGCCTCTAACGAGACAAACAACACCTGGTGAAGCTTGAGCAATAGCAGTAGGAGGCAGCAATGCTACACTGGATCGCCTCCAACCCTCCTACCCACAAGGCCTGCACCGCCCACCACCCCTCACCTCATCGCGGCACAGGTTGGTCATGGCTGCGCGGCAGGAGCAGGGGCAGGGAGCAGTGGGTGAGCAACAATATGTGCAGCAAAGTGAGCTGGGTGTGCTGGCTGCAAGCCGGCAGGGCTGGCGGCAGGCTGCTTGCCCTCCGCCCCAGCCATCACAACGCCGCCCGGCCCTTTTCCCCAATGTGCACACCAATGGTGTTGTCGCCGGTGAAGCCGTAGCCAGCCAGAGCGATCTCCACGCGAGTCACGTAGTCATCCACAGACAGGGCGGTGGGGAAGTGCTTCAGCACGTCCTGGCACACAGAAGGGAGGGGCGGGGGGAGCGGCAAGCGGGTGAGCGGCAAGCGGCGGCAGATGGGTTGGAGCGTGGGAGGGTGGGTGGATTCGCCGCCGTGCTTGCAAGGGCTGATTTGCGGCTACACCAGTGTGCTGGCAGCTGGCAGCAGCGTGGAGGCAGGCAGGGGCAATAGGAGGGTGCGATCGGCAGATGGGTGGGAGGCACATGGGCGAGTGGGCAGAAGAGATCTGAGCCACGTACTGCCTCGCAGGCATCGCTGCTAAGCGCACTGTGGGCCTCACATGCGCGTGCGGCAGCCTGCCCTGGTAGGCAGCATCGGGGCCGCAGCACTTGTGCGGTAGCAGCGGCAGCCCAAGTGGCAGCACCCACCTGGTGGCGGCTGGCCAGGTCAGTGGACACGCATGCGGGGTCGGCATAGGCGTGGTCGTTGGCCACGGCGGGCTGAGCTGCCTGGGCGGGGGTGGTGGTGGTGTAGTGGCGGCCCATGCAGAACTTCTTGCCGCAGGGGCAGGTGGCAGCGCGCTGCAGGCGGGCAGGGGGGAGAGGGATGTGAAGGGGTGGGCGGCGGCACTTTGCCAAGGGGTGGGCGGCGACGTAGTAGGCCGGGCGGTCAAAGTCAAAGCACTGCCGGCCGCCCCTGGGTGCCCAGGCGGCCTTGGAGCAAGTCAGAGAAGCGTGTGCAGGCGCGTGGTAGGCCCTTTGCTAGCGCGCCCCCACCTCTCACGCCGCTCACCTTGACGGTGGAAGCGCCGGCGCCGCCCAGCACCTGAGTGGTCGTGCGCGCAGCGAGCAGCGCCTGGCCGGGAGCGATCAGCCCGGAGGCCGAGAACTCCGCCTGGCGAGCCAGGGTAGAGAAGAGGCGCTTGGCTGCCTGTCCGCGTGGCATAGTGGCGGGCGGTGGTAGAGCTCTAGAGGGGGTGCGGGGCTCTGATCAACTAGGCCAGGTGCCAGGCAAGTGAACACAAGCGCGGGAGGAATGCCGGGAGCGTTGGAGAGGCCCGCATCAAAGAGGTGCACACGTGCATGGCTGGCGGCAGCGTCCGCAGCGCGTGCCGCCGGCACCTGAAATGTCCCCTACTCCTCCTACGCTCTGCCTTTCCGTGTTTCCTGGTCCTCACCCGTTGGAGTACAACCAAAGGTGAGCTTCACAGCCCGCTGCGCCGCGAGTGAGCGTTCTCCCACCGCCGGTCAGCGGCGGGGGGCAAGGTCTCCAACGGCGCGCCCGCCGCCCTCTGCCCTCGCCGATGGGTTGCCTGGTGGATTCTGCGCCCCCCGCGGCGCGGCGGTCAGCGGATGCGAGGGTTGGGCGGGGGCGGGCCCTCGGGCATCGCGCCGCTGGCACCTGTCGGTGGGCCTTGGCCCAGGCAGAGCCCAGCACCTGCTGTCCTCACCTGCTTGCCCCCTGGTACCTCTGCTGGGTGCAGAAAAATGGTGGCCCGCACGATCAACGAGACCCTCATGGAGGTGGAGCACACCCCTCCCGTGCACAAGCGGGTGCGCTCCGACCGCCGCCAGCCCACATTCTCACCAACGTTGCAGCCTAGGGCATGGGGCAGCCATGCCAGCCTGCAGCAGCTCCCTACACTGCTGGGTGCACGCGCGCTGGACCATACACATACGCAGCTGCACCCAGCATGCGGCGGCTGCAGCGGTTGGGCAGCGTTGGCGGGGATCCTTGGCGGCAAACCGCAGCGGCGGCGTGCGCAAGTGCGCTGCCCCGCCCCGAGTGGGTATCTCAGACTACAACTGCGTTGCTGACTCTCTTAAATATGCTTTCCATGCCTGCAGATCCTGGATGTGCTCCCCGGCGTGTCTGGCGGTGTGACTCGGGTGCTGGTCGGCCAGGTGGGTGGGTGTGGGTGCATGTGGGTGGGTGGGTGACAGGTGGGATGCCGCCGCCGCCCAACCCGCTGCATGCCCTATGCAGCAACAGTCTGGGAATGAGCTGCTGATGCTGTGGGAGTGTGCAATTGGCACTTGCAGCGCGTTGCCAGCAACTACTACGGGCTGCCGCCCTGCTGCCCCACGCTCTCCCGACTCGAGCGGTGGGCGCTTCCTGCCTCCCCCCTGCCTGCAGCCCTTCGACACGATCAAGACCCGCCTGCAGGTGCGCTGCGGATCAGGGTTGTAGGAATTTCAAAGTTCAGCCTGCCGCGCACCAGCAGCACCTTAGGCGCTTGCGTGCTGCCCAGCAAGAGCCCGCCGCCGCGTGTCCCCCAGTCTCCAGACCACTTGTCTGCACCCTGCCCAAGCGCCCTGCCTGCTGCCCCCAAGCTGCCGCCTCTTCCTGTCTGCTCCTGCTCGTAACATCAAACTATTGATTTGATTCCTGTGGAGCGCGTGTCATGCCGCCTCATGCTGCTGCCTTGCTGCCGCCTTGCTCACAGGTGATGGGCTCGGGCACGGCACTGGCCAAGATGCTGCCGCCCTCCGATGTGTACCTCAACTCCAGCGACTGGTGAGCTTTGGTTTGAGCTGAGCTTGCTTTGGGCAGCGGCCCCTCATTTCAATAGTCGAACATGCACAGCAGGAGGCGCACATGCGGCCTGCGCGGCCCGCCGCCTGCTGCTGTTTACGCTGCCTGCTGCCACCGGCTTTCGCCTCCCAGTCGGCTTACAATTGTTCTTTTGTTTTGGCCTCTGCAGCCTGAAGAAGATGGTGCGCAACGAGGGCGCGCTGTCCCTGTACCGCGGCGTGGTGGCGCCCCTGCTGGGCAACATGGTGAGCAAGGGGCAGTGCTGTTTGCAGCGCAACTTGGCAGCAGCAGCACACTGTGCTTGCCTTCTGCAGCTCATAGCTGGGTTGCCTAGCATAGCTGGTAATGCCAGCCACTGCCGCTGTGCTGGCCGACTGCCGCTAACTGTCTCGCCGCTGCCATCTCCATTGCCGACCAACCCTGGCCTCCCTCCCCCTCTCTGCAGGTGCTGCTGGGCATCCACTTCCCCACCTTCTCCAACACCCGCAAGTGGCTGGAGACTGTGGTGAGTGCCCTGCCGCTGCTACAATCGATTGATGTGGTGGCAAGCAGCAAGTGCGTGCAGAGGTGGCTGAGCCTCCACGACTGAGTGTGTGGTCAACAGTTCCGTCCTCTGCATGCCCGGTCACCCACCGAACGTTTGCATCCACCATCTCCAATCCGCAGGACCCCACCCCCGCTAACGAGTTCCCCTTCTGGAAGGTGCTGGCTGCTGGTGGTGCCGCCGGCCTGGCGGGCTCCTTCGTGTCCTGCCCCTCTGAGCACGTGAGTGTGCTGCTTTGCTAGGACTGAACAGTGGGGATACAAAGATGGAAGGAAGTGCGTAGTAGGGTGCCTCCGCATTGCGGTCGGGCAACGTGAGGCTGCCAATTGCAGGGTACATCTGACCAAGGTGACGCAACAGCGCTGGCCTCTTAACCTCTATGTTTCCTTCCCTCTCCCTTACCACCCTCAGATTCGTACCAAGATGCAGCTGCAGCGCCGCGCGGCACTGGCTGCGCAGATGGGCTTGAAGGCGCAGGCAAGTCGAGGCTCAGCTGTTCAACCTGCGCCGCCGCTGCCGCTACTGCTGTTCAGTGGTGATCAAGCTTGCAAGCGCGCACGTGTTGCACCCACCTGCTTGACTTCACATAGCTCCGGTCATGCCCCACCCGCCATTCACTCACTATGCTCTACTTTACACCCCCGCTTTCCAACCCCGCAGGGCCTGGAGACCTACAAGGGCAGCTGGGACTGCGCGGTGCAGATCCTGCGCAACCACGGCGTCAAGGGCCTGTACCGCGGCATGACCTCCACCGTGCTGCGCGACATCCAGGTGCGCTGCGCATGCTGTGCTGTGCTGCGCTGTGCTGTGCTGGGGCTGCCTGATGTGGGGCTGCGGTGCTCGAGCTGCGCAGTCGTGGCAGCGTGTGTGTGCTGCACCAGCACCAGCACCGCTTCATCAGCATCCCTGCCAATGCTGCCTGTCCCCGGTGCCCCTGCTTCCCAAGCGTGCATTCCCTCACCCTCCCCCCTCCCACCCTCTCATCCCTCCCCCCTCCCCAGGGCTACGCCTGGTTCTTCCTGTGCTACGAGGCCACGCTGCACGCGCTGGCGGGCCCCGCGCACCAGCGCCAGGAGCTGGACTACAAGCACGTGCTGGGCGCGGGCGTGATGGCCGGCTTCGGCCTCTGGGGCTCCATGTTCCCCATCGACAGTGAGTTGGTGGGGGGAAGCTTTTCGGAGTGCTGGGGGGTGGGCAGAAAGAGGGCAGAGATGGCGGCTTGTTGCGTGTGTGGCCTGCCCTCTCAGCAGCCTTTGCGCAAGCCAGCTCACCCCTTCGCTTCGTCGACCGCTCCCCAACACCCTCCCTGACCCCGTCCCTCCCACCTCCACCCCGCCCTTATTGCAGCCATCAAGTCCAAGATGCAGGGCGACTCGCTGTCCAACCCGCAGTACCGCAACACCATGGACTGCCTGCGCCAGTCCGTGGCGGTGGAGGGCTGGGGCGGCCTGTTCCGCGGCTTTGGCGCCGCCATGTACCGCGCCATCCCGGTGAACGCCGGCATCTTCCTGGCCGTGGAGGGCACCCGCCAGCTGCTCGCCAAGGTGGGTTGCGGTTGTACGGTTTGTTGTGTGTTCGGCGTGGCACCGGTGCAGGCATCGGCTGGCTTGGCGTTGGGGTGGGTGGAACTTGCACATACTCGGGCAGCAAAGGCGTGGCTGGTCGGGTTCTGCAATAGGAGATCCTCCCACCTTGGGCTAGGCTTCCCGTGCTGACTTGGCCTCCCCTCCCCTTCCCTTCATTGCAGTACGAGTCGTACATTGATGAGAAGCTGGTCGGCGAGGTGCCTGCCCCCGCACAGACGGTCGGCGGCGAGGTGCCTGCCCCCGCGCAGTAAGGGCAGCACCCGCTGCCACTCGGCGCACCCTCAGCGCAGGCGGCTGTCCCTCGGTCCACATTCCGACCCCCGCCCTGCGCTCGTGCCCCGGCCAAACCTGAGCCGGCAGCTGCTGAGCAGCCGCCGCTCGCCCCAGTACTATACATACCCGATTGTGCTCACCCGATGTGCGTGCAACCCAACTGCCGTTTCATTTGCCCAGCCAGCTGAAAATTGTGGCGGCACCCTCGGATGGCTGACGCCGCCTGCCGCCAATCGCCGCCTTGGCGCCCAGAACCAACCCCGGAATCCGCCCTGAACCCTTGCACCCTGCTCCTATTTTGTTTGCACACCCC
>VFQQ010002261.1_pt1 | contig 22514 bp, 20 predicted proteins | sample 3512341 | NCBI WGS metagenome assembly VFQQ01 (sample SAMN10412373, study PRJNA504923) | tailings metagenome | isolation source: Relicate 2 Philex TSF1 revegetated site | place: Philippines: Tuba, Benguet | collected 2017-08-29 | reverse complement strand
GAGGATGGTGGAGGCGCGGCGGGTGTCGACGCCTTCGGTCCTATGCACCGCGAGTACGCTGCTGTCGGCGGAGAAGTAGCCGCCCCAGCCGTTCGGCTCGGTGGCGATGTAGTGCTCGAGCAGCGGCAGCACGATGGGCGACAGGCCCGACTGGTCGGTCGAGAGCAGCCCCTGGAAGGCATAGGCGTTGGCCGCGGCATAGCCTCGGCCGCGAATGCCTTCGACGAAGGTGTTGGTGGTGAGCGTGTCGAGCGAGGAGAACTTGTAGTACTTCAGGTAGGTGTCGTCGGTGGCGCGGAAGACGTCGAACCCCCAGCGCCAGGTGTCGTCGATGGCGAACCGCCCGATGCCGCGGATATGGCCGCGCACGTCCTTGCTGCCGGTGCGTGCGCCGGTGGAATCCGGCCGCTGCGAAGGCGTGATGCTGCCGTCGAACTCGAACCGCCCGCGCTCGGTGCGCTGGCGGTACTCGGCGGTCATGATGACGCCCTCCCTGGTGGTGACGATGGGGGCGAGGGTCAGGTCGCTCGAGGGCGAGGTCACGAGATAGACGGGAATCTTGGCGGTGAGGCCGAGATTGCCGGACGAGCCCAGGTCGGGAAACAGGATACCGCTCTCGCGCTTCACCGAGGGGTCCGGCACGCTCCAATAGGGCGAATAGGCGATCGGTGTGCCGAAGACCTCGAAGGTGGCGTCGTAGAACCTGATCTCCTTGCGCGCCTCGTCATGCACCACTTCCTTGGCCCGGAACTGCCAGAGCGGCTCGGCCTTCGGATCCTCGGCGCAGACCTGGCAGCCGGTATAGACCGCCTGCCGCATCGTGGTGCGGTTGCCGTCCTCGCGCGTGGCACTGTTGGCGGCGAGACGGGAGTCGTCCTTGAACAGCACCCTGAGGCTGGTCAGCACGCCGTTCCTGAAATCGTCGCGCAGTTCGACGTAATCGGCGAACAGCACCTCGCCGGTCGGCTCCATGATGACCACGTTGCCGCTGGCCGAGACGACACCGGTGCGGTCGTTGAAGGTGACGAGATCGGCGCGCAGGATTCGGTCCTCCTGCGCCGCCTCGACATTGCCGCGGGCGGTGATGGTGCCGAGATCGGCGTCGCGCTCGATCTGGTCGGCCCGGAACTGGACCGGCGCGTTGTCGGGCGGACGCACGCCACGCGGCGCCTCGGCGCCGACGACGGGGCCGCTCGCGGCGAGCGATACGATCAGCGCGGCGCGGAGCGCGATGCGGCGGACCCCTCTCACGCGCCCTCCAGATGCAACAGGAGGGCGCTTCCGAAGCCGGCGGCGACCAGGACCGGGGACCATGCGGCGAGTGCCGCCGGCAGGCCGCCGGACGCAGCAAAAGCGGCCGTCACTTCCGAAAGGACCATCAGCGCGAAGCCGGCCAGTACCCCGCCCAGCAGCGGCCAGGCCGGGCCGGGCAGGCGCCGGCGCGGCAGGGTCAGCGGCGCGGCGAGCAGCACCGAGGCGGCGAGGAGCGGCGGCAGGGCGAGCACCGCCTGCAGCTCGAAGCGCTGGCGAAGCGCCGGCAGGCCGGCGGCGTCCAGCGCGGCGATCGCGCCGGGCAGCGCCCAGACCGGCAGAACGCGGGGCGCCCCGCCCGCCGCGGCCAGGTCCGCCGGTGTCGCCCGGGTCGCCACGACCAGGGCCGATACGCGCTGGCCGCCCTCTCCGGCGGCCGTCTCCAGCACGTCCTCCAGGTGCCAGGCGCCGTCGCGAAGCAGGCCGCGGCGGGCATCGATCCGGCCGGCGGGGCGGCCGGCGGAATCGAAGCGGAGCAGCGTGAGATCGCCGATCTCGCCACCGGTCCGGCGCTCGCGGGCCCGCAGGATCGACCACCCTTCCGCTTCCGGCTGGCGCAGCCACAGGCCGCCGGCGGCGGGCCTGAAGTGGCGCTGCTCCAGGTCCTGGAACCGCGCGGTGGCCAGGGCGGCGGCGGGATTGCCGGCGGCGGCGGCGGCGAGGCCGAGCAGGAAGGCGACCGCCAGGAGTGGGAGGAGGAAGCCCCAGGCGGACAGGCCGGCCGCCCGAACCGCGACCAATTCTCTATATCTGTCAAGACGATAGAGAGCGAGGAGGGCGGCGAAGAGGACGGCGAAGGGCAGCAGCTTCAACACCAGCGCCGGCAGTTTCAGGACGGCCATCAGGGCGATGGTGGCGAAGCCGAGTTCCGGCCGCCCGGCCGCCCGCCGGGCCAGTTCGATCAGCTCGCCGATGAGGCCTAGAGCCAGGAAAACCGCCAGAATCAGGCCCAGCGCGCCGCCGAAGGCGCGCGCCAGGTAGAACGGCAGGCGAAAGGGAGCGGCCATCAGCGCGCCGCCGCCGCGGGCGCGCGCAGGCCCGTCCGCGCCAGCATCGAGCCAGCACTCACCATGACCACGATCGGCAGCGCGTATTGCAGCGGCCACACCCCTTGAAACCGGGCCGACAGGTAAAGAAGCGCGATCGAACCGGCAAGCGTGCCGAGTGCCGCGGCGGCCGCCAGCGCCACCCGACGGCCCCGATCCGCATCCCGCCGGCCGAGGAAGGGCAGCACGCCGAGCAGTGCCAGCGCGACGGCGCCGAGAGGCGCGGCGAGACGATGGTGCCCCTCGGCGACCAGCCGCGCGCGGCCACCGGCATCGGCGGGAAACAGGAGGTCGGAAAGAAAGCGTTCGCGCGGCTCGGGCGGCCGGTCCCGTCCGGCGGGCGCCGGCAGGTCGAGGACGTAGCGGTCGAAGGCCAGGGTGGTGAGCTCCCGGCGGTCGCGGTCCGCCTGCTGGGTCGTGCCCGCCTGCAGCAGCAGCCGCGGCCCCGGCGCCAACACGCCCCGTTCGGCCAGCAGGGTCACCCGCCGGGCCGGATCGCGGTCGTCCTGGATCAGGATGCCGAGGAGTTCGCCGCCGGCCCCGCGGGCACGGACATGCACGGTGATGCCGGAGCCCGGGCTCTCGAACCGCCCCTCGCGGATGCCGGCGGCGAGGCCGGCGCGCAGCGCCGTCTCCTCGGCCCGCAGCGCCTGGGCGCAGAGCGGACCGAGCCAGAGATTGAACCCCCAGGCGAGCAGCGCCACGCCGGCACCGAGCAGCACCGCCGGGAGCGCCAGCGCCACCCGGCCGAACCCGCCGGCGGCGAGGGCGACCAGTTCCGATTCCGCGGCCAGCCGGTGATAGCAATAGCATACCGCGCAAAAAACGATCAGCGGCAGGATGATCGGCAGGATGGACGGCAGCGCGAGCAGCGAAAAGCGCAGGAAGGCCAGGAAGCCGGCCCCGTCGACGACCACGCGGTCGAGCGCCCGAAGCCCTTGCGTCAGCCACAGGATGCCGGTGAGCGCGCCGCCCACCACCAGGAACGGCCCGATCTCGGCCTTCAAGATATAGCGGGTCGCTGCCCCCATGCCCCGCAGTATAGCGGCGGGCAGGCTGTCAGGAAGACACCGCGGCTGCCGATCTTTCCTTTGTCTATCAGGCCGTTAAGATGCGCCGCAAAGCATCTGTCATGTGCGCCGGGTCGCGGCGCGATCCGGTCGAGCGAGAACGCAACACATGAAAATCCAGATCATCGAGCCCGCATTGCCCAAATCGGGCGCCCTCCTGGTGGGCGTGACCCCCGACCGCACGCTGCTGGCCACCGGCAAGGAGGTGGACAAGGCGACCGGCGGCGCCCTGACCCGGGCGATGCAGGCGAGCCGCTTCACCGGGGCCAAGGGCCAGGTTCTGGAGGTGATGGCGCCGACCGGACTGCCGCTCTCGCGCATCCTGCTCTACGGGCTGGGCAAGCCCGAGGAAATCGATCCCCTCACGCTCGAAGCCTGCGGCGGCGAGGCGGTGAAGCGCCTCCTGGTGTCCGGCGAGAAGGACCTCACGGTCGCCTGCGACGCCGCCCCGGGCGGCAAGGTCGATCTCGCCCGTGCGGCCGCGCATATCGCCTTCGGCGGCCGGCTCGCCTCCTATCGCTTCGACAAGTATCGCACCAAGCTGAAGCCCGACCAGCTGCCGAGCCTCAGCAGCCTCACGGTCACCGTAAAAGGCGCCCCCGCGGCCAGGAAGCTGCATCAGCCGCTGGACAAGCTCGCCGACGGCATCTTCTTCGCCCGCGACCTGGTCACCGAACCCGCCAACATCCTCTATCCGGAGACGCTGGCGAAGGAGTGCAAGAAGCTCGAGAAGCTCGGCGTCCGCGTCGAGATCCTGGGCGAGAAGGCGATGGAGAAGCTCGGCATGGGCGCGCTTCTGGGCGTCGGCCAGGGCTCGGCCCGAGAATCCCAGATGGTCGTGATGCAATACCACGGCGCGCCGAAATCGAGCCAGCCGGTCGCCTTCCTCGGCAAGGGTGTCTGCTTCGACACCGGCGGCATTTCGATTAAGCCGGCCGCCGGCATGGAAGAGATGAAGTGGGACATGGGCGGTTCGGCCACCGTCATCGGCCTGATGCACGCGCTGGCCGGCAGGCAGGCGAAGGTGAATGCCGTCGGCCTGGTGGGCCTGGTCGAGAACATGCCTTCGGGCACCGCACAGCGCCCGGGCGACGTGGTGAAGTCGATGTCGGGGCAGACGATCGAGGTGCTGAACACCGACGCCGAGGGGCGCCTCGTCCTGGCCGATGTCATGTGGTACGCGCAGAGCCGGTTCAAGCCGAAGTTCATGGTCGACCTCGCCACGCTCACCGGCGCCATCATCATCGCGCTCGGCGCCGAATACGCGGGCATGTTCGCCAACGACGACCCTCTGGCCGAGAAGCTGTTCGCCGCCGGCAAGGCGGAAGGCGAAGGCGTCTGGCGCCTGCCGCTGGCGGAAGCCTACGACCGTGCGCTCGATTCCCAGATCGCCGACATGCAGAACATCGGGTCGGATCGCGGCGCGGGTTCGATCACGGCGGCGCAGTTCCTGAAGCGGTTCACCAACGACGTCCCCTGGGCGCATCTGGACATCGCCGGCACCGCCTGGAGCAAAAAGGACAAGCCGACGGTGCCGAAAGGCGCCACCGGGTTCGGCATCCGCCTCCTGAACCGCCTGGTCGCCGACCACTACGAAGGCAAGTGACCGACTACGCCTTCTATCACCTGCTGGACCAGCCGCTCGAGGAGGCGCTGGCCCAGCTCCTGGAGAAGGCGCATGAGCGGTCGATGCGCGCCGTGGTCCTGACCGGGTCGGAGGCGCGGGCGGAGGCGCTCGCCAATCACCTCTGGACCTACCGGAAGGAAGCCTTCCTGCCGCACGGGACGCGGACCGACGGGCGGGCGGAAGAGCAACCGATCTGGATCACCGAGCGGGAAGAGAACCCGAATGCCGCCGCGGCGCTGTTCATGGTCGACGGCGGCCACGTCCCCTTCGCCGGCCGATTCGAACGATGCTTCGACCTGTTCGACGGGCGCGACGAGGAGGCGGTGGCCGCCGCCCGCGCGCGCTGGAAAGAGGCGAAGGCCGCCGGCCACAAGCTGACCTACTGGCGCCGCCAGGAAAACGGCGGCTGGAAGAAGGAAGCGGAAGGGTGAGGCTTGCGCCCGTGCCGGCCAGGCATTCGGCTTACTCAACCCAACAGATGCAGAGCACGGCCGGCTGGTTTGGCACTATCGCGCGTTCAGACGGCCGCTGACCGCGTTACGCTTGCCCACACATCTCAATTTGCTGCAGGACCGGAACCTCTCATGCCCCTCCCCCTCCACTACCGTTCCGCCAAGGAACTCGCCGGCATGGTCCGGAAGAAGCAGATCGGCGCGCTCGAGCTGCTCGACCACTTCCTCGACCGGGTGGAGAAGCACAATCCGAAGCTGAACGCGATCGTCTGGCAGGACGCGGCCGGGGCGAGGAAGCAGGCCCGGGCCATCGACCGCGCCATCGCCAAGGGCACGGCCAAGGGGCCGCTGCTCGGCGTGCCGATGAGCATCAAGGAATCCTATGACGTGGCCGGCGCCCCGACCACCTGGGGCAGCCCGGCCTTGAAGGACAACATCGCGGCGAAGGATGCGCTGTCGGTGGCGCGGCTGAAGGAGGCCGGCGTCGTGCTGTTCGGCAAGTCGAACGTGCCGCTCATGCTGGCCGACTGGCAGAGCTTCAACGAGGTCTATGGCAGCACCAACAATCCCTGGGACGTGACCCGTTCGCCCGGCGGTTCGTCGGGCGGCTCGGCGGCGGCACTGGCCGCCGGTCTCTGCGGCATCGAGGCGGGCAGCGACATCGGCGCCTCCATCCGCAATCCGGCGCATTACTGCGGCGTCTGGGGCCACAAGCCGACCTGGGGCATCGTGCCGCCGCGCGGCCAGGCACTGCCCGGCGTGGTGGCGCAGGGCGACATTTCGGTGATCGGGCCGATGGCCCGCAGCGCCGACGATCTCCTGATCGGCCTCGACGTCATGGCCGGACCCGACCCGATCGAGGCGGCCGGCTGGCAGTTGAAGCTGAAGGCATCGACGAAGACCTCGTTCCGCGACTTCCGCATCGCCGTCATCACCGACGACCCCAATGCCGAGGTCGACGCGCCCGTGCAGGAGCAGTTGAACACGCTGGCGCAGTTCCTGGGCAAGCAGAAGGCGAAGGTGAGCTTCACCGCCCGGCCCGAGATCGACATGAGCGAACTCGCCCGCGTCTACGTCATGTTGCTGCGCGCCGCCACCCCCGGCCGGCAGACCGACGAGCAATGGGCGCAGAACAAGGCGATCGCCGACAAGCTCGAGCCCGGCGACCAGAGCTATTTCGCCCGCATGACCCGGGCCAATGTGATGGGCCATCGCGACTGGCTGCGCTTCAACGAGATGCGCCACAAGATGCGGCTCGCCTGGGCCGAGTTCTTCCGCGAATGGGACCTCGTCATCTGCCCGGCCGCCTCCTCCGCCGCCTTCCCACATGACCAGCAGGGCGAACGGCACAACCGCACCATCACGGTGAACGGCAAGCGGGTACCGACGACGGACCAGATCTTCTGGGCCGGCATTTCCGGCGTGGTCTACCTGCCCTCCACCGTCGCGCCCATCGGCCTGACGCCGGGCGGCCTGCCGGTCGGCGTGCAGATCATCGGCCCGCAATACGGCGATCTCACCTGCATCCGCCTGGCCCAGCTGCTGGAGCGCGAGTATCGCGCCTTCGAACCGCCGCCGGGGTTTGATTGAAGCCTCCTTCTCCCTTGGGGAGAAGGTGCCCGGAGGGCGGATGAGGGGCCCGCTCGACGGTAACTCTTACGGATAGCGTGCCCCTCACCCGGCGCATTCGCGCCACCCTCTCCCTGAAACCGGGAGAGGGGAAGCAGTAACGCTTTTCCTTGAGCCAGTCAGAACCGCCCGGCGTTGAAGTCCTCCACCGCCTGACGGATCTCGGCCACCGTGTTCATCACGAAGGGGCCGTGGCGGACGACGGGTTCGCCGAGCGGCTTTCCGGCGATGAGGAGCGCGCGGGTCGGTTCCGAGGCGGCTTGGACTTCCACCCGCCCGCCTTTCGACAGGATACCGACCTCGCCCCGCTGCAGGCCGCGGTCGCCGATCACCACGCCGCCGTCATAGACATAGACGAAGGCGTTGTGGCCTTCCGGCAGCGCCTGGCTGAACGACGCCCCCGGCGGCAGCACGATGTCGAGATAGGTCGGATCGGTGACGCCGGTATCGACCACGCCCTTCACGTTGCCGACGAAACCGGCCAGGACCTTGACCGACACGCCGCCCGGCGCCTCGACCACCGGAATAAGTTCCGGGTCGATGTCCTGGTAGCGCGGCGCGGTCATCTTGTCCTTCGCGGCTAAGTTCACCCAGAGCTGGAAGCCCTGCAGCAGGCCGTCCTCCTGTTCCGGCATTTCCGAATGCACGATGCCGCGCCCGGCCGTCATCCACTGCACGCTGCCGGGCCGGAGCAGGCCGACATTGCCCTGGTTGTCGCCGTGACGCATGCGCCCGGCCAGCATGTAGGTCACCGTCTCGAAGCCACGGTGCGGATGGTCCGGGAAGCCGCCGATGTAATCGGCGCCGTCCTCGGAGCGGAACTCGTCGAGCAGCAGGAAGGGATCGAGGTCTTCGAGGCCCGGGCGGCCGATGATGCGCGACAGCTTCACGCCATCGCCGTCGCTGGCGGCCATGCCGGCAAAGACGCGCTCGACGCGGCGGGAACGGGTCAGGGTGTCGGTGCTCATCGGAACAACTCCTGCTGATGAGGTCACTATATAGGGCGGCCCGGCTCGGTGATCAGCGGCTTGGCGGCGAACCCGGGGTTCTCCAGGATCGAACCATGAAGTGGCGATTCGAGGATCTGTCGACCTACCTGACGGTGGTGGAGACCGGCGGCATCACCGCCGCCGCCAACCGGCTCAATCTGGCGAAATCGGTGGTCAGCAAGCGCGTCGGCGACCTGGAAGCGACCCTGAAGGTCCCTCTCCTGGTCCGCTCGTCCCGCAGCGTCCGGCCCACCGAGTACGGGGAGGCGCTGTACGAACGCATGCGCCCGCTGGTGCAGGCGATGGGCGAGGCGGCCGAGGGCATCTCGCACGAGGCCGGATCGCTCACCGGCCGCCTGCGCATCACCGCGCCGATGTCCTTCGGCACGTTGAAGCTGACGCCGGTCATCGCCTCCTTCGCGCGCGCCCATCCTGAACTGGAGATCGCCATCGACCTCGACGACCGCTTCATCGACCTGGTCCAGGGCGGTTATGACCTCGGCATCCGCGTCGGCGACCTGCCGGATTCCAGCATCATCGCCCGGAAGCTCTGCGACGAGCGCCGCCTCGTCGTCTGCAGCCCGGCCTACAGGCGCGAGCGGGGCATGCCCATCGACGTCGCCGATCTCGCCAACCATGCCTGCATCGACTACGCCCATGTGCATGCCGCCCATGTCTGGCATTTCGATCCGGCAAAGCCAGGCGGACGGGGACGCAGCGTGACCTTGAACAGCCGCATCGTCGTCAACAACGGCGATATGATGCGCGACCTCGCCATCGCCGGCCTCGGCATTGTCATCCTGCCCGGGTTCCTGGTGGAGGACGCCATGAAATCCGGGAAGCTGATCGAGGCCCTGCCCGGCGTCGCGCCGCGGCCCTTCCCCATCCACGCCATCTGGCCGCAGACGCACCGCTTGGCGCCCAAGGTCAGGGCTTTCGTGGAGCACGCGGCGGCGGCGCTGTCGGGCGGCGCGCCTCCGAAGAAGACGCCGCCCGGCCGCGCTGTCACTTCCGCGCGTTGAAGCTGGTGATCAGATTGCGGTAGTCGGGGATGTGGTTGGAGAGGAGCGTCGCCAGGCCCTCAACGTCGTTCCGCCAGTCGCGGTGCAACTCGCAGGCGACGCCGAACCAGTTCATCATCTGCGCCCCGGCCGCGATCATCCGGCTGTGCGCCGCCTCGCGCGCCACCGCGTTGAAGGTGCCGGAGGCATCCGCCACCACGAAGACCTCGAAGCCCTCCGCGATCGCCGAGAGCGCGGGGAAGGCGACACAGACCTCGGTGACCACGCCGGCGATGATGAGTTGCTTGCGCCCCGTCGCCTTGATCGCGGCCACGAAATCCTCGTTGTCCCAGGCGTTGATCTGGCCGGGCCGGGCGATGTAGGGCGCATCCGGGAAGAGGGCCTTCAATTCCGGCATCAGCGGGCCGTTCGGACCGTCCTCGAAGCTCGTCGTCAGGATGGTCGGCAGGCCGAAGTACTTGGCGAGGTCGGCGGTGGCCAGCACGTTGTTGCGGAACTCGTCCGGGTGGAAGTCGCGGACCAGCGAGAGAAGGCCGGCCTGGTGGTCGACCAGGAGCACCACGGCGTCGTCCCTGCGGATGCGGTTGTAGAATTCGGTCATCGCAATCACTCCCTCACGTCCACCGCCCCATCGCGGCGACGGCCAGAGAGTGCGTCGGATCAGCGTTCGTGTGGAGATGACGAATTAAGAACCGATTGTTCCATCGTGAAGAACGATCTTTTCCCTCTCCCTTGGGGAGAGGGTGGCGCGCAAGCGCCGGGTGAGGGGCACCCTCTACGGCGAATCACCGTAAACTGGGCCCCTCATCCGCTCTCCGGGCACCTTCTCCCCAAGGGAGAAGGGACGCTTATTGCAACGTCAGCGGCTGCCGGCCCATTTCGGGTTGTTGATGGCGAGGGCGGCGGCGATGCTCTGGCGCAGGTGCTTGCGCAGCGCGGGGTCGTCCGGCGAGACCTTGCCCTCGCGGATCAGTGCGCAGAGTTCCTCGTTCATCTGCTCGAGCGGGGCCTCGTGGCCGAGGAGCGCCGAAAGCGACCTCGCCTCCTCCGCATTCAGGGCGGGACCCTGACGCAGTTCGCGCTCCACCGTCGCCAGCATGTTGATGGCGACGCGCAGGTTGAACTTCCTGTCGGCCGCCATGTCCGGCAGAAGGTCGTTCTCGAGAAAGCCGCGCACGCCCTTCAGCATGTCGGCGGCGTCGGGGCGGCTGTTCGGCATGATCAATCCTCCCCGTCGAGGAGTTTCAGGAAATCGGAGAGCGGCTCTTCGGTGCGGCGGCCGATGGCGAGCTGCTCCATGTCGAAGGGGCCGCCATGCAGGTGCTGCTGTCCCTTGCCCATGCACATCACCGCCCATTTGACCGAGCCGAGCGTCTCCCAGAATCGGACATGGGCGGGATCGACGGCGATGCCCGTGACCTTCTCATAGGCGGCGAAGAGATCCTCGCGGGTGCCGGCGCCGCCCACGGGCTTCGGTCCGCCGAACCGCCAGGTACGCACGCAGAGCCAGCCCAGGTCCTCCATCGGATCGCCGGTATGGCAGATCTCCCAGTCGATCACGGCGTTGATGCGATCGGGACCCACGATCAGGTTGCCCATGCGGAAGTCGCCATGGACAACGGTATTGCGCTCGCGCTTCGGCAGGTTCTCGCGCGCCCAGCGGAAGCCGAGTTCGACCGCGGGGACGGGGTGGCCGTAGCCGCGGTAGTTGCGGTACCACAGCTCCACCTGCCGCGCCGCACCGGTATCGGTGAGGAAGGGCAGCGCCTTCCTGTCCATGCGGTGGAGCCGGCCCAGGATCTCGCCGCACTGGGCGGCGAAGCCCGCGCGCACCGCTTCGAATTCCGGCTCGCGCAGGATGCGCCGCGCGATCGTCTCGCCCGGAATGCGGTCCATGACATAGCCCAGATCGAGGCCGTCCCGGGCGTCGAGCACGGCCCGCACCGGCGGGGCGGGCACGCCGGCGGCGCGGGCGGCGATCATGCAGGCGGCATCCTCGGCCCCGAAGATGCGCGGCAGTTCGCCCGCCTCGTCGCCGGGCTTGGGCCCGCGCGGGACCGACTGCTGCAGGATGAGGGGAAGATCCTCCCCGCCCACGCGGGCGGTGAAGGACCACGTGGCCTTGGTGGCGCCGCCGGTGAGGCGGACCAGGTTCGATACATCGCCCGGTTGACCGACATGGCGCGCAATCGCGGCGCCCAGCCGGCGGACGAATTCCTCCCGATCACTCATTGGCCGCGACCATAAGCAGGCCGCGCGGCGGGGGCTAGAGGGGAGTGGGCGGCCGTAGCCTAGCGGCCGGCGATCACCCGGGCGGCGTTGCCGACCACGCCATCGGCGGCCAGCTGGCCGATGCAGCCATAGGACAGGTCGTTCAGATGCAGGCCGTCCTGGATCAGCATGTCCGCGAAACTCATGCGCCGGCTCTCGACCCAATGGCGCATGATGTCGAAACGGCGGAACAGGCCGACATGCTCCTCCCGCGCGATCCTGCCGAGCAGCTCCTCCATCTCCGGATGGTCGGGCTCGTGCAGCATGCGGGGTGCGTATTGCAGGTCCATCAGCAGCACGTCGGCGCCGATCTCCTTCAGCCGGCGGATCCCCTCGCGGATGATCTCGTCGACGGCGGAGGGGTCGCTCTCGCGCAGCACCGTGTTGGCGCCGACCTGCCAGATCACCAGGTGGGGCCGGTAAGGGATGACGTCGCGCTCGAACCGCTCGACCATGGTGCGGTCGATGTCGCCGTTCAGCCCCTTGTTGATGACGTTGATCTTCATCTGCGGCAGGCGGAGCGCGAGCGCGCCCTCCATCACCGCGGGATAGGCACGGGCGGGCGTGCTGGCGCCCGCGCCCGCCGTCGAGGAGGAGCCGATCGCCACCACGGTGAGCGACTTGCCGCGGGCGATCCGGTCGGCCACGCGCGGCAGGCTGGAGCCGAAGCGCGTCAGTTCGGCCGGCACCGCGCAGCGGGCATCGGGAATGTCGGGAAAGGCCCGGGCGGGGAGGACCGCCAGGCCGAGAGCCAGGGCGGCGAGGCCCGTCAGCAGCATACGCACCTTCATCGCGACGCTATCGGCCTTTCCCGTCCTTCCGGCGCCTTGTCACCCGAGGCGGTGACCACCATCTGCGCGAGCAGCGCGGCGACACAGCCGTGCACCCGGTCGATCAGCTGCGTCTGCGCCTGCTTGCCGGCGGGGTCGAGTTCCACCCGACCGCCATCGGCCCAAGCCCGCATGATCTCGTAGCGATCGAACAGGAGAACCTTCCGGCTCTGCGCGACCTGCTGCATATACACGACATAAGGCTGGAAATTGGTTACCGCGATCGCCTTCGGCATGTATTGCGGCGTGATCAGCAGCACGTCGACGTCGCGCTTGTGCAGCTTGGCGATGCCCTTGTCGATCACGGCGCCGAACTCGTCCGCACCCAACTGCCTGACGGCGTCGATGGAGCCGGTCTGCCAGATGACGAGGTCTGGCTTGTGCGCGGCGACTTCCTCCTCCATCCGCTTCAGCGCCGCGAAGGCGGTTTCCCCGCGCACCGAGCGATTGACGATGGTCATCGGGGCGACGGCCCGCAGCTTCCTGATTTCATTGAGCAATCTGGCCGGGTAGGCCTTCGAGGCGGTGTCGGCCCCGTAGTCGATTGAGGATCCGGTGCCGAGGATCAGGATGGTGGAGGGCTCGCGCGCCTTCAGCTTGGCCGCGAGCCGGGGCAGGCCGAAGCCGACATAGGCTTCGCCGGCGCCGCCGTCGCAGGGTGCGACGGGGGTTTGCCCGGCCGCCAGTGCCGGGCAGGTGAGGATAAGGCCGGCCACGCCGAGCGCCCGGCAGAGCTTTCCGAATGCCCCCATCGCCCTCATTCCGCGGCTGCCCCCCGCAGCTTCGGAAACGCCGCTTCCGCCCGGCCGGCGTCCCTGTACCAGTCGACCAGGGCGGCCACACCGATCATAAGCAGGATTCCGAGGGCGCTGACAAGCACTTCCACGAGGCTCCCGCCGGCGAGTTCGTAGATGGCGAAATGTCCGGCAAATGAAAGGAAGACACCGACGCAGAAAACATGCAGCGACTGCCGCCCGCATAGAATTACCGGTTGACTCCACGCGGTCTTCAGCCATCCCGCGTGGTGGGGAACCAGGATGACGAACAGATAGGCACAGCCGAGGAAGTGCAGGAACCTCAGGATGTCCAGGTTCGTCTTGTCGATGGGATAGATCAGGGTCGTCAGCCGATTGGGCAGGTAGCCGGACCATTCCGGAACGTGCCAGGTCATTACCACGCCGAAACTGAACAACAGGTAGAGGACGATCAGCGGGACGAGGAGACGGGGGTTCAGCCGCCGCCAGGCCCCGTCATGCCGGTTCACCGCGCACCAGGCGCCGAGCACGAAGAGAAGCTGCCAGGTGAACGGATTGAAAAACCAGCCGCCGGAGGGATAGGAGGGCAGGTTCCATTCCATCAGGGGGGCGGCGACGTACAGGAGGAAGGAGGCCGCGAGCGTGGCGTTGCCCCAGCGGCGCACCAGCACCAGGATGACCGGAAAGGCGAAGAGCAGCGCGATGTAGAGCGGGAGCACGTCCATGTTGGCCGGGTTGAAGCGCAGCATCACCGCCTGCGCCAACATGATGTCGGGCCGTTCCAGGAACGGGCCGACCAGCATCTCCTCGGCGAACATGGGATTGTCGAAGGTGGCCGAGACATAGGCGATCTGCGCCACGAAGAACATGAACAGGACGATATGGGCGAGGTAGATCTGCCAGACGCGCCTGAGGATGCGGGCGGCGGTGAGCAGGAAGCCCGCGCGGTCGAGGCCGGACCCGTAGGCGAGCGTCGCCGAATAGCCGGAGACGAAGACGAAGATCTCGGTGGCGTCGGAAAAGCCCCAGTTCCGGTTCGACACCCAGGAGGCGATGTTGTCGGGGATGTGGTTGAGGAAGATGAAGATCAGCGCCATGCCGCGCACGAAATCGATCCGCAGGTCACGCCCCGCGAAGGGTGGGGCGGGCGGCGAAGGCGGGCGCAGGAAGAGGCGCGACAGCATGGACGGAGTTCTTTCCCCCTCGGTTTCATTCTAGCAAGGCCCGGCCCCCGAGGGCAGCGGCACGGTTGCGCGCGAAGGACACAAAAGCGACAATCACCGCCCCTTTCAGGATCGCGCCAGCCATCATGTCCGTCGTCATCCCCTTTCGCCGCGACCTCGACTTCACCTACGGAGAGATGGCTCAGGTTTCGCCCCTGATCCGCCGCATCGTGGCGCGCAATCCCGGGCCCTTCACCTTCCGCGGCACCGGCACCTACGTCATCGGGCGCGGCTCGGTCGCCGTGATCGATCCGGGCCCCGATATCCGCGAGCATTTCGACGCGCTGATGGCGGGACTGGAGGGCGAGACGGTCAGCCACATCCTGGTCACCCACACCCATCGCGACCATTCCCCGGCAGCCGCCTGGCTGAAGGAGGCGACCGGAGCCCCGACCTATGCCTATGGCCCGCATCCCACCCGCCCCGGCATTCCGGCCGAACAGGGCGGCGACTACGATTTCCGGCCCGACGTCATCCTGCGCGACGGCGCGGTGATCGAGGGGCGGGGATGGACGGCGGAGGCGATCGAGACGCCCGGTCACATCTCCAACCATCTCTGCTTCGCGCTGAAGGAGGAGAAGGCGCTGTTCTCGGGCGATCATGTCATGGGCTGGTCGACCTCGGTCATCTCGCCTCCCGACGGCAACATGGGCGCCTATTTCGCCAGCCTCAGGAAGCTCCTGCCGCGCGACGACCTCGTCTACTGGCCCACCCACGGCCCCTCGATCCCGGATCCGCAGGACTTCGTCGCCCGCTTCATCGCCCACCGCGAGGATCGCGAGAATCAGATCCTGGCCTGTATCAGGGGCGGCGCGGCCAGCATCCCGGCGATGGTCGAAATCATGTACGCGGCGGTGGACAAGCAGCTCCACCCCGCCGCCGCCCGTTCGGTGCTGGCGCATCTGATCCATATGGTGGAGACTGGGCGGGTCCGGTCCGAGGGCGAACCCGGCCCGGGCGCAACCTACAGGGCAACGTGACGACCATGGCCGAAAGCGGAAAGACGCTCGTGCTGACCGGCGCCTCGCGCGGGATCGGCCATGCGACGGTCAAGCGCTTCTCAGCCGCCGGCTGGCGCGTGCTGACCATTTCGCGCCAGCCTTTCTCCGAGCACTGCCCCTGGGAGGGCGGCGAGGAGAACCACGTCCAGCTCGACCTCGCCGATGTCGACGGCCTGCCCGCCGCCATCGAGGCCATGCGCAAGCGGCTGAAGGGCGGGGCGCTGCACGCCCTGGTCAACAACGCGGCCATCTCGCCCAAGCTGCCGGGCGGCAAGCGGATGTCGAGTCTGGACACCGGCTACGGCGACTGGCTGAAGGTGTTCAACGTCAACTTCCTGGCGCCCATCATGCTGGCGCGCGGCCTGGTCGAGGAACTGAAGGCCGGGGCCGGCAGCATCGTCAACGTAACGTCCATCGCCGGCTCGAAGGTGCATCCCTTCGCCGGCACCGCCTATGCCACATCGAAGGCGGCGCTGGCCTCCCTGACGCGCGAGATGGCGCACGACTTCGCGCCCCTCGGCATCCGCGTGAACGCCATCGCCCCCGGCGAGATCGACACGTCGATCCTCTCGCCCGGCACCGAGGAGATCGTGCAGCGCGAGATCCCGATGCGCCGGCTGGGCAAGCCGGAGGAAGTGGCCGCCACCATCTATTTCCTCTGCTCGCCCCAGGCCTCCTACGTGAACGGCGCCGAGATCCATATCAACGGCGGCCAGCACGTCTGACGCCCGAACGGGCCGGCGATGATCCTGACGCTCGCCGTCTCCGGGTATCGCTCGCTGCGCGACCTCGTCCTGCCGCTTGGCCCGCTCAATGTCGTCACCGGCGCCAATGGCAGCGGCAAGTCGAGCCTCTACCGCGCGCTTCGCCTCCTGGCCGACGTCGCGCAGGGGCGGCTCTTCGCCTCGCTCGCCGCCGAGGGTGGATTGCAGTCGACGCTCTGGGCCGGGCCCGAGACCATCGCGCGCGGCGTGAAGTCTGGCCGCCTGCCGGTGGAAGGCACCGTTCGCCGCCATTCCATCTCTCTGAAACTTGGTTTCGCGTCCGACGACTTCGGTTATGCCATCGACCTCGGCCTCCCGGTCCTGAGTGCGTCGCGCTTCGGCCGCGACCCGGAAATCAAGACCGAGACCGTCTGGGCCGGGCCGGTACTGCGGCGGGGCAACGTCCTGGCCGCGCGCCGCGGACCGGGCGTGCAGGTGACGGAAGACAAGGGCAGCAGCATGGTGCTGACCAACCTGCCCGCCTTCGACAGCATGATGACCCACGCGGCCGATCCGCGCCGGTCGCCCGAACTGCTCACCTTGCGCGAACGCATGCGCGGCTGGCGCTTCTACGATCATTTCCGCACCGATGCCGAAGCGCCGGCGCGGCGGCCGCAGGTCGGCACCCGCACCACCGTTCTCTCCGCCGACGGCAGCGACCTTGCCGCCGCCTGGCTCACCATCGAGGAGATCGGCAATCCCGTGGCGCTCGCCGCCGCGGTGGAGGATGCCTTCCCCGGCGCCGGCGTCGGCATCGAAGAGGCCGACGGGCTGTTCGAGGTTCGGATGCGACAGCACGGCCTGCTCCGCCCGCTCCGCGCCGCCGAACTGTCGGACGGCACGCTCCGCTATCTGCTGTTGATCGCGGCCCTGATGACACCCCGGCCGCCGGAACTGCTGGTCCTGAACGAGCCCGAGACCAGCCTGCACCCGGATCTGCTGCCGGCGTTGGCGCGGCTGATCGCCAATGCGTCGGACCGTTCGCAGGTGATCGTGGTATCGCACGCGCTGCCGCTGGTCGCGGCGCTGACCGAGCAGGCGGGTGCGATGGCCCTCACGCTCTCCAAGGAACTGGGCGAGACGGTGGTGGCCGAGGCCGAGCGGCCCGCCTGGGCCTGGCCGCAGCGCTAGCGGCAAGGAAAAGGCCCGGCGGTCCGCCCGCCGGGCCTCGTTTCTTACGCCGCCGGAACCGTTATTCGCGGTTGCCGAGCAGGCTCAGCAGCATCTGGAACAGGTTGACGAAGTTGAGGTACAGGCCGACCGCCGCCATGGTGGCGCCCTTTTCCATCACCTCGTCGCCATAGCCCTCGTTGAACTCGGCCTTGATCCGCTGGGTGTCGTAGGCGGTCAGGCCGGTGAAGATCAGCACGCCCAGAACCGAGACCACGAACTGCATCAGGCTCGAGCCGAGGAAGATGTTCACCACGCTCGCGATCAGGATGCCGATCAGGCCCATGAACAGGAAGGTGCCGAAGCCGGTCAGGTCCTTCCGCGTCGTGTAGCCGTAGAGGCTGGCGGCGCCGAAGGTGGCGGCGGTGATGAAGAAGACGCGGACAATGCTGGCGCCCGTGTAGACCATGAACAGGCTGGACAGCGACAGGCCCATGCCGGCGACGAAGACCCAGTACAGCGTCGACAGCGTCCTGGCGCTCATCTTGTTGACGCCGAAGCTCATCCACAACAGCAGGCCGAGCGGGGCGAAGATCACCACCCAGCGCAGGCCGGTGCCCCAGATCGCCGCCTGGGCGGCCGGCGACATCGCCACGAGAACGGCGATGATGCCCGACAACGCCAGGCCGGAGGCCATGATGTTGTAGACCTTGAGCATATAGGCGCGCAGCGACTGGTCGATCTCGACCTGCGTCGTGGCGCCGGCGTGAGCCGTCGCTGCCCAGCGCCTGTCGAAGTTCGTAGCCATGATATGGTTTCCCTGGATGACGTTGCTCCCGGATAGCCAATATGGGCAGTGTGGAGATCGAATCAAGCGAAACCGGTGTAATGAAATAACGATTTAGGGTTCAGAATGGTGGCCCGATGACCGCCGAAACGTCCGAAGCCCTCCTCGTCATCGACGTGCAGAACGACTTCTGCCCCGGCGGCGGCCTGCCCGTGCCCGACGGCGATGCCGTAATCGGCCCGGTGAACCGGCTCATCGAGGCGGCTTCGCACGTGCTCCTGACCCAGGACTGGCACCCGCCGGGGCATCGCTCCTTCGCCTCCTCCCATCCCGGCCGGCGACCCTACGACACGGCGGACTTTCCCTACGGCGCCCAGGTTCTCTGGCCCGACCACTGCGTGCAGTCGACGCCGGGCGCCGATTTCCATCCCGGCCTGCGCGCCGGCAAGGCGGAGCTGGTGATCCGCAAGGGCTTCGATCCGGCGATCGATTCCTATTCGGCCTTCTACGAGAACGACCGGGCGACTCCCACCGGGCTCACCGGCTATCTGCGCACGCGCGGAATCGGGGCCTTGACCCTCTGCGGCCTGGCGACCGATTTCTGCGTGCTGCATTCCGCCCTCGACGCCCGGCGGGAAGGCTTCTCCGTCACCCTGCGCCAGGACGCCTGCCGGGGCATCGACATCGACGGCTCGCTCGACCGCGCGCTGGCGGCCATGCGGGCGGCCGGGGTGACCCTGGCCTGACGCCGCAACCGGCGGTAACTCCTGGTTAATCCTGCTCCGCCACCATGCCGGGGCTGAACCCGGTACAGACCCTTTGGCCCTTCCCGAAAGCATCGTACCGCTGACCCGCCTCTACGCGGCCTCGCCCGACCCGACCTTCGTCGTCGAGGCGGCGACGTCCCGCGTGCTCTGGGTCAACCCGGCATTCGGCGCCGTCACCGGCCTTCGCGACGACGAGATCATCGGCCGCGACCTCTCCTGCCTGCGCCCCGACACGCCGACCGCGAAAGGCGACTGGCTGCCGGGCGCCACCGCCTCGCGCAGGGGCATCGCCGGCCGGTTCGACATTCCCTGCCGGCGGATGGACGGCAGCCCGCTCATCATCGACATCACCTTCCTGCCGGTTCCGGAAGACCACGGCGGCCCCCGCTACGTCCTCGGCGCCGCGCGCGACGTCACCGCGAGCCGCCAGCTCACCCGCGAGATCCAGACCAGCGAGCGCCGTTTCCACGATTTCGCCGAAACCGCCTCCGACTGGTTCTGGGAGACCGACGCGCAGCTGCGATTCACCTGGCTGACGCTGCCCGACGACGCCACCGAATCGAGCGTCGTCGGCCGCACCTTCCGCCAGACCGGGCCGATCGTCGAGGAGGCCGTGCTCGCCACCCATGAAGCCGAGATGCTGGCGCGCCGGCCGTTCCGGAACTTCGTCTTCGCCCGCCGGCGCGCCGACGGCAGCCTCCGCTACCTCAGTTCGTCGGGGAAACCCGTCTTCGACGAGGCCGGCGCCTTTCTCGGCTATCGCGGCTGCGCCCAGGACGTCACCGCCACCTTCGAGATGGAGCGGCGCCTGCTGTCGGCGATCGAAGCCATGCGCGACGGGCTGATCCTGTTCGATCGCGACGACCGGGTCGTGCTGCACAACACGAAGTACCTCGACCTCTATCCGCATATGCGCAAGGTACCGACGATCGTGGGCATGCGCTTCGACGAACTGCTGCGGCTGGGGCTCGGCACCGATGCGGTGGACAAGGAGGCCATGTCCGACCCGGAGGCCTGGATCCCCACGCGCGTCGCCATGCACCTGAACCCGCCGGCCGAACCCTATGAGCGGCAAATGGCCGACGGACGCTGGATCCTGGTGCATGAACGCCGGACGGCCGACGGCGGCATCGTCGGCATCCGGACCGACATCACCCGCCTCAAGCAGGCGGAGATCGACGCCAAGTCTGCCCATGCCATGGCCGAGGCGCACAGCCGGGCGAAGTCCGACTTCCTCGCCAACATGAGCCATGAGTTGCGGACGCCGCTCAACGCCATCATCGGCTTCTCTGAGACGATGAGCCACGAGCTGCTGGGACCGATCGGCTCGCTGCGCTATCGCGAATACGCCGAAGACATCAGGCGGAGCGGCGCCTATCTGCTCGACCTGATCGGCGACATCCTCGACCTGTCGCGCATCGAGGCCGGCAAGCGTGAACTGGCGCCCGAACCCTTCGCCTTCGGCGAACTGTCGGTCGAGGTCCTGCGCATGATGCGCGAGACGGCGCTGCGCGCGAAGGTCGAGTTCGTCACCGAGATCGACCAGGCCCTGCCGACGGTGCACCTGGACCGGCGGGCGATCCGGCAGATCCTGCTCAACCTCCTGTCCAACGCGGTGAAGTTCTCGCCGCCCGGCGGCCGGGTATGGCTCGCCGCGCGCCAGGACCGCGGCGGCTTCGTCTTCTCCGTCACCGACGAGGGCCCGGGCATTCCGGCCGACCGGCTGGCCGGCCTGGCCCGTCCCTTCGTGCAGGTGGAGAACGTGATGAGCCGCCGCCAGCCGGGCTCCGGGCTCGGCCTCGCCATATCGCGCTCGCTCGCCGAACTGCACGGGGGCACGCTCGCGATAGAGAGCCGCGTCGGGCATGGGACGACGGTCCGCGTGCGCCTGCCGGTCGCGGTTGCGGCTGCGGCCGCCTGACCCTTGGCGCGGCGGCGGGCCCATGCTTCGATGACGCATGTCGGACTCCGCACCCTCCCCCGCCGAACAGGGCCGCTCCCTGATCCGAACGCGCCCCCTCGCCGCGCTCGCGACCTCCATGACAGAGGGCGGCTGGCCCTACGCCTCGCTCGTCCTCGTGGCTTGCGCCCAGGACGCCACGCCGCTCCTGCTGATCTCCAACCTCGCCGAACATACCCGCAACCTGACGGCCGAGCCGCGCGTGTCGCTTCTCTTCGAGGCGACCGCCGGTCTGGAGAACCCGCTGACCGGAGCCCGGCTCACGCTCCTCGGCGAGGCGGTGCGGAGCGAGGATGCGGCAGAGCGGGAACGATTTCTGCGCCGCCACCCGGAGGCGGAACTTTATGCGGGCTTCGCGGATTTCGCGCTCTGGCGTGTCGTTCCCCGTCGCGCCCATCTGGTCGCAGGCTTCGGCCGCATCCACTGGGTGGAGGGGGAGGACCTGCGCGACCGGGCGGAGCCGGCGCTGGCGCAAGCGGAGGGCGGGATCATCGAACACATGAACGAGGACCATGCGGATGCGATCCAGCTCTATGCCGCGAAGCTCCTCGGCCTCGAGGGCGGCGGCTGGCGCATGACCGGCTGCGACCCGGAAGGGATCGACCTTCGACGGCGGGGCGAGACGGCCCGCCTGTCCTTCGGCCGGCGCGTCGCCGATGCCGCCGCCGCCCGCGAGGAACTGGTCCGCCTCGTCAAGACGGCGCGCACGCTGTGATTTGCCGCACTTGTTCCGCCATATTGGCGCCTCTATCTTCCGCACGCTTACGGACTGGCCGTCCCCCGCGGCTTTTCCCCACAACCAACCTGGGAGGATTCCCGTGACACAACCGGGTGCGCCCGCTTCGCCCCACGGTCTCGACAAGATCGGACTGAAACACGTCAAGGCCCATTGGAACCTGCAGGTTCCACAACTCTACGAAGAGGCCATCCGCCGCGGCGAGGGCGAAATGACGGAGGGCGGCCCGCTCGCCGTCCGCACCGGTCAGCACACCGGCCGCTCGGTGAACGACAAGTTCATCGTCAAGGAACCCTCCAGCGAGAAGCATGTCGACTGGGGCACGACCAACCGGCCCTTCGACCCGGCCAATTTCGAGGGTCTGCGCCGGCGCATGCTGGCCTATCTGCAGAATCGCGACGTCTTCGTGCTGGACACCTTCGGTGGTGCCGACCCGACCTATCGCCTCCCCGTGCGCGTGATCACCGAGCACGCCTGGCAGTCACTGTTCGCGCGCAACATGTTCATCCGCACCACGGCGGAAGAGCAGAAGACCTTCGTCCCCGAATTCACCATCATCTGCGCGCCCGGCTTCAGCGCCGATCCGGCGATCGACGGAACGCGAACCGAGACCTTCATCCTGCTCAATTTCGCCGAGCGCACGGTGCTGATCGGCGGCACCTCCTACGCGGGCGAGATCAAGAAGTCGGTCTTCTCGATCCTCAACTACCTGCTGCCCGGCCGCGACGTGCTGCCCATGCACTGCTCGGTCAATGTCGGACCCGAGGGCAATCCGGCGATCTTCTTCGGCCTGTCGGGGACGGGCAAGACCACGCTGTCGGCCGACCATCGACGTACGCTGATCGGCGACGACGAGCACGGCTGGGCCGATACCGGCCTCTTCAACTTCGAAGGCGGCTGCTATGCCAAGGTGATCAACCTGTCGGCCGAGGCCGAGCCCGAGATCTACGCGACCACGCACCGCTACGGCACCGTGCTCGAGAACGTGGTCTACGACCCGGTCACCCGCAAGCTCGACCTGAACGACCGGAAGTACACCGAGAACACCCGCGGCTGCTATCCGATCGACTTCATCCCGAACGCCTCGACCACCGGGCGCACCGGCCATCCGAAGACGATCATCATGCTGACGGCGGATGCCTTCGGCGTCCTGCCGCCGATCGC
>VFQQ010002260.1_pt1 | contig 22536 bp, 18 predicted proteins | sample 3512341 | NCBI WGS metagenome assembly VFQQ01 (sample SAMN10412373, study PRJNA504923) | tailings metagenome | isolation source: Relicate 2 Philex TSF1 revegetated site | place: Philippines: Tuba, Benguet | collected 2017-08-29 | reverse complement strand
TGGTGCCGATGGCGATCTCGGTGTTCTGCATCCTGGGCGTGCAGCTGCCCGCGGCATGGCTGCTCGACACCCGCTTCGGCCTGGCCGGCGTGTGGGTTGCGTTCCCGGTGGCCTACCTGACGATGCTGGTGCTGCAGACCAGCTACTACCGCCTCGTGTGGCGGCACCGGCGCATCGAGCGGCTGGTGTGAGTGCGTGGGACAATCCCGCCCGTGAAGCGCGCCAGACCGCCGCTGGCACAAGACCCGAAAGGGTGTGCTGGAGGAACGTCCGGACTGCACAGGGCAGCGTAGGAGGTAACACCTCTCCACCGACAAGCCGCAAGGCCCTAAGGTGAGGATCAGAGCAACAGAGACGAGCCGATTCAGTTCGGGTGAAACGGGCAATCTCTACGCGCAGCAACACCAAATAGGCCAGCGCTGATGTGGCTCCGCGGAGCTGGCGGGTAGGTGGCATCGAGCCGGGTGGGCGACCCCCGGCCCAGAGTAATGGCGGTCACGTGCCGGGCAACCGGCACGCACAGAATCCGGCTTATCGGCGCGCTTCACACTTTTAATGCGTTCAGGCGTTGAACCCGCCCAGCGCGCGGATGCGCTCCACGTGCGCCAGCAGCGAGCGCCGCGCCACCGGCCACAGGCGCTCGGGCACGTCGTCGTAGGCCAGTGGCACCCAGTCGTCCAGGCCGCCATCGGGGCGTTGCTGCATGGCGCGCGCAATCTTGGCCTCGCGGGCCAGGCGGTGCGCCTTCAGGTGGTCGATCGCGCGGCGCGCGCCGCCTTCCACCGGGGCCGAGGCGTTGTCCGGCGTGCGGCGCAGATCGCCCAGCACATAGCCGTGCGCGGGCAGGATGAAGTCGATGCCGTGCTCATCGCACAGCGCGGCCAGGCGGTCGAGCGAATCGAGGTAGGCGCCCATGTTGCCGTCGGGCGGATCGATCACCGTGGTGCTGCCGTTGAGGATGTGGTCGCCCGAGAACAGCAGGCCGTCTTCGAGCAGCACCAGGCACAGGTGGTTGGCCGCGTGGCCGGGCGTGTGCACGGCCATCAGCGTGTGCGTGGTGCCGGCGGTGTCGCGCAGTTCCAGGCGCTCGCCGTCGGCCAGCTCGCGCTCGGGCGCGAAGCGGCTGTTCTCGCGCGCGGTGGGCGCGCTGGCCAGGCCCAGGATGGGTGGCTTCGCGCGCCCGGCCTGCACGCACAGCGCCTGCAGCCGCGCGGCGCCGGGGGAATGGTCGGGGTGCGAGTGGGTGCAGACGATGGCGCGCAGGTCGGCACCGACGGCGCGCCACAGGCGCTCGATGTGTTCGGGCTCGTCCGGGCCGGGGTCGATGGCGATGTAGCCGGTGCCCGGGTCGCCCACCAGGTAACTGTTGGTGCCGGGGCCGGTCATCACGCCGCTGTTCGGTGCGGTCAGGCGCGCCACATGCTTGAGCAGCGCCACCGGCTGCTCGTGCTGCCAGTCCAGGCTGTGCACGATCTGCCCGTCGGGGCAGACCAGGGCCAGCTCACCGAACGGCGGCTCGTGCTCCATGTGGCGCGATTCGTGGCCGCGCAGCAGGCCGGCGCGCGGGCAACTGGTCCACAGCGGTTCGTCGTGCGCGGCGCAGGCGGCCAGCACCGATTGCACCGTGGCGTGCGCTTGCAGCCGCTCCAGCGTGCGGATGGTGGGGAAGATGATGAAGAACTGGCCGGCGGCGTGGCGCGCCAGCGCGTCGGCCGGGCGCACCCACAGGGGCTCGAACTGCTCGCTCTCGTCGGCCACGGGCTCCTGGCCCTCGGGCATGCGCGCCACCAGAAAGGGCACGTCGAAGCGGCGCGAGAGGTCGCGGTCGGTGATCCAGTGCGCGAGCACGAAGACCTCGTCGGACGCCAGCCGCAGGCCGCGCGCGCTGCATTGCGGCGCAAAGGGCGCTTTGCGGTCGAGCGCGGCGATGTCTTCGGCCGTGGCCCAGGCGCCGTCGGCCCGGCGCGCGAGCAGCACGCCGAGCTCCTCGAAGCTTTCGCGGATGGCGGCGATGGCCTGGGTGAGGCGCAGATCGGTCTGGGTGGGGCGGCGCGCGGCGGCGCCGAAGGCCTGGGCGTCGGCTGCGTCGATGCCACCGCCGGGGAACACGTAGGCCCCGGGGGCGAAGCTCGCGGTCATGGAGCGACGCGTCATCAGGACTTCGATGCCATCGGGGCTGTCACGCAGCAGCAGCACGGTGGCGGCGGGGCGCAGCGGCGCAATGGCGCGCGGCGGGTGCAGGAGTTGGGTGGGGCGGACCATGCGGCGCATTTTGCGCGCGGGTGTTGTGCGCAGCGGTCATGCGCGCGTCAGGGTCGGGGCGCTGCGCCGATAATCGCGCCCATGCAGATCCGCTTCACCAAGATGCAGGGTGCGGGCAACGACTTCGTCGTGCTCGACGAGACGCGCGGTCTGCTCGGGCTGAACGACGCCCAGTACCGTTTCCTGGCCGATCGCCATTTCGGTGTCGGCGCCGACCAGATTCTCTCCGTGCGGCCCGCGCCCGAGCCCGGGCTCGATTTCGAGTACGTGATCCACAACGCCGATGGCGGCGAGGTGGAGCATTGCGGCAATGGTGCGCGCTGCTTCGTGCGCTACGTGCACGACAAACACCTGAGCGAGCGCAACCCGCTGCGCGTGAAGGTGAAGAACGGCGTGCTTGAACTGCATCGGCTGGCCGATGGCCGTGTCACCGTCGACATGGGGCCGCCTGTGTTCGCTCTGCCCAAGGTGCCGTTCAATGCCACCGGTCTCAAACCCGAACGCGTGGGTGGTTTCGAGCGCTGGCCGCTCGCGCTGCCCTATGCGGGCGAGGTGCCGGTGGCCGTGCTCTCCATGGGCAACCCGCACGCCGTGCTGCGCGTGGACGACGTCGACGCCGCGCCGGTGGCCGGCTGGGGCCCGATGATCGAGCGCCACGAGCGTTTTCCGCAACGCGTGAACGCCGGTTTCCTGCAGGTGATCGACCCGCACACCGTGAAGCTGCGCGTGTACGAGCGCGGCGCCGGCGAAACCCTGGCCTGCGGCACCGGTGCCTGCGCCGCGGTGGTGGCGGGTATCCGCCTGGGCTGGCTGGCCGAGCGCGTGGATGTGCACACCCGCGGTGGCGTGCTCACCATCGGGTGGCGGGCCACCGACAGCCTCGACGCCCCCGTGTTCATGACCGGCCCGGCCACGCCCGTGTTTGAAGGCACGATCGACATCCCCGACCTGAGCTGACCCTTTTTCCTGCACCACACCATGACCCAGCCGATCCCGCCCATCACCGAGGACGACATCGCCCAGTACCTGGCCAACAGCCCCGATTTCTTCGAGCGCCACGCCGGCCTGCTGGCCGAGGTGCACCTCACCAGCCCGCACGGCGGGCGCGCGGTGAGCCTGCAGGAACGCCAGGCCGAGATGCTGCGCGAGAAGATCAAGGGCCTGGAGCTCAAGGCGGCCGAGATGGTGCGCCACGGCCGCGAGAACACCGCCATCGCCGACAAGCTGCAGCGCTGGACGCGCGAGCTGCTGATGGTGCGCGAGGCGGCCGAACTGCCGGGCGCCATCACCGAAGCGCTGGTGGAGCAGTTCCTCGTGCCCCAGGTGGCAATCAAGGTGTGGGCGGTCGCACCCGAGTTCGCCGACGAGTCCTTTGCCCAGGGCGCGAGCGACGACGTGCAGGCCTTCGCCTCGTCTCTGGTCGCCCCCTACTGCGGCAACAACCCCGGGCTGGAGGCCGCGCAGTGGCTGGTCGATCCGGCCTCGGCCGCGTCCCTCGCGCTCATCCCGTTGCGCGCCGGTGCGGCACCGCAAGCCTTCGGCCTGCTGGTGCTCGCGTCGGGCGACCCGCAACGCTTCGCGGCCGACATGGGCACCGATTTCCTTGAACGCATCGGCGAGCTCGCGAGTGCTGCGCTCGGGCGGTTGCGGCCGGTGGTGCCCGCCGCCGTCGAATGAGCGAACCGGTCCGCAGCCACCAAGATGCGGGCCTGATCGCGGCCTACCTGGAACACGTTCGCGTCGGCAAACGCCTGGCCGAACGCACGGTGGCGCTCTACACCGAAGACCTGCACAAGCTCGCCGGTTTCGCCGGGGCGGCCGGCGTGGCGCTGCCCGAGGTGCAAACCCATCACGTGCGGCGCTGGAGCGCGCAGATGCATGGCGGTGGCCGCAGCCCGCGCGGCATCGCGCTCATCCTCTCGGGTTGGCGCGGCTTCTACACCTGGCTTGCGCGCCAGGGCATCACGCAGCACCACCCGGTGCAGGACGTGCGCGCCCCCAAGGCCGGCAAGCCCCTGCCCAAGGCGCTCGCGGTGGACGACGCGGTGCGCCTGGCCGAACACGCGCAGCCCGACGACGACCCCGGCCTGGAGGCGCGGGACGCCTGCATCACCGAATTGCTCTATGGCTGCGGCCTGCGCATCGGTGAACTCGTGGGGCTCGATGTGGCGGCCAGCGCCACGGCGCGTGGCTGGATCGACCTCGACGCCGGCGAGGCCCATGTGCTGGGCAAGGGCAGCAAGCGGCGCAGTGTGCCGGTGGGGCGCGCCGCGCTGGCTTCGCTGCAGCGCTGGATCGAAGCCCGCACCGCCTGGGCGCGCGACGACGCGGCGCTCTTCATCGGCCAGCGCGGCCAGCGCCTCACGCCGCAGCACATCCGCGTGCGCCTCAAGCGCCGCTCGCTGCAGGCCGGCCTGGCCACGCCGGTGCACCCGCACATGCTGCGCCACTCGTTCGCCAGCCACGTGCTGCAGTCCAGCGGCGACCTGCGCGCGGTGCAAGAACTGCTGGGCCACGCCAACATCGGCACCACGCAGGTCTACACCCGGCTCGATTTCCAGCACCTGGCGCAGGTGTACGACGCGGCGCACCCGCGGGCGCAGGCGCGCAAGCCGCGCGGCAAGTGAGCGCCGGGCCGCGACAATCGCGGCCATGAAATCCATTCGACTCAAGCCCGGCAAGGAGCGCTCGCTGCAGCGCCGCCACCCCTGGGTGTTCGACGGCGCCGTGGCCAAGGGCAGCGCCGACCCCGGCGAGACCGTGCGCGTGGACGACGCCGACGGCCACTTCCTGGGCTGGGGCGCGTGCTCGCCGGCCTCGAAGATCCGCGTGCGCATGTGGAGCTTCGAACAGACGCAACGCATCGATGCCGCGTTCTTTCACGAGCGCCTGCGCGCCGCCATCGCGCTGCGCGATCGCCTGGCCGTGCCCAGCGACGGTGTGCGCCTCGTGCACGCCGAGTCCGACGGCCTGCCCGGCCTGTTGGTCGACCGCTACGGCGACACCCTGGTGGCCCAGTTCGGCGCCGCTGGCGTGGAGCGCTGGAAGGACACCATCGCCGACGCCTTGCTCGAACTCACCGGCTGCGCGCGCCTGTATGAACGCAGCGACACCAGCAGCCGCAAGCTCGAAGGCCTGCCCGACGCCGCCGGCTGGTTGCGAGGGCAGGGCGAGACCGCACTCGTGCTGCGCGAGCACGGCTGGCAACTCGGGCTGGACATCGCCAGCGGCCACAAGACCGGCTACTACCTCGACCAGCGCGACAACCGCGCCATCTGCCGCGACCTCGTGCAGCGCTTCGGCCTCGCCGAGGTGCTCAACTGCTACAGCTACACCGGGGGCTTCAGCGTGGCCGCGCTGGCCGGCGGCGCGCAGCGCGTGGTGTCGGTGGATTCGTCGGGCCCCGCGCTGCAGCAGGCCGCCGCCAACGTGGCGCTCAACGGGCTGGACGCCGCACGCTGCGAATGGCTCGACGCCGACGTGAACGCCACGCTGCGCCGCTTCATCGACGAAGGCCGGCAGTTCGACGCCATCGTGCTCGACCCACCCAAGCTCGCACCCACCGCGGCCCACGCCGAGCGCGCCGCGCGCGCCTACAAGGACATCAACCGCCTGGGCTTCAAGCTGCTGCGCCCGGGCGGCGTGCTGCTCACGTTTTCGTGCTCGGGTGGCGTGGGCGTGGAGCTGTTCCACAAGATCGTGGCCGCGGCCGGCCTGGAGGCGGGCGTGGACGGCGTGTTCCTGCAGCGCCTGGGCGGGGCGCCCGACCACCCCATGACGGTGCAGTTCCCCGAGGGTGAATACCTCAAGGGCCTGGTGGTGATGCGCCGGCCCTGAGGCACCGACCCTGCCCGATGGCTAAACTGCCTGCCCTCTGTTCAAAACCACCGCCCGCACCACCATGGCCCTGATCCCCGCGACCATCCTCACCGGCTTCCTCGGCTCGGGCAAGACGACCCTGCTCAAGCGCGTGCTCACCGAGGCCCACGGCCAGAAGATCGCCGTGATCGAGAACGAGTTCGGCGAGGAGAACATCGACAACGAGATCCTGGTGGCCGACACCACCGAGAACATCATCCAGATGAGCAACGGCTGCATCTGCTGCACCATCCGCGACGACCTGCGCGCCACGCTGCAGGACCTGGCGCAGAAGAAGCGCAAGGGCGAACTCGATTTCGAGCGCGTGGTGATCGAGACCACCGGCCTGGCCGACCCCGGCCCGGTGGCCCAGACCTTCTTCATGGACGACGAGGTGGCCGAGCAGTACCTGCTGGACGCCATCGTGACCCTGGTGGACGCCAAACACGCGGCCCAGCAGCTCAACGACCGCCAGGAAGCGCGCCGCCAGGTGGGCTTTGCCGACCAGATCTTCGTGAGCAAGGCCGACCTGGTGAGCGGTGAGGAGGTGGATGCCCTGATCCACCGCTTGAAGCACATGAACCCGCGCGCACCCATGCGCCCAGCCCACTTCGGCGAGGTGGCGATCAAGGAGGTGTTCGACCTGCGCGGCTTCAACCTGAACGCCAAGCTCGAGATCGACCCCGACTTCCTCAAGGCCGACGACCACGATCACGACCATGGCCACGACCACGGGCATGACCATCACGACCATGACCACGGTGAACACTGCAACCACCCCTCGCACCAGCACGACCACGGGCATGGTCACCACCATCACCACGACGACGATGTGAAGAGCTTCGTCTTCCGCGCCGATCGCCCGTTCAGCCCCGAGAAGCTCGAGGATTTTCTGGGCGCGATCGTGCAGGTCTATGGCCCGCGCATGCTGCGCTACAAGGGCGTGCTGCACATGCAGGGCACCGAGCGCAAGGTGATCTTCCAGGGCGTGCACCAGCTCATGGGCAGCGATCTCGGGCCCGAATGGGCACCGGGCGAAAAGCGCATGAGCAAGATGGTCTTCATCGGTATCGACCTGCCGCGCGACATCCTCGAACAGGGGCTTGAGCAGAGCCTTGTCTGATCCCGTGAGGCGCGCGCAGGTGTGTGGCGCGTGTGGTTTTTCTCGTCGCCAATGCAGCCGGGCTGACCGGCGCGACAGGTAGCCCTCGCCACATCGCTACAATCGCGCGCGCCGAACCGGCCGGGGCCGGGCGCCGGGCTTCATGGCCCGGGCCGTTCATCGTCAAGGGGTATAACAGCGCCCTTGCCGACGGAGTTCCCCCCAGCCGAGTCGTCGACACCGGTCCGCGAACCGGGCTCGTGGCCCGTTTTGCGCCATGCCAGCCATCCACAGGAGACCCGTCGTGAAAGCCCCGGCTTCCAAGGCAGCGAAAGCAGGCAAGTCTTCCGCTGCGGCCAAGACGGCCAAGGCGGCGGCTGCACGCAAGCCCGCGGCGAAAGCCCCGGTCAAGGTGGTGGCGAAAAAAGCGCCGGCCAAAGCCGCAAAGGCGCCCGTCAAGGCCGCAGCCAAAGCCGCGGTGAAAGTCGCGGCCAAACCGGCGCCCAAGGTCGTGAAGCCAGCGGCCAAGGTGGTGAAACCCACCGCCAAGGCACCGGCTCCCAAGCCGGCCGCCAAGGTGGTGGCGAAGCCCGCGGCGAACACCAAAGGCGCTGCTGCCCGTGCGGCATCGGCGGCCTCGGCCCTGATCAACAAGGTGGCGGCATCGCCGGCCGCCATGGCGCCTGTCGCCGCACCCCGGCCCGTCAGCAAGCGCGATGCGCGCAAGGCGATGCTGGAACAAATGACCCAGGCGGAGGTGGTCCCCACCCACGCCCCGGACGCCGCCAAGGCGACCTTTTCAAACACGATCGAGCGAACCGTCATGACGTCCCCCGTCCCCGCCTCCCTCCAGAAAGACCCGAAACGGGCCAACAACTGGAAAACCCTGTCGATCGAGCAACTCACCGACCAGGACGTGCTTGCCATGCCCGACGGTGAGTACATGAACGACCAGCAACTGGCCTTCTTCCGCCTCAAGCTGCAGCGCCTGAAGGCCGATATGCTGGCCAACGCCGGTGAAACCACCGAGCACCTGCGCGAAGACACCGTGGTTGTGCCGGACCCGGCCGACCGCGCCACCATCGAAGAGGAGCACGCCCTGGAGCTGCGCACCCGCGACCGTGAGCGCAAGCTGCTCAAGAAGATCGAGCAGGCCATCGCCCGCATCGACTCGGGCGATTACGGCTATTGCGAAGAGACGGGCGAGCCCATCGGGGTCGGTCGCCTTATGGCGCGTCCCACCGCCAGTTTGTCGCTCGAGGCGCAGCAACGCCGCGAACTCAAGCAGAAGATGTTCGGCGACTGAGTTCGCTCGGCGCCCCGACCCCACCCGATCTCCATGGCCAAGGACGACTCCACCGGCGGTTTTCTCTCCAAAGTGGTGAAGTTCGTTCGCCACCCGACCACCAGCTGGGCGGATCTCGATACGCGCCAGTCCGATCGCGAGAGCGAATACAGCAAGGCGGCGCTCAAGGAGATGATCGAGCGCAAGCGGCGCAACGACTTCGTGCGCAAGCGCGAGTTCGACATGCTGCGCAAGATCCGCAGCCGCGAGGGCACACCGGCCGAGGCGCAGGGCATGCGCCCGTCCTTCTTCCAGAGCAGCCTGCCGTCCAAGCCGGACGACCGGGCCATGACGCTCAAGAAGATCGACGAGATCGAAGCGCAGATGTCGATGCAGTGGTGGAAAACCAAAGGCGCCGACTCGATCAACAGCACTGGTTCCGGGCTCAACCCCGGTACCCAGGGCGCTGGTGGCCAGAAGCCGGGTGAAGCGCCCGCCCCCGCAGCCGCGGCGCCCGTTGTGGACCCGGCGCGCCTGAAAGCGCAGTACGACGTGACGGAGCCTGCGCCGCTGCTCAACCCCATGGCACGGGGCGCGGGGCGCACGAACGTGGCGAAAGCCCCGGCGGCGCCGGCCAAACCGCCATCGACCGCACGCACCGGCCTCATGGCGCCCAAAGCCGGGGGCGGTGTGTCCAGCGGCCAGAGCTCCTCCTTCTCTGCATCGCACTTTTACGCGCTCGATGTGCAGGAGGTGGCTCAGGACCCCGAAGTCGAGGAGGCCGCGATCCGCTTCGCCAACGGAGACGACGCGGGGGCGGAGCAAGGGCTGCTCGAGGCACTCGCCGACAACGGCCCGCGCGTTGAACAAGAGGCCGACTGGCTCGCGCTGTTCGATCTGTACCGCGCCACCGGGCAGCTCGCGGCGTTCGAGAGCCGCGCTGTCGACTTCGTGAACCGCTTCGATCGCTCGGCGCCCCAGTGGTACGACATGCCCGCCGAGGTGGCACGCCTGGTGGGCCGCACCGACGAGCCGCTGGCCAGTGGCCAGGCGCGCGCGGTGTGGGTGGCCGAGGTCGATCTCGATGCGCACGCCATCGGTACCTTGCAGAACGTGCTGGCGCGCGCCCGGCAGCCCTGGGTGATCGACTGGACCCCACTGGCTTCGATCGACCCCAAGGCCGCGCGCGCGCTGCTTGGCCTGGTGACGCTCTGGACCGATCAGGATATCGATCTGCGCTTTGCCGGTGGTTCCAGGCTGCGCGATCTGCTCAAGGGCATGACGCCTTCAGGTCGCCGCGATGTGGAGCAGTTCTGGTGGGAACTGCGCATGGCCGTGCTGCGGCTGATGAACCGGGTCGATGAGTTCGAACTCACCGCGCTCGATTTCTGCGTCACCTACGAACTCTCGCCCCCGGGGTGGGAGCGGCCGCGCTGCCGCTACCAGTCCATGCGCAGCGATGGCAGTGACGATGGGCTGCAGTCCGTGCTCAGCGAGTCGATCATCGAGGCGGTGCCGTCCACGCTGTCGGGCGAATCCATCCTCGATTCCTCACCCGCCGGGGCCGTCAACCACCTTGGGCTGGTTGAACTGTCCGGCGAGATCCGGGGGGATGCGCAGAACACGATCGACATGCTCGAACAGCGCCTTGCCGGCGCCGATGTGCTGATCCTGTCCTGCCGCAACCTGATCCGCATCGATTTTTCCGCCGCGGGCACCTTGCTCAACTGGGTCACCAGCCACCACGCCGAAGGCCGCCTGGTGCAGTTCGTCGACGTGCACCGGCTGATCTCGGCCTTCTTCCACGTCGTGGGCATCACCGAGTACGCCAAGGTGGTGCTGCGCAACGACTGACCGCGCGCGTCCTTCGAGGGCCGCGGTTTCATCCGGTTTCACGCCCCGTCCTTGTGGTCGGGCGGTTCAACCCCACATCGTTCCCATGGAATCGTTTCACGGCACCACCATCGTCTGCGTCCGACGCGAGACGCCCGCTGGCGTGCAGGTGGCCATCGGTGGTGATGGCCAGGTCACCCTGGGCCACATCGTTGTCAAAGGCAGCGCGCGCAAGGTGCGCAAGCTCCATCACGACCGCGTGCTCGCGGGTTTTGCCGGCGCCACGGCCGACGCCTTCACGCTGTTCGAACGCTTCGAGGCCAAGCTGGAGAAGCACCAGGGGCACCTGGCCCGCGCGGCCATCGAGCTCACGCGCGACTGGCGCACCGACCGCGTGCTGCGCCGCCTGGAAGCCATGCTCGCTGTGGCCGACAAGACCGCTTCGCTCATCATCACCGGCAACGGCGACGTGCTCGAACCCGAACACGGCATCGTCGCCATCGGCTCGGGTGGCGCTTACGCCCAGGCCGCGGCCAAGGCCCTGATCGACCACACCGACCTCGGTGCGGAAGAGGTGGTGCGCCGCTCGCTCGCCATCGCCGGCGAGCTGTGCATCTACACGAACATGAACCACACCATCGAAACCCTGGATTGAGGTCGGCACCATGTCCTCGATGACCCCCCAGGAGATCGTCTCCGAACTCGACCGCTTCATCATCGGCCAGCATGGCGCCAAGCGCGCTGTGGCCATTGCACTGCGCAACCGCTGGCGCCGCCAATTGGTGGACGAAAAGCTGCGGCCCGAGATCACGCCCAAGAACATCCTCATGATCGGCCCCACCGGCGTGGGCAAGACCGAGATCGCGCGCCGCCTGGCCCGGCTGGCCGACGCGCCCTTCATCAAGGTCGAGGCGACCAAGTTCACCGAGGTGGGTTACGTCGGCAAGGATGTCGACAGCATCGTGCGCGACCTGGCCGACATCGCGATCAAGCAGACGCGCGAGGCCGAGATGCGCAAGCAGCGTGCGCGTGCTGAAGATGCAGCCGAAGAACGCATCCTCGACGCGCTGATTCCCCCGCCGCGCAGCGTGGGCTTCGAGCCGCCGCCCGCGCAGGACAACACCGCACGCCAGACCTTTCGCAAGAAACTGCGCCAGGGGGAGCTCGACGACCGCGAGATCGAGATCGAGGTGGCCGAGCCGCGACCGGCCATGGAAATCATGGGCCCGGCGGGCATGGAGGAGATGGCCGAACAGCTCAAGGGCCTGTTCGGGCAGTTCGGCGCCGGTCGCAAGCAGGTGCGCAAGCTCAAGATTGCCGAGGCCATGAAGCTGCTGATCGACGAAGAGGCAGCCAAACTCGTCAATGAGGACGAGATCAAGGCGCGCGCGCTGCACAACGCCGAACAGAACGGCATTGTGTTCATCGACGAGATCGACAAGGTCACCTCGCGCAGCGGGGAGGGCGGTGGCACGGCCGAGGTGTCGCGCCAGGGCGTGCAGCGCGACCTGCTGCCCCTGGTGGAAGGCACGACGGTGTCCACCAAGTACGGCCCGATCAAAACCGACCACATCCTGTTCATCGCGAGCGGGGCGTTCCATCTCGCCAAACCCAGCGATCTGATTCCCGAGCTGCAGGGCCGCTTCCCGATCCGGGTGGAGCTGCAGTCGCTCTCGGTCGACGACTTCGAGGCCATCCTCACGCAGACGCACGCGTCGCTGGTGCGTCAGTACCAGGCGCTGCTGGCCACCGAGGGTGTCACGCTCACGTTTGCGGCCGATGGCATCCGCCAGCTCGCGCAGATCGCCTGCGAGGTGAACGAGCGCACCGAGAACATCGGCGCCCGCCGCCTGTCCACCGTGATGGAACACCTGCTCGACGAGGTGAGCTTCGACGCCGCGAAGCTGCAAGGGCAGACGGTGACCATCGACGCGGCGTATGTGAACGCCCGGCTGGGCGCCTTGAGCCGCAACGAAGACCTTTCGCGCTACATCCTCTGAGCGCCCCGCCGACGGCTACCGCCCGTCGCCCCAGAGAACGCCCGCTGGCCCCGCCGCGGGCGTTCTTGTTTTGAGGCTTCACATGCAGAGCGCGTTGTAAGTGCTTGCTTTTTATGTGCTTTTTGGCTTCGAAAGTTGCGCGAAATCATCTCTAAGTGGTTGATTTCATTGAAAAAATCGCGGATGACCACCCTTGTGGCGAAGGTTTTTCCTGCTACAGTGGGAAAAGGTGCAATTAAGTGGTGGAAAGTGCCATCCAGGGGCTGAAAAAGCGTGTTCCAGGGTCCGTCCTCGTTGAATCTCGATGCCAAGGGTCGGCTGTCCATACCGACCCGGCATCGCGACGCCCTGGGCACGGCACTGACCATCACCAAACACCCGCACGGCTGCCTCATGGTCTTTCCGCGCACGGCCTGGGAGGAATTCCGGGGCCGCATCGCGGCGCTGCCCATGGGTGCGCAGTGGTGGAAGCGCATTTTCCTCGGCAACGCCCTGGACGTGGAGGTGGACGCGACCGGTCGCGTGCTGATCGCGCCCGAGTTGCGCGAGGCGGCCGGCATCAGCAAGGACGTGGTGCTGCTCGGCATGGGGGCCTACCTCGAACTCTGGGATGCGTCGACCTACAAGGCGCAGGAGGCCGAAGAGATGAAGGCCGAGATGCCCGATGTGTTCAAGGACTTCTCGTTCTGAGGACCCGGGTGCAAACCGAATGGATACACCAGACCGTCCTGTTGAACGAGGCTGTGCAGGCCTTGTCGATCAACCCGGATGGCCACTACGTCGACGCCACGTTCGGGCGCGGCGGTCACAGCCGCGCCATGCTGCAGAGGCTGTCGCCCCAAGGGCGGCTGACCGTCTTCGACAAAGACCCCCAGGCCATTGCCGAGGCGCAGGCGCTGGCCGCGCGCGATGCGCGCGTGGCCCTGCGGCACGAGGGCTTTCGCTCGCTCGGCGAGCTGGGTGTGGCCTCGGTCAATGGCGTGCTGATGGATCTGGGCGTGAGCTCGCCGCAGCTCGACGACCCCTCCCGCGGTTTCTCGTTTCGCCACGAGGGGCCGCTGGACATGCGCATGGACACCACCCGCGGCCAAAGCGTGGCGCAGTGGCTCGAGACGGTTCCGGTTTCCACTCTGGCGGAGGTCATTCGTGACTATGGCGAAGAACGGTTTGCTGCACCGATTGCAAAGGCGATTGATCGTCGCCGACAGGAACGGGGCCCTGTTCGAACCACCGCCGAGCTGGCCGAAATCGTGGCTGGCGCGGTCAAAACCCGCGAGCCGGGCAAGGACCCTGCAACGCGCACATTTCAGGCTCTTCGGATTTTCATCAACGCCGAGCTTGAAGAGTTGCAAGCAGCGCTAGAGGCCAGCCTTTCCGTGCTCCAACCGCAAGGGCGACTCGTGGTCATCAGTTTCCATTCGCTGGAAGACCGCATGGTCAAGCAGTTCATGGCGCGCCACTCTCGCCACGTGGTGGACCGCCGCGCGCCCTTTGCCGAGCCGGCGCCCACGCGCCTGGGTGATGTGCAGCGCGTGATGCCTTCCGACACCGAAGTGCAGGGCAATCCGCGCGCGCGCAGTGCCGTCATGCGCGTGGCCACACGCAGCGAGGTGCCCGCGTGATCCGGCTCAACCTCGTCCTGTTGCTCGCGGTGCTGGCGAGCGCGTTCTACCTGGTGCACACGCAGTACGAATCGCGCCGCCTCTATGCCGCGCTCGATCGCGCGCAGGCGCAGGGCAAGCGGCTCGACGCCGATCACGAGCAGCTCGTGGTGCAGCGCCGCGCGCAGGCCACGCCGGCGCGTGTGCAGCAACTGGCCACGCGCCAGCTGCAGATGCGCCCCGTCACGCCGGGCATCACGCAGTACGTGAGCGAGCGTTCGGCGGCGGCGGGCGCGCCCACCGCCGCGGAGGGCGCGCGATGAGTCGCAGCATCAACTACACCTCCAGCCCGCTGCTGGCGAGCAAGACGCCGGTGTGGCGCAGCAAGTTCATCGTGGCCTGCCTGGCGCTGGCGTTCGCGGGGCTGGCCGGCCGCGCGGCCTATGTGCAGGTGCTGGGCAACGATTTCTTCCAGCGTCAGGGCGAGGTGCGTTTTGCGCGCACGCTCGACCTGCCCGCCAACCGCGGCCGCGTGCTCGACCGCAACGGCCTCATCCTCGCATCCAGTGTGGTGGCCGAGAGCATCTGGGCCATCCCCGAAGACGTCGACAAGAACCATCCGAAGCTGCGCGATCTCGCGCGCCTGCTCGAGATGCCGCTTGCCGACCTGCGCAAGCGCCTGGCCGACGACGACAAGACCTTCGTCTGGATCAAGCGCCAGGTGGACGAGCCGGTGGCCAAGGAGATCGCGGCGCTCGGCATCAAGGGCATCTACCAGCGCCGCGAGTACAAGCGCCAGTACCCCGAGGGCGAGGCTGCTGCGCACGTGGTGGGCTTCACCAACGTGGAAGACCGCGGCCAGGAAGGCGTGGAGCTGGCCTTCAACCAGCAGCTTGCAGGCAAGGCCGGTTCGCGCCGCGTCATCAAGGACCGCCTGGGCCGCGTGGTGGAGGACGTGCGCGATGTGGTGCCGCCGGTGGACGGCCCCGATCTGCAGCTCTCGATCGACAGCAAGGTGCAGTACTTCGCGTGGCAGAAACTGCGCGAGGCAGTGGCGCACCACAAAGCCAAAGCTGGCAGCGTGATCGTGATCGACACCGTCACGGGCGAGGTGCTGGCGCTGGCGAACATCCCGAGCTACGACCCGAACCGCCGCCGCAACCTCAGCGGCGAGCAACTGCGCAACCGCGTGCTCACCGACACCTTCGAGCCCGGTTCCACCATGAAGCCCTTCATCGCCGCGCTCGCGCTCGACAAGGGCATGGTGCGGCCGACGACACCCTTGAACACCGCGCCCGGGCGCATCACCATTGGCGGCTCCACCATCCGCGACACGCATCCGTCCGAAATCCTCACGGTCGCCCAGATCATCCAGAAGTCGAGCAACGTCGGCACCGTGAAGATGGCGATGCAGATGAGCCCGCGCGAGATGTGGGAGATCTATGCCCAGGCCGGCTTCGGTCAGAAGCCGCAGGTGCCTTTCCCGGGTGCGGTGGCTGGGCGCCTGCGGCCGTACAAGAGCTGGCGCCCGATCGAGCAGGCCACCATGAGCTACGGCTACGGCCTGTCCACCTCGCTGTTCCAGCTCGCGCAGGCCTACACCATCTTCGCGCGCGACGGCGAGATGATCCCGTTGACCCTGGTGAAGAACGACGCGCCTGTGCAGGGCGTGCGCGTGTTCAGCGCGCAGAACGCACGCGCTGTGCGCGACATGCTGGGCCTGGCGGTACAGCCCGGTGGCACCGGCACGCGCGCGCAGACCATGGGCTACTCGGTGGGCGGCAAATCGGGCACGGCGCGCAAGCAGGAAGGCAACGGCTACGCCGAGGGCAAGTACCGCAGCGTCTTCGTGGGGTTGGCGCCGGTGGAGAACCCGCGCATCGTGGTCGCGGTGATGGTCGACGAGCCGAACAATGGCCAGTTCTACGGCGGCCTCGTGGCCGCGCCGGTGTTCAGCGAGACGGTGCAGCAGACGCTGCGCATCCTCGGTGTGCAGCCCGACATGAGCGTGAAGCCGCAGATCGTGGCCGAGCCCGTGGAGGAGTCGTTCTGATGGTGCAGACGCTCGTCCACCCGCTGGCCGTGGCCACCTGGCTGCGCGCCAGCGTGACCGGTGCGCTGGTGTGCGACAGCCGCCGCGTGCAGGCGGGTGATGGCTTCGTGGCCTGGCCCGGTGCCGCCACCGACGGCCGCCGCTTTGTGGACGACGCCCTGCGCGCCGGTGCCGGCGCTGCCATCGTCGAGCGCGAGGGCCTGGAGGCCTATGCCTACCGCGACGACCCGCGTGTGCTGGCCGTGCCTGGCCTCAAGGCGCAAGCCGGTGCCATCGCCAGCGCCTACTGCCACGAACCCAGCGGTGCGCTCGACGTGATCGCGATCACCGGCACCAACGGAAAAACCTCCAGCGCCTGGTGGACGGCCCAACTGCTGGCGGCCTGCGCGCGCCCCGCCGCGGTGGTGGGCACGCTGGGCATGGGCCAGCCGGGCAGCGCGCTGGTGCCCACCGGCCTCACCACGCCCGACCCGGTGATGCTGCAGCACCAGTTGCGCGATTTCGTCGACGCCGGCCTGCGCGCGGTGGCGATCGAGGCTTCCTCCATCGGTGTGGTCGAGGGCCGGCTTAACGGCACGCGCGTGGCCGTGGCGGTGTTCACCAATTTCACGCAGGACCACCTCGATTACCACGGCAGCATGGACGCCTACTGGCTGGCCAAGCAACGCCTCTTCGATTGGCCTGGCCTCAAGGCCGCGGTGATCAACGCCGAGGACCCCAAAGGCGCGGGGCTGATCGAGCGCCTGGCGAGCCGCGGCCTGGATCTGTGGTCGGTGGCCATCGACCAGCCGGCCCGACTGCAGGCCGAGGGGCTCATCGTCACGCCCGACGGCGTGGCCTTCGACCTCGTCGAGCGCGACCGCCACGGCCAGGAGCGCCACCGCCATGCACTGAGCCTGCCGCTGGTGGGCCGCTACAACGTGCACAACCTGTTGGGTGTGATCGCCACCGCGCGTGCGCTCGGCGTGCCCATGGGTGCGGTGCTGCAGGGTTGCAGCGCGCTCACGCCCGTGCCCGGCCGCATGGAAACGGTGCAAGCCGACACCGCCGCTGCCCCGCTGGTGCTGGTGGACTACGCCCACACGCCCGACGCGCTCGAGAAGGCCTTGCAGGCCCTGCGGCCGCTCGCCAAGGCGCGCGGCGGTGCGCTCTGGGTGGTGGTGGGTTGCGGCGGCGATCGCGACCCGACCAAGCGCCCGATCATGGCCGCGGTGGCCGAGCGCGAAGCCACGCACGCCGTGCTCACCAGCGACAACCCGCGCAGCGAAGCGCCCGAGGCGATCCTGGCGCAGATGCGCGCCGGCCTGCGCAAACCCAAGGCCGCTCGCACGGTCGTCGACCGGGCCGAAGCCATCGCACTCGCGGTGCGCGAGGCCAGCCCGGCTGACGTGGTGCTCATCGCCGGCAAGGGGCACGAGGATTACCAGGAGATCCGTGGCGTGAAAGCGCCGTTCTCCGACACCGCGCAAGCGCGTGCTGCGCTCACCACGCGCGCAGGAGGAAGGGCATGAAGACCCTTATCGAGTTGCTGCCGAGCCTGTCGGGTGCCCACGCCGTGGGGCGCATCACCGGTGCGGTGCAACGCGTGCACACCGACACGCGCAGCCTGCGCGCGGGCGATCTGTTCGTGGCCCTGAAGGGCGAACGCTTCGATGCACACGACTTCCTGCCCCAGGCCGCTGCGGCGGGGGCGGTGGGGGCCATCGCCCACCAGGGCCTGCAGGCCGCGGGCCTGGCCGGTGTGGAAGTGCCCGACACGCGCGCCGCCTTGCTGCAGCTCGCCCGCAACTGGCGTGCACAGTTCGCGCTGCCCCTGATCGCCGTCACGGGCAGCAACGGCAAGACCACCGTCACGCAGATGATCGCGAGCATCCTGCGCGCGCACGCGGGCGACGCCGCACACGCCACACAAGGCAACTTCAACAACGACATCGGCGTGCCGCTCACGCTGCTGCGCCTCACCGCCGAACACCGTTGCTCGGTGGTCGAACTCGGCATGAACCACCCGGGCGAGATCGCCCAGCTCGCTGCGATCGCCGCGCCCACCGTGGCGCTGGTGAACAACGCGCAGCGCGAGCACCAGGAATTCATGGCCACGGTGGAGGCGGTCGCGCGCGAGAACGGCGCCGTCATCGACGCTTTGGGCGCCGACGGCGCCGCCGTGTTCCCGAGCGACGACGTGCACACGCCCATCTGGCAATCGCTCGCCGGTGCCCGTCGCGTGCTCACGTTCAGCGACGTCGATCCCGAGGCGGGTGTTCGTGCGCATTCGTACCGCTGGCTTGGCGAGGCCTGGGCGCTGCACCTGGCCACCCCCGCGGGCGACGCCGAATGCACGCTGCACATCGCCGGCCGGCACAACGTGCGCAATGCACTGGCCGCCGCGGCCTGCGCGCTGGCTGCCGGCGTGCCGCTGACCGCGGTGATGCAAGGCCTCGAGGCTTTCGAGCCCGTCGGCGGCCGCTCTCGCGCCATTGCGCTGCAGATCGACGGCCGGGTCGTCACGTTGGTGGACGACAGCTACAACGCCAACCCCGATTCCGTGCGCGCGGCCATCGAAGTGCTGGCCACGCTGCCCGGCCCGCATCTGCTGGTGCTGGGCGACATGGGCGAGGTTGGTGACCAGGCACTTCCCTTCCATCTCGAGGTGCTGCGCCACGCCTTTGCGCGTGGCATCGACGAAGTGCGCGTGAGCGGTGCCCACATGCTCGACGCCGTGGCTGCCTTGCGCGCGGCCGCCGAGCCCGCGCCGCAGCACGTGGCTGACGTGGCTGCGCTGGCCACCGACGTGGCGGCCGAAGTGGCCACCGGCGCCGTGGGCAGCGTGCTCGTGAAGGGCTCGCGCTTCATGCGCATGGAACGCGTGGTGCAGGCCGTGCGCGCGCTCGACCCCACGCAGACCCCCAACGACAAGGACGCTCCCCATGCTGCCTAGCATCGCCCTCTGGCTGCAGGGCCTTTCCCCCGATCTGGGCTTCCTGCGCGTCTTCCAGTACCTCACCTTCCGCGCGGTGATGGCCGCCATGACCGCGTTGATCGTTGGCCTGGTCGCCGGCCCGTGGTTCATCCGCCGCCTGGCTGCGCTCAAGATCGGCCAGCCGATCCGCGAGTACGCGATGCAGACGCATCTCTCCAAGGGCGGCACACCCACCATGGGCGGTGTACTGATCCTGTTCGCGATCGCGCTGTCCACGCTGCTGTGGTTCAACTGGAGCAACCGCTTCGTGTGGATCGTGCTGCTCGTGACGCTGGGCTTCGGCGCCATTGGCTGGGCGGACGACTGGCGCAAGGTGGTGCACAAGAACCCCGAGGGCATGCCCTCGCGCGAGAAGTACTTCTGGCAATCGGTCATCGGCCTGATCGCGGCGTTCTACCTCGTGTTCGCGGTCTCCGAAACCAGCAACGCGCGCGTTTTCGAGCTCTTCATCGCCTGGGTCCGGTCCGGCTTCACGGTCGATCTGCCGCCGCAGTCGGGTTTCCTGGTGCCCTTCTTCAAGGAAGTGAGCTACCCGCTGGGCGTGGCCGGCTTCGTGATCCTTACCTACCTCGTCATCGTGGGCGCGAGCAACGCCGTCAACCTCACCGACGGGCTCGACGGCCTGGCCATCATGCCGGTGGTGATGGTGGGCTCGGCGCTGGGTGTGTTCGCCTACGCCACCGGCAACGCGGTGTTCGCGCGCTATCTGCTGCTGCCGCACATTCCCGGCGCGGGCGAACTGCTCATCTTCTGTGCCGCCATGGCCGGTGCGGGCCTGGCCTTCCTGTGGTTCAACACGCACCCGGCGCAGGTCTTCATGGGCGACGTGGGCGCGCTCGCGCTCGGTGGCGCGCTCGGCACCATCGCCGTCATCGTGCGCCAGGAAATCCTGCTCGCCATCATGGGCGGCATCTTCGTGGTCGAGGCGCTGTCGGTGATGCTGCAGGTGAGCTACTTCAAGTACACCAAGAAGCGCTACGGCGAAGGCCGGCGCCTGTTCCAGATGGCGCCGCTGCACCACCACTTCGAGAAGAAGGGCTGGAAGGAAACGCAGGTTGTGGTGCGCTTCTGGATCATCACCATGTTGTTGTGCCTCGTGGGCCTGTCCACGCTCAAGCTGCGATGAACGACCAGCCCGTCCTCGTCCTCGGTCTCGGCGCCTCTGGCCTGTCGATGGCGCGCTGGTGTGTGCGCCAGGGCGCGCGCGTGACCGTGGCCGACACGCGCGAGGCGCCACCGCAGTTGGGCGCGTTGCGCAATGACTGCCCGCAGGCCGTGTTCGTGAGCGGCGCGTTCGACGAGAACCTGCTCACCCGGGAAAACTGGGCGCTGGTGGCGCGCAGCCCCGGCCTGGCGCCCGATGCGTTGCAGGCCGTGTTCGCCCGCGCGCAGGCCGCGGGCGTGCCCGTGCTCACCGAGCTCGATCTGTTTGCTCAGGCGCTGCAAGCGCTCGCGCAACGCGAGCGTTTCCCTTACCGCCCGAAGGTACTGGCCATCACCGGCACCAATGGCAAGACCACCGTGACCGCGCTCACCGGGCTGCTGTTGCAGCGCGCGGGCTGGCCGGTGGCGGTGGCCGGCAACATCGGCCCTGCGATGCTCGACATGCTGTCTGCCGCCCTCGACGCCGAGGCCGTGGCGCAGCAGGCAGACGACGAACGCGCTGCGGCCGAAGCGGCCGAGCAGGCCCAGGCCCAGGCCCAGGACGCTGCCGACGCGGCCGCTCCCTCGGCCGATGGGTCCGCTGCCGTGCCGCCCACCGCTGGCGATGACGAAGCAGCGCGCGACGACGACGAACCCCTGCCCTCTGCGCTGGACGACGAGGAAAACACCCAGCTCGTGCCCCCGCCCGCCGAGCCGCCGCCCGCCCCGCACCTGCCGCGGGCCTGGGTGCTCGAACTCTCCAGCTTCCAGCTCGACGGCACCGCGCAAGGCGCCTGGGCCGCCGTGCCCAGCGCGGCCACCGTGCTCAACCTCACCGAAGACCACCTCGACTGGCACGGCAGCATGGACGCTTACGCGCAGGCCAAGGCCGCGGTGTTCGGTGCCAGCGCGTTCATGCTGCTCAACCGCGACGACGCGCGCGTGGTGGCCATGAAGCCGGGCCTGGTCACGGTCAAGATCGGCAACCGCAACCGCCAGGTGCCTGCACGCCCCTGGGCCACCTTCGGGCTCGACGCGCCCACGCGCGCCGGCGACTGGGGCCTCGAAACCGTCAACGGCATGACCTGGCTGGTGCGCGCGCTCGCGCTCGACGAGACGCGTTCGAAGGGCAAGGCGCAAGAGGATGAAGAGGTCTACTTCCAGCGCCTGATGCCGGCCGAGGCGTTGCGCATCCGCGGCCGCCACAACGCGGCCAATGCGTTGGCCGCGCTCGCGCTGGCTACGTCCACCGGCGCGCCGCTCGGCCCCATGCTGCACGGCCTGCGCGAATACCGCGGCGAGCCGCACCGCGTGGAGCCGGTGGCGATCGTCGAGGGCGTGGAGTACTTCGACGACAGCAAGGGCACCAACGTGGGCGCCACGCTGGCGGCCGTGAACGGCCTGGGCGCCGAGCGCCGGCTGGTCGTCATCCTCGGTGGCGATGGCAAAGGCCAGGATTTCGCGCCGCTGGCCGCACCGCTGGCGCGCCACGCACGCGCCGTGGTCTTCATCGGCCGCGACGCACCGCTGCTGCGCGCCGCCGTGGCCGAGGCCCTGCAGGCCGCGGGCGTGCCCATGCACGACGCGGGCGAACTGCCCGCGGCGGTCGCCACCGCCGCCGAGCTCGCGCAGTCGGGCGACGCGGTGCTGATGTCGCCGGCGTGCGCCAGCCTCGACCAGTTCAAGAACTACGTGCACCGCGCCGAGGTGTTCGTGGCCGCCGTGCGCGAGCTGGCCGAGAACCACGGCATGAGCCTGGAGGGTGGGTTGTGAGCCGCAAGAGCAAGACGGAGTCCGGCACGGGCCGCTGGGCCGCGCTGCGCGCGCACGTGCTCGGCGCGCTGCCGTCCTGGGCGGGTGGCCTGGCCGGTGCCGGCGTGGGCGACATCCCGGTGCGCCTGTCCAGCCGCAGCTATGGCCGCCAGCGCGGCGTGGCCGTGCGCGAGACCGGTTTCGATCAACCGCTGATGTGGGTGGTGGTGGCCCTGCTCGCCTGGGGCCTGGTGATGGTCTATTCGGCCTCGATCGCGCTGCCCGACAACCCGCGCTTTGCCAACTACGCGCACACGCACTTCGTGCTGCGCCACGCCTTGTCCATGGGCATCGGCGTAGTCACGGCACTTTTGGTGTTCCAGGTGCCGCTCAAGACCTGGGAGCGTGGCGCGCCCTGGCTGTTTGCGCTGGCGCTGGTGCTCATGGTGCTGGTGCTCATTCCCTTCATCGGCAAGGGCGTCAACGGCGCGCGGCGCTGGATGTCGCTGGGCGTCATGAACTTCCAGCCGTCCGAACTCGGCAAGCTGGCGGTGCTGCTCTACGCGTGCAGCTACATGGTCCGCAAGATGGAGATCAAGCAGAACTTCTGGCAGGCCGTGCTGCCCATGGCGGTGGCGCTGGGGGTGGTGGGCATGCTGCTGCTGGCCCA
>VFQQ010002259.1_pt1 | contig 22538 bp, 21 predicted proteins | sample 3512341 | NCBI WGS metagenome assembly VFQQ01 (sample SAMN10412373, study PRJNA504923) | tailings metagenome | isolation source: Relicate 2 Philex TSF1 revegetated site | place: Philippines: Tuba, Benguet | collected 2017-08-29 | reverse complement strand
GTGCCCAGCACCAGCTCGGGCTGCAGCGCGGCGATGCGTGCTTCGACCTCGAGGTAGTCGTCGGTGATCAGCGCCTCGCAGCCGTGCGCCTTGGCGGCCTCGCGCACCTCGCGCGCGAACTCGCGGCTGTAGGTGCCGATGCCCACCACGTCGAAGCCCATCTCGTGCGCGGCCACGCGCGCGGCGGCCACGGCGTGCGTGGCGTCGCCGAACACGAACACGCGCTTGCCGGTGAGGTAGGTGGAGTCGACCGACTTGGCGTACCAGCGCGCGCGCTGCGGCAGGCGCTGCAGCAGCGGCGTGGCGTCGAGGCCCGCCAGCACGGCGACCTCTTCGATGAACTCGCGCGTGGCGCCCTGCCCGATCGGCACCACCCGCGTCCAGGGCTGGGCGAAGGTGCGCTCCAGCCAGGCCGCGGCGCTGGCGGCGATCTCGGGGTAGAGCACGACGTTGAAGTCCGCGTCGCCCAGGCGCGCGATATCGGCCGGGCTGGCGGCTTCGGGCGCCACCACGTTGATGGACACGCCCAGTTCTTCGAGCAGGCGGCGCACCTCGATCAGGTCGTCGCGGTGGCGAAAGCCCAGGGCGGTGGGGCCGAGGATGTTGCAGCGCGGCCCGACCGAGGGCGCCTGGCGCGGCGTGCCGCGCGCAAGCCCGCGCACCACGCGGTAGAAGGTTTCGCTGGCGCCCCAGTTCTCCTTGCGCTGGTAGGACGGCAGCTCCAGCGGGATCACGGGAATGGGCAGGCCCATCGCCTGCGCGAGGCCGGCCGGGTCGTCCTGGATGAGTTCGGCGGTGCACGAGGCGCCCACCAACAGCGCCTGCGGCGCGAAACGCGCCACCGCGTCGCGCGCGGTGCGCTGGAACAGCTCGGCGGTGTCGCCACCCAGGTCGCGCGCCTGGAAGGTGGTGTAGCTCACCGGCGGGCGGCGGTCGCGCCGCTCGATCATGGTGAACAACAAGTCGGCGTAGGTGTCGCCCTGCGGCGCGTGCAGCACGTAGTGCACGCCCTGCATGGCGGTGGCAATGCGCATGGCCCCGACGTGCGGCGGGCCTTCGTATGTCCAGAGCGTGAGCTGCATGGTCAGGCCGCGAGCAGGCGCGCGCGGTGCAGCGGGCGCGCGAACAGGCCGGCCAGATCGGCCGCCTGCTCGAAACCCTGGATGGGGGTGAAGACCAGCTCGATCGACCACTTGGTGGTCAAGCCCTCGGCTTCGAGCGGGTTGGCCAGGCCCAGGCCGCAGACGACAAGATCGGGCCGCGCGGCGCGGCAGCGGTCGAGCTGGCGTTCCACGTCCTGGCCCTCGACCAGTGGCGTGCCCGCGGGCAGTTGCGCGAGCTCGTGTGCCAGGTGCGCGCGGTGCAGGTAAGGCGTGCCGACCTCGATCAGGCGCATGCCCATCTCGCGCGACAGGAAGCGCGCCAGCGGCAGCTCCAGCTGCGAATCGGGAAAGAAGAAGATGCTGCGGCCTTCGAGTTGCGGGCGCAAGCGCTGCAGCGCGGCCTGGGCGCGCTCGTGTGCGGTTCGTGTGGCGGCGTCGAAGCGCGCTTCGGGCACACCGAATTCAGCCGCCGCGGCGCGCAGCCAGCCCAGCGTGCCTTCCGCGCCAAGCGGGAACGGCGCCGCGATGCGCTGCACGCCGCGCGATTCGAGCGCACGCGCGGTGTCGGCCAGGAAAGGCTGCGCCAGCAGCATGCGTGTGCCCGGGCCCACCGCGGGCAGTTCACCGGCGCGGCGCGGCGGAAAGAAGTGCACCGGCCCCAGGCCCATGGCCGCGAACAGGCGCGCGAACTGGTCTTCCACCACGTCGGCCAGCGTGCCGACCACCAGCAAACTCGCGTCCTGCGTGGTGGGCATCTGCGGCACCAGCGCGGCCAGGCAGGCGTCCTCGCCTTGCGTGAAGGTGGTCTCGATGCCGCTGCCGCTGTAGTTGAGCACGCGCACCTGCGGCAGGTACTGGCCCGACAGGCGCTGCGCGGCGCGCGAGAGATCGAGCTTGATGACCTCGGACGGGCAGGAGCCGACCAGGAACAGCAGGCGGATGTCGGGCCGGCGTTCCAGCAGCCGCGCCACCACACGGTCGAGTTCCTCGTTGGCGTCGGCAAGCCCGGCCAGATCGCGCTCTTCGATGATGGCGGTGCCGAAGCGCGGCTGCGCAAAGATCATCACGCCCGCGGCCGACTGGATGAGGTGCGCGCAGGTGCGCGAGCCCACCACGAGGAAGAAGGCGTCCTGGATCTTGCGGTGCAGCCAGATGATGCCGGTGAGGCCGCAGAACACCTCGCGCTGGCCGCGCTCGCGGGTCACCGCGTCGTCGGTGCAACCCGTGCCGGCGCGGATGGGGATGGTGACGGCGTTCACAACGCTCCCCGGGCGAGCACGGCAGCGGGCGCTGCCGGCGTTTCCTGGCGGCGGGCCGCGCGCAGCTTCAGCAGGAACTGCGTGGCGTTGACCACATAAGCCGCGTAGGCCGCAAGCGCCACACCCATCAGCGTAAGTGGCGTGGCGCGCCCGTCCCACAGCAGCACCAGGTAGGCGGTGTGCAGCGCGAGCACCGCCATGCTGAACACGTCTTCCCAGTAGAAGGCGGGCGCGAACAGGTAGCGCCCGAACACCACCTTCTCCCAGATGCAGCCGGTGACCATGATGGCGTAGAGCACGAGGGTTTTCACCACCACCGAGGCGCTGGCCCAGGCCAGGCCCTCGCCGGTGGCGAGGTAGCGCAGCACCAGGCCCAGGCTGATGGCGAACACCAGGAACTGCAACGGCGCCAGCACACCCTGCACCAGCGTCCACCGCGTCGCGTCGCGCCGGGCGCGCTGCTCTGGCGTGTACAGCGCATGCGTCGGTGTCGCGGGGGCCACGGTCGGGTTCATGCGACCCAATCTATCTGCGCAACACCAAAGTGTCAACTGATATTGACGTCCATCTCAATTGACATCTACCATGCGACCACCCGACACCGACCCATCACGCTCGTCGCCCGGCTTTGACGAGCGATCAACGGGAAGGTAGAAGGCAGGACGGCGCCCTGAGACAAGCCTTTCAAGGCGGGCGCCGGTGGAAGACAGACTCCACACTGATCGCGCTTTCCTCTGGCGTTCGCCTCGGGTTCGTGCCCTCAGCGAGGCGACTTCGCGGCGAGAGGACGACCAACATGAACATGCTGCGCGCACCCCACCATCCATCGTCAGACAGCGACGATGGGCGATGTGCCCATGCGGACGTGATCACACGAGCGCTCAACAGCAACATCATTCCCCGGCTGATCCAGGCCCATCCGGGCCTGCACGCGGCGCAGCGGTTCGTACAACCCAGCCTCGAGCCGCTGCCGGCGGACATCGCCGATCCCACCGCCTTTGCCAAGCTGTTGCTCGACCCGGACCCGGCGCCAGCCGAACGGCATGTGGCGGCGCTGCGGCGACGCGGTCTGGCGGTGGACTCGCTGTACCTCGATGTCATCGCGCCCGCGGCCCGCATGCTGGGCGAATGGTGGGAGGCCGACGAGTGCAGCTTCACGGACGTGACGCTGGCCACCGGGCGCCTGCAGCAGATGCTGCGCGAGCACGGCCTGGCGCGCGACATGCGCCCGGCCCAAGGTGCCGAGGGACGCCGCGTGTTGCTGGTGCCAGCCCCGGGCGAGCAGCACTCGCTGGGCCTGTTGATGGTGGCCGAATTCTTCCGCCAGGCCGGCTGGGATGTGCATGGCGGCCCGGCTGAAGCCGATGCAGACCCGGTGCGCGCCGTGGCCCGCTTCGCCTTCGATGCAATCGGCTTCTCGCTCGCAGCCAGCGTGCACCTCGACGAACTCCGGCGCGTCCTGGTCGCGGTGCGCCAGGCATCGCGCAACCCACGCATCTGCATCATGGTCGGTGGTGCCGCTTTCGCACACGCGCCATCGCTGCAGGAAGGGCTTGGCGCCGACATCACCCTGAGCGACGCGACCGTTGCACCCGCGGCCGCCGTCAACTTCCTCCAACAAAGGGACATGTAAACTCAGCCGGGTGAATGCCCCGGAATCCAACTACCTATCCCGAAAGACCCGCATGCCGAAGGTCACGTCTGCGAGCCGCGTACGGCGGCTCGCCCGACCGCAAACCTTCCTGACGGGGCTCGACGCCACCACGGTGGCCAGCCTGTTGGCCGCCACCTCCGACGTGGTGCTGCTGCTGGATGAAAAAGGCGTGGTGCGCGATGTCACCCAGGGTGACGACTCGATGCCGGACGCACTCACCAAGGCCTGGGTAGGCAAAGCCTGGCGCGACACGGTGACGGTCGAAAGCCGGCCCAAGGTGGATGAACTTCTGCAGCAGGCCAGCGAGGGGCGGCACGACGGCAAGCCACGCCAGATCAACCACCCGCGCGCCGGCGAGCCCGACCTGCCACTGGACTGTGTGATCGTGCCCCTGCCCTCGCGCAGGGGCAACCGGCGCGGCCAACCCGCGGTCGTGCTGGGGCGCGACCTGCGCGGCCCGGCGGCATTGCAACAGCGGCTGGTGAGTGCGCAGGCTTCGATGGAGCGCGACTACTGGCAACTGCGCCATGTAGAGAACCGCCACCGCCTGCTGTTCCAGACCGCCAGCGATGCGCTGCTGCTGCTTGACGCCGACACGCTCAAGCTGGAAGAGGCCAACAGCGCTGCAAACCGGCTGTTCGGAGACGCGCTGCACCGCGCTCACTGGAGCCTGCCCGAGAGCCTTGACGAGGCGAGCAGAGGCACGGTGCAGACCATGCTGTCACAGCTGCAAGCCACCGGCAAGGCCGAAGCCCGGCGCGTGCACCTGGCCGGTCGCACCGCGACCTTGAGCCTTCAGGCTCACCTGATACGGCAAGGTGGATCGGCCCAGGTGGTGTTGCGTGTGTTGCCCATCAACGGCATGGCCCTTGCGCCCGACCCACGCCGCGAACAGCTCGCCACGCTCGCCGAACTGTCCCCGGACGCCTTTGTACTGACCAACGCCGATGGCGTGGTGCTGACCAGCAACCGCACTTTTCAGGAGCTGGTGCAGTTGCACAGCGACGATCAGGCGCGAGGCGAATCGCTCGAGCGATGGCTGGAGCGCGGACGCCTGGATCTCAGCGTGCTGGTCTCGAACCTGCGCCAGCGCTCCGAGGTGCGCCTGTACGCCACGCGCCTGCGCACCGAATTCGGCGCGGGGATCGATGTCGAGATATCGGCAGCCGTGTCCGACGGCGATTCCAGGTGCCTGGTTTTCGCCATTCGGGACGTGGGCCGGCGCCTGGGCAACGATGCGGGCGGAGGGCGCGAACTGCCACGCTCTGCCGACCAGATGACCGAGCTCGTTGGCCGGGTTCCGCTGCGCGAGATCGTTCGCGAGACCACGGATCTGATCGAGCAGCTCTGCATCGAAGCGGCCCTGAAACTCACCAACAACAACCGAGCCTCTGCAGCAGAAATGCTCGGCCTGTCGCGCCAGAGCCTTTACGTGAAGCTCCGTCGCTTCGGCATGGCAGATGGTGGTGAGTGAGCCGGCCAATCTGGCCGAACGCCTGCGAACCCACACGGCCGACGCCCATCGCGAGGCAGAGCGCAGCCCGCTGATGCACCGACTGCTGAGCGGGCGTGCCGATCGCGCCAGCCACCTGGGCTTGCTTCAGCAATTGCTGCCCATCTATGCCACGCTGGAGCCGCGCGTGGCGGCGCGGGCCACCCACCCCTGGCTGGCAGCGGTGTGGTCCCCCGAACTGGCGCGCGCCGATGCGCTGCGCGAGGACATCGGTGCGCCGGTGCCGGCGCCCTTGCTGCCCGCTACCGAGCACTACCTTGAGCGATTGCAGCGCCTGGACGACGGCACGCCGATCGGTGTGGCGCGCCTGCTGGCACACGTCTATGTCCGCCATCTGGGCGACCTGAGCGGCGGGCAGATCCTGCTGCGCGTGCTCGGCGATGCCCCGGGGCTGCGCGATGGCCTGGGGCGTGCGCCGGTTCTTTCGTTCCACCGCTTCGGCACACCCGCCGACATCGAGCGCCTGAAGACGCACATGCGCGGCGGCCTGGCGGCGCTACCCGCACACGGTGAGCCCGCCGATGCCGCCGTCGACGAAGCAAGCTGGGCGTTTGCCCAGCACCTGTGCCTCTTTCAAGAGGTGTCCGAGGCGAACGGGTTCAGTTGATCGGACCGAAGCGACGCAGCCGCTCGTAGAGCTGTGCGGCGCGCCGGGTGGATGCGTCGACCTCTTCCAGCAGGCGGCCGACTGCGGACAGCGAGCCGGCATCGGCCACGTCCATGGCTGCCATCTGCGCGCTGGCCAGCATGGCACTCAGCAGCGGGTCGGGCGCGGCGCCTCCCCCTCCCGAAGCGTCGGAAGCGCCTTCCAGACCCCGCTCAAGCACCGCATTGAGCCGGTGGCGCGCCTCGGTGGCGCGGCGCATGTCGCCCAGATCGTCGAACACCATGAAGTAGCCCAGAACCGATCCATCTCGACCGGGCACCACCTCGACGCGCAACTCCACCTCCACCGGATCTCCCGACGGCGCCCGCAGGACCCAGGTTTGGCCATGCGCCCGCCTGTCTTCGGCGAGCTTGCCAAGACAGGCTCGCAAGGCCGCCATGTCCCCGAGAACCGATGAGAGCTCGTCGAGCTCGCGCACCGCAGGGCGCCGCTCATGGCCTGCCATCTCGAACAGATTCGGGCTGGCAAACAACAACCGCTGGCGCTCGTCGACCACCAGCAGTGCCTTGCGCACATCCGCCACCTTCGTGCGCGTCTGCCGCAACTGGTGCTCGGCAATCAACAGGCGCACGCAGTTCACCTGAATGATGATGTCGGCCAGCGAGCGCCCGAACGCCCGCGCGAGTGCCAGTTCGCCATCGGACCAGGGGCGGGCCGTGTCGCGCACGATCTCAGACCACGCCGCAAAGGAGCGCCGTGGCGACAAGGTCATCGGATCATTGCCCACCACAGGCTTGTGCGGGTCACCCGCCCACGTGACGGTCTGGAGTTGCTCCTTGCGCAGCCAGACCAGCATGTCCCCTGGCGCGGCCGACAGGGGCACCGCCAACACGCCCGCGGCGTTGGGCGTGAGAGCCTCCAGGCCTGGGTGCGCGCGCACCACCGAGGAACAACTGAACAGGCCATCGATGGCGTGGCCATCCACCAATCGGGTCTGCACCCAGTGCAGCAACTGGCGCAACTCGGGCGTGGAAGGCACCTCGCCAGCGGTCATCAACTCGCCGTCGTACATGAGCACGGCGCCATCGGCCTCCACCGGTTGCAGCAGCGCAGACGGGTTGCGGAACAGCGCCATGCGCCAGTCGCCCTCGGTGGACGTGGCCTCCAGCAATCGTTGTTCGAGCCGACGAACCTGGATCGCCACCTGGGTGTGCGCGTAGCTTTCGATGGCCGTGATGCGCGTGGCGATGAGTTCGCCCAGCAAATCGACCGCGGCCCGCAGCGATGCGCCCAGGCGGCGGGGTCGGTAGTGGTGACAGGCCACCAGCCCCCAGAGCCGACCATGGCGGACCAGCGAGATCACGAGGGTGGCGGTCACGCCCATGTTGCGCAGGTACTGCAGGTGCAGCGGCGACATGCTGCGCAGATGGCAATGCGACATGTCCAGCTCGCCCCCCAGCTCGGGCACGCTTTGTGGCAACAGCGCGGCCGCCGGTGCATCCACGTTCACCAGCACGCGCACGCGATTGAGCAGGTACAGATCGCGCGCACGCTGCGGAATGTCACTGGCGGGGTAGTGGTGCCCCATCAACGAGTCGAGGCGAGGATCGCGCGCCTCGGCCACGACCTTGCCGTGACCGTCCGGATCGAATCGGTACACCATGACGCGGTCGTAGCCGGTCAGGTCGCGCAGGCGGCGAACGACGGCGTCGCTCAAGGCAACCAGCGTGGTGGCGGCACTGAAACGGGCCAGCGATTCGCTCAGATGCTGCATCAGCACCTGTGGAGCCAGCTCGGCGAGCTGGTCATCCTGAACACCCAGACAGGGCTCGAGTTCGAGCACGCGGCAGCTCTGCCGCTGGTGCAAGGTTGCATTGAACAATGCCCCGTGCCCGGCCACCATGAGATGGATCGGCCGAGCCATGGCAACCGGTTCATCGAGCTCTTCGTCCGACAACCCACGCACCCATTCGGCGAGTGAGGCGTCGACGGCATCCAACGATTGCCCAAGGAGTTCGGCGCCCGGCCGGGCCAGCAGGTCCTGCACGTTTTCACTGGCCTGGACGACGCGCAACTGCGGACCGTGCAACACGAGCAGAACACCATGCGGCTGGATGCAACCCGCCAGATGGATCAGCTCACGCTCACAGTTGCTCAGGTCTGCCCGTCCGAAGGCCGGCTCGTCGTTCAAGTCAGGGAGTCTCCGGGGTCGACGGATTGCTGCCCGATGCACCGCCGATGCGTTGTTCTGGAATACCCAGCAGTCTGGCCGCGGCCGCGGCATCGGCATGTGTTCGCTCCAGGGCCATGCCGACGAAATGACGCTCCAGAAGCAGGACTGCCTGCTTCATCAGTTCAGGCAACGGTGCCTGGCCGATGCGATCGGTCAGCGCCGAGACAGCGGCCTGCAACCCCTCCAGCCGGTCTTCGGTGGGCGCAGCCGGGGTGTGATGGATCGTGAAACCGATGCACTCCTGATCACCCTCTGTCAACAGCGCTGCGGTGATCTCGACGGGGAACATCCGCGCGTCGGCGGTCACCAGGTGCGAACTCATGCGTTGCGCCAGGCCTTCACGACGAACCTGCTGCAGCAGATGGACGAAATCGCCATCGGAAATGCCGACCCAGTCGGTGAGCCGGCGGCCCTTGACGTCCAGTTCCGTTTTCAAGCGGACCAGCCGCAGAAAAGCGGGGTTGGCCAGCAGGATGTGCCCCGCGGGATCGCTCACGAGCACGCCGTCGCTGGAGCTGTCGACCAGACGGGAAATCGTGGCGCTCAGATCACCTGCAGCACCCGGCAGATCGACCAGCCGCACCCTGACCAGAAGGCGCTGCTGATCGTCGGTGCGCAACGGCGTCACCGCCACGCTGGCGACCGAGGTCCGCCCCGCCAGACGCGCCCGGATCTCGGCCGGCTGCCCGCTCTCGCACACCGTCGCCATCAGATCATTGAGCGCCTGCCGATAGGGGAACAGGAAGAAGGGTGGGAGCTCGCGCGTGAGCATTTGATCGAGCGGGCACTCGAACATGTCGATGGCGGCGGGATTGGCCTCCAGGATCACGCGGCGCTCGGCATCCACCATCAACACGGCATCGGTGGCTACCTGGAACAAAAGCCGGTAGCGCGCTTCGGCCTGACGAACCTTCCAGTAGCCGCGCTCCATCTCGCGCTGCGCCTCCAGAAACCGCTGCTGGATGGCGCCAATGGCGCGCAGGTCACGGCCGACCGCGAGCACCGGGCCCGAGTGCCCCAGGCGCACGGCGGTGTATGCAATGGCAACGCTGGCGCCCTCGTTCAACGGGTGGTTGATCTCCCGGCGCCGCGCCAGCCCGGTGCGGGTGACCTCGCTGAGCAACGCGTCGATCTTGCCCCGGGTGTCGGCCGACACGGTGTCGGCCCAGGGGCGCCCCACCCAATCCTGGGTGGATGGCAAGAGCGACTCATCGCTGCCGCTCTTGCCCTGAACCACATTGCGGATCACGCCGCGCTCGTCCAGCACAAGCGCGATGTCGCTCGCCAGAGTGACGAACGCTTGTGCCAACTCGGGAGCCCAGGGCGAAAGCGGGCTGAGATCGGGCGGGTTATGGGGCATGGGCGTGGTTCGCGGCAGGCACGTGGTGCTGGAGCGAGCGATCGCTCGCTTCGACAGCGCCGAGTCTAGTCCCAGTCGCTTCGGGTAGGTGACAAGTTTTCATTACATTCGCAATGTAAGTTTAGATTGACACACAGAGATGTCGTGAACAGAATGAATGCATGACGGTGCCGGCCCTCTCCGCGGTGGCGGAGCTTCTCAAACCCATCACATGGTTTCCGCCGATGTGGGCATTCCTCTGCGGTGTGGTCGCCTCCGGTGCGGCCCTGCAGGGCAACTGGGCTGCTGCGTTGTTGGGCATCGCGCTGGCCGGGCCGCTGGTGTGCGCCACCAGCCAGGCCGTCAACGACTGGTTCGATCGCCACGTCGACGCGATCAACGAACCGCAGCGCCCCATTCCCTCGGGCCGCATGCCGGGCCGCTGGGGGCTGCACCTTGCCATCGTGTGGACGCTGCTGTCGCTCGCGGTGGCCACGGCACTGGGCCCCTGGGGATTGGGCGCCACCGTGGTGGCGTTGGCGCTGGCCTGGGCCTACAGCGCGCCGCCCTTGCGCCTGAAGGCCAACGGCTGGTGGGGCAATGCGGCCTGCGGCTTCAGTTACGAGGGCATCGCATGGATCACGGGCGCAGCGGTGATGGCCGGTGGCGAGATGCCGGGCTTTGCGAGCGTCGCGTTGGCGGTGCTCTACAGCGTGGGCACGCACGGCATCATGACGCTCAACGACTTCAAGGCCATCGAAGGTGACCGGCGCACCGGCATTCGCTCGCTACCGGTGCAACTGGGCGTGACGGGCGCCGCGCGCACCGCCTGCGCCTTCATGCTCGTGCCACAGGCTGGCGTGGTGGCGCTGCTGCTGGCCTGGGGGCAGGCGGCGCACGCGCTCGGCGTGGCCGCGCTGATGGTGGCGCAGGTGCTCATGATGCGCCGCTTCCTGCGCGACCCGCTGGCGCGCGCGCTCTGGTACAGCGGCTTCGGCGTGCCGCTGTTCGTGGCCGGCATGATGGTGAGCGCCTTCGCGCTGCGCGGCCTGGGGGGCTCACCGTGAGCGAGGGCGACCAAGGCTTCGGCTGGACGCGCATCGCGCGGCTCGGTCTGGTGCAGGCCTGCATCGGCGCGGTGGTGGTGCTCACCACGTCCACCCTGAACCGGGTGATGGTGGTGGAACTGGCCCTGCCCGCGCTGCTGCCCGGCCTGCTGGTGGCGTTGCACTACGCGGTGCAGCTGATGCGCCCACGCATGGGCCACGGTTCCGACGTCGGCCGGCGGCGCACGCCCTGGATTGCTGGCGGCATGGCGGTGCTGGCTGCAGGCGGCAGCTGCGCCGCGCTGGCCACGGTGTGGATGGCGAGTGCGCCGGTGGCCGCCACTGCGCTGGCGGCGCTGGGCTACGCGATGGTGGGCGTGGGCGTGAGCGCCAGCGGCACGTCGCTGCTGGTGTTGCTGGCCACGCGCGTGGCGCCCGCACGCCGCGCCGCTGCCGCCACGCTGGTGTGGGTGATGATGATCGTGGGCTTTGCGATCACCGCCGGTGTGGCAGGACACCTGCTCGACCCGTACTCGCCGGCACGCCTGCTGGCTGTGAGCGCCAGCGTGGGCGCCCTCGCGCTGCTGGTCACCCTGTTCGCCCTGCATGGGCTGGAGCCGGCGGCACCGCCACAGGCCCCCGCGCGGGAAGCAGCGCCCCACGTGCCTTTTCGACTCGCACTGCAGCAGGTGTGGGCCGAGCCGGTGGCGCGCCGCTTCACGGTGTTCGTGTTCGTCTCCATGCTGGCCTTCAGCGCGCAGGACTTGATCCTCGAACCCTTTGCCGGCCAGGTGCACGGCTACACGCCCGGCCAGTCGACGCAGCTGTCGGGCCTGCAGAACGGCGGCGTATTGGCGGGCATGCTGCTGGTGGCCGCGGCGGGCACTCTGGCGGCGCGCGTGCCTGGATGGTCCGCGCTCGGTTCGCTGCGCGGTTGGGCGGTGGGTGGTTGCGTGGCGTCGGCGCTGGCGCTGTTTGCGCTGGCGCTGGCCGGCTTGCAGCCGGATGCCTGGCCGCTGGCCCCCACGGTGTTCGCGCTCGGCGTGGCCAATGGCGCGTTCTCCATCGGCGCCATTGGTTCGATGATGCGGCTGGCCAGTGACGGCCGCGCCGCACGCGAAGGCGTGCGCATGGGCTTGTGGGGCGCCGCACAGGCCATGGCCTTCGGCATCGGCGGCATTGTGGGGACCGCGGCCAGCGACCTGGCGCGCTGGCTCATCGGTGCGCCAGGGCCGGCCTACGGCGCGGTGTTTGCGCTGGAAGGCCTGCTGTTTCTCGCCTCCGCCTCGCTCGCCTGGCGGCTCGGCACCACCGGCGCTGTGCGACGCATGGCCAGGCCCGCTGCGGACCTGCAGTCCGCCCGACAACGGCTCGCCAACGCGAAATAGACCATGCCCTCGACACGCTCCAACGATGCATCCCTCCCCACTTTTGACGTCGTGGTGATTGGTGGCGGCCCGGCCGGCGCCACCGCAGCGCAGTTGCTTGCGGCTCGCGGCCACTCGGTGCTGCTGCTGGATCGCGGCGGCCGCGTCAAACCGTGCGGCGGTGCCATACCACCGCGGCTGATCCGCGACTTCGCCATACCGGACGAATTGCTGGTCGCCAAGGTGCGTTGTGCACGCATGGTCGCTCCCAGCCGGCATCGGGTGGACATCCCGATCGACAACGGCTTTGTGGGCATGGTCGATCGCCACCGTTTCGATCCCTGGCTGCGCGATCGTGCAGTGGCCTGCGGCGCGCAACTTCGCAAGGGAACGTTCGAGTCGATCGAGCAGCAGGACGATGGTGGTTGCGTGGTGCACTTCCAGCAAGGCAGCGACTCGCGAGGTGCCGAGCCCACCCCGGGGCGGGTGCGCGCTCGCGCGGTCATTGGCGCCGATGGCGCGCGCTCGGAAGTGGCGCGGCAGGCCATCCCGCGCGCGCGCGAGGGGCGCTTCGTGTTCGCGTATCACGAGATCGTGCGCACGCCCGATCGGCTGCCGCGTGGCTACGACCCCGATCGCTGCGACGTCTTTTATCAAGGTCGCGTCTCGCCCGATTTCTACGGCTGGGTCTTTCCGCACGGCGACACGCTGAGCGTGGGCACTGGCAGCGCCGACAAGGGTTTCTCGCTGCGCCAGGCGGTGGCCGACCTGCGCGAGATGACCGGCATGCAGGGCGCTGAAACTCTCCGACGCGAGGGGGCCCCCATTCCCATGAAGCCATTGCCGCGCTGGGACAACGGCCGCAACGTGGTGCTGGCGGGTGATGCTGCGGGCGTCGTCGCACCAGCCTCCGGCGAAGGCATCTACTACGCCATGCTGGGTGGCCAGCTCGCGGCCGAGGCGGTCATGGAACTCCTGACCCAACAAGATCCACGCGCACTCAAGCAGGCGCGCCGGCGATTCATGAGCGAACACGGCCGCGTATTTCAGGTGCTCGGCCTGATGCAATGGTTCTGGTACGGCAGCGACAAGCGCCGCGAGCGATTCGTGAAGATCTGCGAAGACAAGGATGTTCAGCAGTTGACCTTCGACTCTTACATGAACAAGGTCCTGAGCCGCAGCAGACCGCTCGCGCAGTTGCGGATCTTCATGAAAGACACCGCGCACCTTCTGGGTATTGCGCGCGTATGAACGCATCGCCAGCCTTCCTGAACTTGCTGGAGCCGCGGCACCTCGTCGTGGTGGCGCTCGTCATCGTTGCGGTCGAGGTGATCGTTCGCCTGTTGCTGGCGCTGCGCAGACCTCGGCGCCAAGGCTGGCACACCGGCCTGTGGAACAGCGTCGCTGGAGCGGGTTTGTTGCTGGCCTTGGGCGAAGCCATCAACCAACAGCGAACCAGCCACCTGATCGCCTGGCTGGCGATGGCTGGTCTGGCTCACCTGCTGTCGTTGGTAACACCGAGGCCCGCAAAAAACCATCTGGCTTGCACACAACACCCCACGAGACAACCATGAACAACTCAAGACGCATCTTCCTGATGGCGGTGCTGGCCAATGGCACTGCCATCGGCGGTACCGCATTGGCGCAGACCCGATTGGACGAGAAGGACCCACAGGCGGTTGCCCTGGGCTACACGGCGAACGCCACCAAGGCCGACATCAAGCGGTTTCCGAAATACGCCCCGGGCCAGGCCTGCAACAACTGCGCGCTGTTTCAGGGCAAAGCCACCGACGCCGCGGGCGGCTGTCCCCTGTTCGCAGGCCGGCAAGTCACCAGCACCGGTTGGTGCAGCGCCTGGGCGAAGAAGGGCTAGACCGCCCAGCTGCGGTCACACATCTCCACGATGTGTTCCACGAGGTGCTTCGCGTCACGCGAGACCCCGGAGAAGCGACCCGACCCCCAGGTGTGCAGCCAGGGCAAGCCGATGAAGCTCAACCCGGGCACGGTGGTGAGACCTCGCTGATGCACCGGGTTGCCCCGCGCGTCGAACACCGGGGCCTGCAGCCAGCCGAAGTCGGGCCGGAAGCCGATACACCAGACCACGGCCGAGATGCCCGATGCCCCCAGCGCCAGCCGCGTGCGCTCGGCCGCGGGCTGCCACACCGGCGCGTACCGGCTGGGGGGTGGTGCATCGATGCCCTGTTTCTCGATCCAGCGGTCGATGCTCTCGTTGATGCCGTTGTAAATGCGGTCCGCCTCGTCGAGGTGCTCGCGCAGGTTGGGTTCGAACACCAGTTCGTCGCCGTCGAAGTCCACCAGCCGCCCGTAGAGTTCCATGCCTTCGCGCGCGAAGCGGCGCAGGTCGATGTCGCGCCCGCCATCGCGGCCGGTGACGTAGTGGTTGGTGTTGTCGCGAACGCCTTCGCGCAACGGGTGCTGCTCCACCGGCATCTCGTAATAGCCCATCTCGGCCAGCCAGGTCACCACGTCCTTGCCACGGTAGAAGCGCGCGCAACGCGGCGCCGGCCCGGTGGCGAGCACCACGCGGCGCCCGGCCAGATGCAGGTCTTCCGCGATCTGTGCACCCGACTGGCCGCAGCCCACCACCAGCACCGCCCCATCGGGCAACGCACCGGGATTGCGGTACTGCTCGGAATGCAGCTGTTGCACGCGCTCGGGCAGCGCGGCGGCCCAGCCGGGCACGATGGGCAGGTCGTACCCGCCCGAGGCCACGACCACATGGTCCGCGGTCCAGGCACCATCGCTGGTGAACACATCGAAGTCACCTCCCTCGCGCGGGATTACACGCAGCACGCGAACGCCCTCGCGCAGCGGTGGGTTCACGTGCCGCAGGAAACCGTCGAGGTACTCGATGATCTGCTCCTTGACCATGAAGCCGTGCGGATCGTCGCCGCGGTAGGGCCAGCCTGGCAGGTCGCACTGCCAGTTGGGCGTGACAAGGCAGAAGGCGTCCCAGCGGCGTTCGCGCCAGGCGTGCATGGCACGGCGGCGCTCGAACACCAGGTGCTCGATACCCGCTTGCTGCAGGTACCAACTCACCGACAGACCGGCCTGGCCACCGCCGACAACGATCGCGGGAAGGTGCGGGGTCATGCCATCACTCCGAAGGGTCGAACGCAAGCACGTGCACGGAGGCATCCGCCATGTGTCCATGGGGAACGGCGTGGCCCTCGATCACCGCGAGTTCATCCAGCGCACGCGAGCACGCGAAGCCGTACTTGGCACGCACCCGTTCACTGGCCACGTTCAAACCGTCGCGGATGCGCTGCAGGAATTCGGGCAGGGGATAGGAATGCCCCACACGCAGGTGATCGCGCACCACCAGCGAGGGCGAGTAGTGCGTGGTCTCCTGGCCATCGGGCCAGCGCACGCGGAAATGCATTTCGGGCATGGGGTCGGTTCTCCGGTGAATGTCAGACAGGGGCAGGCAGCGCCGCATAGAGCTGTGCGTGGCGTGCGACGCTGGCGGCCCAGCTGTAGCGCCGGCACACCTCGGGCACCGGGTGCGAGGCCTGGTGCAGCGCGCGGCGCATGGCCGAGGCGATCGAATCCGGGTCTGCAGGGTCGCACCAGTGCGCTTCGGCCTCGCTCAGGTAGTCGGTGAAGGGCGCCTGGCGCGACACCACCACCGGCGTGCCACTGGCCAGCGCTTCAAGTACCACGAGACCGAAGCCTTCTTTCACCGACGGCATGAGCAAGCCATCGGCGAGGCGGAACAGTGCGGGCATGTGTTCGTCGGCCACGGTGCCGACCACACGAACCGCATCGCCCAGCCCGCTGGCTTGCAACGCCCGGGCAAAGTCGGTCTGGTACGTGTCGTGGTCGAGCAAGCTGGCGCCACCCGCCACCACCCATTGCGCGGTCGGATGGGTGCGTCGCAAAGCCACAAAGGCATCGAGCGCTCGGCGCGTGTTCTTGCGCGCCTCCACGCCACCCACCGACAACCACAGCGGCGCGCCGGGTTGCAGGCCCAGGTGGCTCGCCAGCGCCACGTCGCCCGGTTGCGGCTGTGGATGAAACCGCTGCAGGTCCACGCCGTTGTGGACCAGTGCAGCGTCGATGCCGTGTTGCTCCTGCAGGATGCGGCACCACAGCGGGCTCACGCACAACACGCGGCGGGCGCGCTCAAAGGAACGACGCTGCAAGGCCATCACGCGCGCGTCGTCGAAGTGGTCGAGGTGGTGCACCGTGCGCACAAAACCCCCGATGCAACCCTGATCGACCAGATCGGCCAGGGCGTTGCCGCCAATGCCATCGTGCGCGTGCCAGACATCGATGTCGTCCAGCCCGGGCCAGACGGACAGGTGCTGCACGAAGCCCGCGATGCGCGACGCCACCATGGCGTGTGTGTCGCGGGGCGGCGGTGGCACATCGAACAGCGACACCGCGTGTGGCACGCCGCGGAAGAAACCCTTGCCGCCCACGGACGGGGCAAACACCGTGGGCTCGTGCCCCGCCGCATGCAGTGCCCGGGCCAGCTCAAGCGTGTGCACCACACCGCCACGCGGGTTGGTGCTGTGGGTCAGCAGGCCGATGCGCATCGTCACCCCCCCACGAACGCTTCTCTTGCGTGGTCCCACAGCAAAGCGCGTTCGCTGCCGCGGGCCAGCCACAGGGCTGAACCCGCTTCCACCGTGCCGATGCGCGCTGCGCCCAGGCCTCGCGTGCGAAACCGGGCGAGCACCTCGGCCTCGTTCGCGGGAGACACGGCGAGCACGAAGCCGAAACTCGGAAACGCCTGCATCCAGCGATCAATGGCCACGCCCTGCGGCGTCGGAACGGCGTCGACATCGATCACCATGCCCACGCGCGAGCCCTCGGCCAGCATGAGCGCGGTGCCCGCGAGGCCGGCCATGCTGATGTCCTTGGCGGCGCTGCACAGACCGTCCTCAGCCAGTTCGGGCAGCAACGCGAGATCGGCGCGCAGGCGATCGGGGGGTGCTTCGGTGCTCGCGTTCCAGAACGGATGCGGTTCCATGAAGGCACCACGCAGGTCGATGGCGGCGATCAGGGCATCGCCCGGCCGCGCATCGAAACTCGTGAGCAGGCGCCGCGCGCGGCCCAGCACCGCGGCGGCCAGTTGCCCGCTGCGCGCGCGCAGGTTGGTGTGGCCACCCACCACCGGTACGCCATAGCGCTCGGCCGCTGCAGCCATGCCCTGCAGCACCGGCGCCGCCGCGGCGTCACCGGTGTGCCAGAGCGCGTCCACCACGGCCAGTGGCCGACCGCCCATGGCCGCCACGTCGCTGAGATTGACCATCACGCCGCAGTAGCCCGCGAACCAGGGCATCTGGGCCACGAAGTCCTCCACGAAGCCCTCGATCGCGAACAGCAGGTGACTATCGCCATCGGGCAAGGCCGCGCAGTCGTCACCGTTGCGTGCGCTGCCCGGCAAGGCGCCAAGCAGGGCACGCGTGGGGGCGATATCGCGCTTGTGCGCGAAGCCCCGGCTGGCCCGCAGGACGGCAACCAGTTCATCCAGGCTCATGCGTGGGCCCGGCTCACAAAGCCAGTCAACGGGTCGTGGCACGGTGGGTAGTGGGCCAGGTCGGCCTGCATCAACACGTGCGCGCGGCCATGCAGGTTCTCGTCGCGCAAGCTGCGCCAGTGCAGCTTCTCGAACAGCGCACGGTTCTGGGCTTGCACGTGCGCCAGAAACACCTGTGCGCCGCGCGCGTGCGCACTGCACACCGCCAGCCGGATCAAGGTGGCGCCGATGCGCCCGAGGTGCCGGTACTCGCGCTGCACCGCGAGGCGCGAGCCCCACCACACGCCGTCCTGGCCCGCTTCCCGGTCCGCGTGAATACGCACCGTGCCGACCACCGCGTCGGCCATGCCGCCCACGAACGACAGTGCCACCAGTGGCTGCGCGTGGGCGTCGACGGCATCGATGTCGTCTGCGGCAAACACCCCTTGCTCCTCGCAGAACACCGCGCGGCGCAGCGCACGCGCGCCATGTATTTCCCACCCCGCGTCGGCCCACTTGATCCGGAACTCGCAAGGCGCGAATGCGGGCGTGGCGTCGATGAAGACGGACTCAGTTTTCATACGCGTTCAGCGACGAGCAGGCACCGCACTTGCCGCAACCGGCCTTGATGTCGGCCGAGCGCAGGCCAGCCTGCACCACCATGGCACCCAGCGGTTCGAGCAACGACTGCATGAACGCGGGCGAAGGCGCCGGGTGGTCTTCGAGCGGCGTGCCGGAGATCGGCACGAAGGGCACGACGAAGGGGTAGACGCCCAGGCCGGTGAGCGTCTCGCAGATGTCGAGAATGGCCTCGCGCGTGTCGCCAAGACCAGCCAGGATGTAGGTGCTGACCTGGCCGCGACCAAACACCCGCACCGCGGCTTCGAAGGCTTCGAGATAACGCGACACCGGCACCTGCGCCTTGCCCGGCATGATCTGCTCGCGCAGCGCGGGCGTCACCACCTCGAGGTGCATGCCCAGCGTGTCGATGCCGGCGGCGTGCATGCGCTCGAACCAGCGGTCGTCGTCGGGCGGCTCGCACTGGCCCTGCAGCGGCAGGTCCACGGCGGCCTTGATCGCGAACGCGCTCTCGGCCAGTACGGCGGCACCGCGGTCGCTGCCCGCGGGGGTGCCGGTCGTCATCACCATGTGCTTCACGCCATCGAGCAGCACCGCGGCGCGCGCCACCTCGGCCAGCTGCTCCGGCGTCTTGTGCGCGATGGTGCGTCCTGCCGCCAGGCTCTGGCCGATCGCGCAGAACTTGCAGGCCTTGCGCCGGCTTTCGTAGCGGATGCAGGTCTGCAGGATGGTGGTGGCCAGGACATCGGAACCGTGCAACGTGGCGATGTGCGAGTACGGCACGCCGTCGAAGGTCTGCATGGCGTAGAAGCGCGGCGCTTTGGGAAAGCTCAGCGTTCCGATGGGAATCGTCTCGCGGCGCAGGCGGTTGCCTTCGAGAACGAAGGGTGAACGGTGCGCGCTGCCGGTGTGCACAGGCACCATGATGGTCTGGCCGTCGATGGTGACGGCCTTGTGGTCCGACGGACCGGCGCCGCCGCGGCGGCTGGCCACGCCGGCGTGCGCCGCGGCATCCGGGTCAGCCAGCCGCAGCCCGAAGGACTGCAACTCGGTCATCAACTGCCGGCTCTGCGGGTTCGGCGTGTGGCTCATGGTCCAGGCTCCTGTGGGGGTTCATCGGGCGGGTGGTGAGTGCAGGCTGGTCGTTGATGACCAGGCTCAGGAGTTCGGGGCGCGCGTAGTGGCCCACCGAATCCATCATGCGTTTGCGCTTGGTGATGAGCGCCATGTCGAGATCGGCAATCACCATGCCCTCGCCCTCCGTGAGCGGGGGCGCCAGCAACACGCCTTCGGGCGAGACGATGGCCGAATGGCAGCCACCCCGCAGCGCCTTCTGCAGGCCGACGTCGGGGGTGATGGCCTCGATCTGCGCGTCGCTGAGCCAGCCGGTGGCGTTGACCACGAAGCAGCCGCTTTCCAGCGCGTGGTGGCGGATCGTCACGGCCATCTGGTCCGCAAAGATCTGCCCCACCATCGAGCCGGGGAACTGGGCGCAGTGGATCTCTTCGTGCTGCACCATCAGCGCGTAGCGCGCGAGCGGGTTGTAGTGCTCCCAGCAGGCCAGCGCGCCCACGCGACCGACCGCCGTGTCCACCACCTTCAGGCCTGCGGCATCGCCCTGGCCCCAGATCATCCGCTCGTGGTAGGTGGGCGTGATCTTGCGCCGCTTGAGCTTGATGGCCCCGTCGGCGTCGAACACCAGCTGCGTGTTGTAGAGACTGCCGTGGTCGCGTTCGTTGATACCGACCACGGCCACCAGGCCGCGCGCGCGGCAGCGTTCGGCGATCGCCTGCACCGCCGGGCCTGGCACGGTGGGCGCGTACCCGTACAGCCGCAAATGATCGGCACCCGTGGCCACGGGAGGCTTCACGAAGCTGAAGTACGGGTAGTAGGGCAGCAGCGTTTCGGGAAACACCGCGAGCTGCACGCCCTGCGCCCCCGCGCGATCGATCGCGTCGAGCACCTTGTTGGTGGTGCCGTCGGCGGTCTCGAAATCGGGCGCGATCTGGACCGCGGCGGCGCGGACGGTGCGGCTCATCTCAAAGCGTCCAGGTGTCGAGGATGAACGCGTTGTTCTTGCGATGCAGCAGCACCAGATCCAGCACGTCGAGCGGGTTGATCGGCCGGATGCCGTCGATCAGCGAAGGCTCGCCATGACCATAGAGGGCCTGCAGCGCGAAGCGGCACGCGTAGACCTTGCCGCCTTCGGCCATGAACTTGGTGATCTGGTTGTTGAAGTTCTGGTGGCCAGGAAAGGCCTCATCGCCCAGCGTCGGAAAACCGCGCTTGACCCCCAGCGTGACGCCCGGCCCATACAACAGCACCGAGGTCTCGAAGCCCTTGCGCTGCAGCCGCGTGGCCTGCAGCAGGTTGACGAAACCGATCGAGCCTTCGAAAGCCACGGTGTGGAAAGTCACCAGGGCTTTCTCGCCCGGATCGGCCTTCACGTCTTCGAAGACCTTCTCTTCGTAATCGACCAGGAAGTCGCCCTTCTGGTGGGCGGGTTTGGTGACCTTGGGCATGGGGTATCTCCAGTCAGGAATTGAGGAACGAAGGGGTTGCGCGCCCCTTGTCATTCGCATCGCGCGTGCCACCGGCGCCGCATGGGATGCGATCAAGCTGCGATCAACGAGCGCGTGTGCGGCCGGGCGCCAGCGCGGCCGGCCGCCGTCACCGATCGAACGCCGCGCAGGCGCGGCGACGCGTGCACCGCGTTGGCCCGGCGCGATGCGATCAACGCATCCGATCAGGGGCATTGATCGCACCGCAACAGGGCCGATCAGGCGGCCAGGCCCGGCACGATCCCTGCACGCCTGACACACGGAGGTCCCCCATGCCCACCCCATTCGCCCACTGGCGCCGCCGGCTCGCCGCAGCAGAGCGCCCGGCCTACCTGATGCTGGCCGACCTGATTGCGGAGGACCTGCGCAATGGCCGCCTGGCCCCACGCGATCGCCTGCCCACGCTGCGCGATCTGGCACAGGCGCTCGAGCTCAACTACACCACCGTGGCGCGCGGCTATGCCGAAGCGCGCAAGCGCGGCCTGATCGATTCACGCACCGGCTTCGGCACCTACGTGCGTGGCGCCAGCCCCGCGTTGCGCCTGCGCGGCGGCAGCGCCGCCGAGATGACCATGAACCTGCCGCCCGAACCCGCCGACACGGTGCTGGTGGAGCGGCTGCGGCATGGCGCGGCCAACATGCTGGAAACCGTCGACCCCTACCGCCTGCTGCGCTACCAGGATTTCGGCGGCACCGGCGAGGACCGCGACACCGCGGCCGCCTGGCTGCGCCGCTTCCTGCCCCAGGCCGACACGCCGCGCGTGCTGGTCTGCCCGGGCATCCACAGCGTGCTCGCCGCTCTGTTCTCGCAGCTTGCAGGGCCTGGCGAACTGATCTGCGTGGAATCGCTCACCTACCCGGGTGTCAAGGCCATCGCGGCGCAACTCGGCGTGCAGCTGCACCCCCTCACACTCGACGACGAAGGCCCCGACCCGGAAGCTTTCGAGCACGCTTGCAAATCGCTGCGCTGCCGCGCGCTCTACATCAACCCCACGCTGCTCAACCCCACAACGCTCACCGTGTCGCGCGCGCGGCGCGAAGCGCTGGTCGACGTGGCCCTGCGCTTTTCGGTCCCCATCATCGAAGACGACGCCTACGTCATGCTGCCGCGCAGCGTGCCCGCTCCGCTGGCCAGCCTCGCCCCTGATCTGACCTACTACATCAGCGGCTTTTCCAAATGCCTGGGCGCCGGCCTGCGCACAGCCTACGTGCGCTGCCCCACCGAGGCCCACGCCCACCGTCTGGCCGGCGCCATGCGCGCCACCACCGTCATGGCCAGCCCCATCACCAACGCCCTGACCACCCGCTGGGTACAGGACGGCACTGCCGATACGGTCTTGCAGGCGGTACGTGGCGAGTCGATGCTGCGCCAGGCATTGGCCGCAAAGCACCTGGCCAACCACGCGGTGCAAGCCCAGCCCGAGGGCTTTCATCTCTGGCTAACGCTCCACGAATCCGCCGCCAACGGCTGGAGCGGCGTGGAGTTCGCCAGTTACCTGCGCAGCCAGGGTGTGGGCGTGGTGGCGGCCGCGGCCTTCAGCACCGACGGCGACCCACCCGAGGCCGTGCGCGTGTGTCTGGGCGGCGACCTCTCGCGCGAGGATTGCGATGAAGCGTTGCGCCTGATCGGCAACACGCTGAACCACCCTCGCCACCCCCATGCGACTGTCATTGCTTGAACAGGAAGAAAGAAACGCCGTGCTTCCTGCACGTCTCACTGACCCTCGAACCCATCTCGACTTCCTTGGGGGTGCCGACTACCCGGGCTAGAGGTAGGCCAAAACAAAAA
>VFQQ010002258.1_pt1 | contig 22552 bp, 39 predicted proteins | sample 3512341 | NCBI WGS metagenome assembly VFQQ01 (sample SAMN10412373, study PRJNA504923) | tailings metagenome | isolation source: Relicate 2 Philex TSF1 revegetated site | place: Philippines: Tuba, Benguet | collected 2017-08-29 | reverse complement strand
GCATGATTGGCTTTGCACTGAAGCTGGCTGACCCACCTGCCTGTACACGCCCTACCAAGCTGCTGTTCCCCTGCCAAGCAGACAACATCACTGGGCCCGAGAACCCCACGGGCTTCCCGCTCAAAAAGGCCGACCTCGTGGCTTACAACAAGTTCCTGGCCAGCGAGGCACACAAGCTGGGGCTGGCCATTGGGCTGAAGAACGGGCTGGTGAGCAGCTGGTGCACCAATAAAATTGTTGAACTACGGAGAGGGTCAAGTGGATGCAGACAAACAGCAGATCAGGGCATGTGCTTGCCTGGGTGTGATAGTGTAGGGCTGGCCATCGGGCTGAAGAACGGGCTGGTAAGCTGTTGCTTGGCTGGGTGCAACGTTGTGGGGCTGGCCATTGGCTTGAAAAACGGGCTGGTGAGCTGCTGCTGCTCAACTGCAACCTTGCGCCGCTCATGCTCCTGCCCTGCCCACAACGCCGCAGCTGCCCAACATACGCCGCTTGCTCGTGCTGCCTGCATGTGGCCCCTGTGTTCCCCCCAGGACATGATTTCCCAGCTGGCGCCGCTGTTCGACTTTGCCACCTGCGCTGCAAAGCTGCGGTTTTACGATTTGATTAACTCGCCATCAGTGCCATGCCCCCTGCGCTCACTGCAGGACATGGTTCCCCAGCTGGCATCACTTTTTGATTTTGCCATCAACGAGGAGTGCTTCAGCTTCAGCGAGTGCGGCGCATATGCGGGCTACTTTAGAAACAAACCGATTGTCGTCATTGAGTGAGTGTTTTGATCACTCCTGGCTTTTGTGCCTACTCCGGCTACTTTACCAACAAACCCGTGGTTGTGATCGAGTGAGTGGTTTGATTGCTCCTGGCGGTTGCGCTCTTTTGGGCACCCTCCGGCTATTTTACCAGCAAGCCGGGAGTATGATTGAGTGAGTAGGTTCCGTCCTGCGCGCCGCTGCTGTCGCCTGTGTGCCAGCTGTCGAACCGAGAGGTGGCTAGGAGCACGGCAGCCTCATGAATACAGGCGCCCAGCTCGTGTGTCAACCCCTGATGTCCGTCCCTCCCACTGATGCATGCCTCTCCACCCGGCGCCTCCGCCCCTTCCTTTGCCAGGTACTGCAATGGCGTCGACCTGGGCGCCACCACGCAGCGCCCCGCCTGCTTCTGCCCCCGCCTCGCGGCCGCCGGCCTCAATGGCCTGTTCAAGCGATCAGACCTGGGGCCCGCAGGCATCAGCTGCACCGAGTTCTGCAAGTGAGTGGGCCTGGTGTGCTGTGCTGAGTGGCAGTCGCGGCAGGCGGGTATCAGTTGGGTCTTGGGAGGTCGGGTTGGAACAAGCCACGAGCCACACTGTGTGCTGGCTGGCCCGCCAGCTCAGCGCACAGCTGGCACATGGCAGGCCTGTTGAGGCACAGTGCCGCACTTGCAGCCCTTGCGTGAACTGCATGCAGCCTTGCCTGCTGAGCAACCAACGTTGAGATTATGAACTGACCCAGGTGGCACGCACCTCCTTCACCACTCGCAGGCGCAACGCGTGCGGCAGCGCTGCAGCCACCGGCTCGTGTGCCGCTGCCAAAGGCAACATCTGCAGCGTGCTGCCGGCCACACCGCTGCTCTGAGGAGGGCAGCATGCGTCTAGTGTCTGCTGCACGCTTCTAGCTGCTGCTGCTGCTGCTGCTGCTGCTGCTGCTGCTGCTGCTCCTGCTGCAATAAAGTACCACTCCGCACTTGGCACTTTGTTTTGTCTTGGCGAGAGCCTTTGGAGAGCCAGTACATATTCAGCAGGCGGCCATTCCGCGCCTGCCGTGATTCGATACATACATATGCTAGCGATGCGAGATGTTTACATCACACTGTAATCCAACCTCATGAGCCTGGCTGCAGCAGAGTGCTCGGCAGGAGATGGCTGAATGATTGCATGCAAGCAGCGCCTGCGCATGAAATGCACGCAGGCAGCCACACCACAGCGCCTGCTTCCATCATGCTAGAAGCTAAGATTGAAGACAATCAGGCCTGCCGCATAGCCTAACCAGCATACGTTGCTCTTGCAAGCAGATGTTGCACTTGCGGGGAATATGGCAGCTGAGGGAGTGGCTGTGGTGCCTGTCACAGGAACGGATGTGATCACATGATGAGAGGCCGGAGCTTCCCGGTGCAAACAGCTTGCCTTGCATGCTCATCTCTGTTCATGCCTCCTGCTGTCGACGCCTTTGCTTTCCCAAGCCGAGCATACATCTAAGCGTGCCAACTCAAGTGGCGTTGTGCCTGCACAGCTGCACTGTCATAGCAGGGCACCGGTTGCCTTGCGATCGGCAGCAAGAGCAGCGGCAGGGCCGCCGCCTGGAGCACTGGGCAGACGCCTGCCCACGGCCCGGCCGCCATGTCTGTGCGCAGCTGGCATGCAACACGGGATGGGCAGCCGTTGCCGTAAGCGGCACTATAGAAGATCCAGCCGGCATGATCAATGATCAAGCCGGCACGGCGGCGGCGGCAGCAGGGTGGCCCTCACCTGGCGGTGTGACCCGCGCGTGCGTGCCAGCGCTCTACATGTCTCGAATCAAGTGATGCGCACTGTGGAACGCAGAGGGCGGTGCCAAACCCTAGCGTGTTGGAGCGGGCGCCAGGCGTGCCATCGGCCCCTTCCACTGCATTCAGCAGTTACTGCGCGGCCTACGAGCACGTTTAGGACGTGATTAAGCCCGGTTCTGGGGCAGGCCGAGCTGGAGGCTTCATGCGCCTGGCACCCAGGCGCCTTCCCCCACGGGCAGATTTCGCATAACTGCTGCGTGCATCGCACCCAGCGCACCGCGCAATTGCACCATCGCAAAGGACGACGCTGCCAATGGCCCTGAACGGCAGGCTGGGCCTGTGCGGCCCTTCCCCGCTGCTTTGAGGAGCGCATCGCTACCATGAGGCTGGGAGGTGCGGCGGCGTGCTGACGGGAGCTCCCTGAGCGCGGTCCCCCACTGTGCCTGGCCCGCCAGTGGCGCCTGGGGCGCCCCAGCCCCTGCCACCTGCTCCTAAATGCGCCAGAATTCCAGATGGGACCCGTCGACCAGCCCCCCGACGCTGCTCCCCCACCCCGCAGGAGCGCTCGCCGCGCTCCTCCTGCTGCTGCTGGCCGCTGGCACCGGCCATGGGGAGTCGCGGCACACGCCGCCCGAGCCACCGGCCCAGGCCACGGTGAGGGGGGCCGCTGCGCGGCCGTTGCTCGAGCGGTGGCTGGCAAGGTGCCCGTCCCGGGGTGTGCACCTCTGCCTGCCTGGTGCTGGTTTCGGTACCCCGGCCGCCTCACCAGCCTCCCCTGCACGTCTGCAGGCGGACTCAAACCTGTCGCCACTCGAGCTGTTGGAGCTGGGTGCTCCCGCCGTGCGATACCTGCGTGCCTTCACCACACAATGCTGGCAGCCGGTGAGCCTTTGGCATGGGAATGCGTGCCGTCCATGCGCTTGCTTGGTGCCTGGTGCAGCAGCAAGTGTTCGGAACTTGCCAGCCACAACGAGCAGTAGGCAATTGCAGGACCCGCCTGGCCGCTTGCCTGCCCACCATCTCTTGTGCCTATGCCTGTCCCGCACCCGCCGCCCCACCCACCCTCCCATTTCCCGCCACATCATTCATGCCCAGCCGCTGCCTGCCTAAGCCCGCCGCGCCGCGCCCGCTGCGCCCGCTGTGCTGCAGGACCAAAACGCGCCCATCGCCATGTTTGACAACAGCTGGGCGGTCGCTCTCGTCACCATTTGGAACGACCTGACTGTGCCCAGCAACGGCCTGTGAGTGGCTGGCGCACTGTGGCTGCCGCCCTTGGGCAAGCAATCAGTCCGCAATGACAGCAGGAGGCAGCAACGGCTGTGGCGGAACATACGGCCAGGCCCTTTTTGCTGCAGTGTGCGACAACCGGCTTGTGGCAGCCATGGCCTTCACGTTTCCTCACAGCCGCCGCTGCCTGCGTGTCACCCTGCCTCCTCCCGCCCCCTGCCGCCTGCCCCGCAGCGGCCGCCTGGTGACCGCCATGCAGCTGCAGGAGGAAGGCGCCCTTATGATCCAGAACAAGCGGCCCACTGGTGCGCAGCCCGGGGTGAATGCTCACAACCCTGGGAAACGCAGCTGCGCAGCCACCGAGCGGTTGAAGATTGCTGCTGCCGTCATGTGGGTGCTGGCAAATGCAGAAGAAGAGGGTTGCCCATTCCCCATCTCTGCCGGCTGCCGCTGCGCTTGCCTCCTGCTGCAGACGCGTTGTCAGTGCTGGAGCTGTCCGTTCTGTTTACCCTGTACCCTGTCCACCACGAGCTGCGGGCGCTATCCGCCTGGCACCACAGCCTCGCTTCAAATGACACAGCATTCACAACGTGAGGCCCCTGCGATTTGGGGGCAGGGCAGCCATGCTCTGCACCCTGCTTGCTTCTGTGCAGCAATGCTGCTGCTTGGATGGGCGGCAGCTGCGGCTCAGTACGGTGCCTTGCGGCCCAGCATGCTGCTATCTGCTGCAGCAGAGATGCCTCGCAAGCTGCTGCAGCGCCAGCCACCCGCCGCCGACTTTCCGCCGCCGCTCATGCTGCTGCCGTTCCTGCTGCTGCCGTTCATGCTGCTGCAGCTCATGCTGCCCTGCTGCACCCACCCGCAGGCGGAGAGCGTCGCTGGCCCGCACACTCATGCTCATGTCCCAAGCACAGGCGGCACTGGGTGCCGCCTCGTCTAGTGTGGACGCTTACGAGGCAGCCATGGTGTCCGGCAGGGCGGCCGGAGAGCTCTTTGCCCTGGGAGGTGCGCAGACGTGCTGCTCCTGAGCACTGCTTGCCCTCGGTTGTGCTGGATCTGTACCGCCGCTGAGCGCTGCTTGCCCTGGGTCGTGCTGGCCTGGTTCTGCACGGCCCCTGAATGCTGGCACGTTGCAAGCTGCTGCCATTGCGTGCTTCCATGCTGCATGCTGCTGATCACCCTCTGTTTGTGCTGCGCATGTGGTTGGGAAAATGGCTGCCGGTACACGGCAGACTCTCCTAGCGTGCTGCGTAGCAGGGTTGCTGGCTGGCTTCGCGGCTCATCTGCCTGCCCCGCCCTGCCCTCACAACTGCCCTCACCACTGCCCTTGCCGCTTGCCATGCAGACCCTGCCAGCGACGGCGCGCCCGCCACCAAACCCAGATCGGCTGCCGCTGCGGAGCCCGGCGGCTGCGCTTCCCAGGGAGCTGCCTGCGGCACGGCAGCGAGCCAGCGTCTGCATGTAGACGCGGAGCCGGCTGCTGCTGCGGCGCACTTACAGGAGCTGCTGGCGGGGGTGGCAACGAGCACCGCTGAGCTGCTGCAGAAATTGGAGCTGCCTGTGCTGGAGCAGCTGCTTGGTGGGAGCAGAGGGCGGCTTGCTGTTTTGCTCTCTGGTTTGTGGGGTTGGCCTGTTTGTTGGCAGCGATGACGGCGAGTGCTCCCAGCTGGCTAGCTGGATGCTGCCGCTGGGGTGCGGGTGCAAGCGTTGGCCAGGCGGAGAGGGCTGTGCTGCATGGTCGCGCGCGCGCGGTAGCAGCAACAGCGGTGTTGACGTTCGAGAGCCGTCATCCCATTTTTCACCCCTGCGTCGCTTGTACCTCTGTGAACCTGCGCAGACCGGCGCGGGCTCAAGTGCCGCTGGAACTGCGGCCGCCGCTCCTCGCTGCTCAAGCTGTTGGTGCCGGCGCTGCGTGTGCCACTGCGCCTGGTGCCTGGGGCAGACGGCGAGGAGGCAGCTGGCGTCGAGGCGCCCCCAGGCCTGCAAAGCAAGCTGGCGCAGCAAATGGCGCAGCGCCGCGGTTCCGGCAGGTGCGCGGGTGCCCGCATTGCCGGGGGTAGTGGCATGGCATGAGGTGTGGGTGGCTGTAGAAGCCTGGCCAGCGACCCGTGATGTGGCTGCAATGCCTGCAGACGGTTGTTTGGTCCACCTGCCGCAGCAGCCCCGGCCTGCGGCTGGCTGGATTGCTGCTCCCCCTCAAGCACTGCCCTGTTTCCCATCCCTTTTTGGCACCGCCTTTCCCCCCCTCTTTGTGCAGCGGCGAGGTAGCGCGGCTGGGCACGCTGTTTGCAGGCGTGGTGGCCACCCTGCAGCAGCCGCTGCTCAACGACATCAACATCAAATGCTCCGGCGCCGGCGGCCAGCCGCAGCTGCACCGCTGCCGGGACCAGGCGGAACGCCAGTTTGCGGCGTGGGCGGGCGGCCCCGCGGCGGCGGCGCCAGACATGCAGGCGCTGCTGGCGCACGTCAACCAAGTGGAGGTGCGCGGCTTGCTGAGGGGCTCAACCCCTCGAGCGGATGCTGGCTCACTGCTGCCTCCCGCTGAATTGCCTTCCGGCTGCTGGGGCGGCTGTTCACTGCTGCTGCTGAGACAGCTGCTTGCCTGCTGGCTGTGTTGCAAGGCTGGTGTAGAGGGCGGCATGCTTTGATGCTTGCAGTAGACGCCACACCCCGACGCATCCGCCTGCCTGCTTTTCCCTGTTGAACCAGCAGGCGCTGTGGCGGCTGGATGAGGTGCTGGAGGCGGCCATGCCTTGCCGCTGCTTTCTTCCTCAACCGTGCATTTTCACCTGCCTCTCCCTCCCACAACAGGAGGCGCTGTGGCGGCTGGATGAGGTGCTGGAGGCGGCCATGGCAGGGGTGCGCCTGGGGGACGGCACCACCTGGGTCAAGAGCCGCGGCTACACCTGGGTGCTGGGCTCCTACATGGCCGCCAAGCTGTACCCACAAGGTGCGGGCATGATCTTTACTTGCTGCTGCTCCTGGCGGTGGTTCAATTTGGCTGCCGGATGGCTGCCAAGCGTGTGTTTGAGCTGCTTGTTTGGGGGTTGGCGACATCCTGTTGATGGGTGGATGTGCGGGGCAGCAAGCAGGGCTGCAAGGGCAGCCAGGCTCGCAGACTCCTTTCCGGGCTTGCAAACCTTACATCGGCTCCCAACAACCCAGCCCTCAGCCTGCACTTGCATCCCTCTCCCCGCTATGTGCAGGCCAGGGCGCCCCTGTGTATTACCAGACGCGGCGGCCCTCTGAGCCGCACGCCGGCTCAACCATCTGCCTGGATAAAACATACCTGCTGGACACAGGTGTGTGGTTACTTGTGCTTGTCACAAAAGAAGGGTGAATGAGCTTGGGCTTGCAGGCTGCCGTGCAGCGCCGCCGCGGCAGTGTCAGTTCAGCGCGCCTGGCTTGGCATAGCATGGCAAGGCACAGCCTGCGCATGCGTTTCACGTTGTGTCACCTGCGTCTGCTCATGCAATGTACTCGTTGCAGTGCTGCGGCTGGACCCTGATGGCCTGCGGGGCTTGCAGTATGCGCTGGATAACCTGCACTACGCCCAGTTTGCGGCGGGCGGCGCATACGCCTTTTGGCGCCTGCTCGCAAAGGACAACCCGCTCTGCTCCGGCGCCGGCTGCCAGACAGGTACGCCGCATGGGGGCATTGCGGGGCGGCTGTTGGGTGGTGCGTGACAGCATTGCGGGGCGGCTGTTGCGTGCTGCCGCTGCTGGCACCCCAACCGCGCAGCTGGTGGAAAATGGCGCTCTGCTGGCCCGCAGCAGCTCCGCTTGCCAGGCCGCATGCTGGCGCACTGCAGGAGCGCTGGGTGGGAAACGGCCTGCATTCTGCGGTGGGTGCAACAGACGCTCCAAATTGCCGCTTTTATCCTCCGGCAGGGCAAGACCCGATGTCGCTGCTGGTGGCGGCAGAAGGCGGCGGCGGGCAGCCGGCGGCTGCGCCACGCACGCCCCGCCCCATGCCTTTGCCCGACTTCCGATTCCTGGGGTGCGCTTCAGTTTTGAGCTGGGCTTGTCACCTTCAAGCATGCTGGTTTGTAGCCAGCAAGTCAGCTGCAACCGCTGACCTTGGAAGTCACGGCGTGCCGCTGCCCTGTCCACTGGCCTTTGGCTGGGCACTGTGCCTGCGCCACAGCACTGTTGCTGCCCGCCTGCTCCGCTACTACATCCCTGTGGAAGGATGTTGCATTGCCCAGCTGATCTGCATGGCTTGCTCCCCGCCCTGCCTGCACAATCGATCGTGCAGCGAGCAGCAGCTGCAGGCCAACCTGGCTGCTGCAACCGACCCGTCTTATCGCGTGCGCGACCCATTTGTGGCCGCCTTTGTCTCCCTCTGTGTTGGTGAGTGCAGCTGCGTGACATGCCTGCTGGCATGCAGCTTGTGGCTGCATGCAACTGCCTAAAGTGCTGCCTTCATCACCTGTGGCTAGTGGGCACAGCATGCTGCTTGCAATTGGCAGTGCGCCGCAGAACGGTTGCCTTCCACCACGCCATTTCACTGCGCCTGCATGTCTGCATCCCTGCTCAGCCACGTCATCAAAGCTCATTCCTGCCTCCCCTCCCCTTCCACCAACTGCAGTGAGCTGTGCGAGCCTGTACCTTTACTCTCATCGAGGCCGGCTAGTGCGGGCGCTGACGCCCACCCGCGGGCGCGCCCCCGCCGCCCCCGCTGCTTCCTCTGCCGTGTTGCAACGCAATGCTGCCACGTCAGCGCTGCGCGACGCTTTGTCTGGAGACAGCGCCCAACGGCTGCATGCCGCGATTGAGGCGGCGGAGGCTGTTGGGGTGGAGAAGCCGCTGGTCAAGAAGGCGCGGGCTGCGCTGCAGGCGTTAAAGCGGCGGCGCGGGCAGCAAGGCGGCGGTGGCGCGCCACCTGCGCACCGGCAGCAGACTCGCAGTGCCGCAGCCTCGGCGGCCGCTGGTGGTGCACCGCTGCTGCCGGCCGGCAGCGGCCTCAGCAGCTCCAGCAGTATGGGCAGCGGCAGCCTGCCTCGCTCGCTCTCAGAGCGCACGGCGGCCCTGTATGCGGCCGCTGCCGAGGGCTGGCTTGACCAATCCAGCGAGGCGGCCACACCCACCGCCGCAGCGCAGCAGCAGGACGTGCAGCCAGGCGCCGTGGCGGGCAGCCAGGGCAGCAGCCGGGCTGTGTCACCAATACGAACGCGCAGTGGCAAGGCTGGCGGCCAGGCAGAGGCCAGTGACCCAACAGACCACTCCACACCCACCCCGCCTAAAACGTCACATCTGGCACCGCACTCGTCCTCAGGTGGGGGCAGGGAGAGTGCCTGGTTTCAGTTGCTTGGGGGCCGGGCCTGCCTGGAGTGCGCCTTGGGTGCAACCAACATCTTCAAGCTGTGATGTGAACCTGGTTGAACGCAGCACATGTATTGCTTGGGTGCCTTGGAGAACGCCTGTGCTCGGTCCCTCCTCTGCCCTCAACCGGCCTGCCCCCATCCTTAACTGGCTTGCCGCAGAGCCCGAGCCTCCAACCAGCCCGGGCACACCAGTGGACCTGCAGCCTCGCGGCAGCCCGGCAGACGGCAGCGGCCGCCTGCTATCCAGCGACAACTGCACTCCGCTGGCGTCCCCAGGCCCAGCACCCAGCGCCGCCCCGGCGGCCGCCGAGGCGGGCGCAGCGGCGGACGGCTCGGCAGGGCCGCCCAGCCCCGTGGCACTCTGCCCTGCTGACGAGTCCCAGCCCTCTGGACCAGCGAGCTCTGCAGCGGAGCACTCTGGCACGCCCAGCCGCTCGCCTTCGGCAGGCGGCAGCGCGCGCGGCGACGCCGCCGGCACACCCTCCGGCGCGGCAGCGGCGGCAGCGGTGGCGGTGTCACCGCCAGCTGTCTCGGCCCTCACAGCTGAGGCCCTCTCTGCAGATGCCATCCCTGCTGAGGAGCTGGCGGCGGCCGCCGCGCTGCGCCAGATGACTCCCCGCCAGCTCAAGAAGCTGCTGCGCCTGCAGCAGAAGCGCTCGGGCGGCGGCGGCCCCGCCTCTGTGGCCGCTTCTGAGGAAGCCGAAGCAGCGGCCGCGCCCTCTCCCGCGCGCCAGGGCAGCGCCGCCGGCGGCTCGGTGGCTTCGGACGAAGCCGATGCCGCCGCGCCGCTGCTGACGGCTCGCGAGCTGGCGGCCCTGGCGGCCCGCGAGGAGTCAGCACCCAGCAAGGTGCCGCGCTCAGCTAAAAAGAAGGCCAAGCGCGAGGCGGAGCGTGCGGCGGCCCAGGCCGCCACTCAGAGCGGCGGCGAGGCAGGTGCTGAGCGCGGGGAGCGAGGCGGCGGCGAGCGTGTGTGGCGCGACGGCCGCCACGGCAGCGGGCGCCACGAGTATGGCCAGGGCGGAGTGCGGGATATGCGGCGCACGCTCAGCGACCCGCAGCAGGCGTTCGGGCTGCCCGCCGGCGCGCTGAGCCCGCTGCGCCACGCTGGCTACGGCAGGCACGACGAGGGTGGCATGCTGGACCCCCGCCTGCGGGGCATGGCAGGGTGAGCAACTGCTGTGTGGGCTTGTGTGGAAACGCATGGTGCATGCTCTGTGGAAGTGTGCTCATTGCTGGTCTGGTTGCATTTCATGCTCTGTGGCTTGCTTCCACCAGCTGCTGGGCGGCTGCCTGCCTGCCTGTGCCCAAGGTGCTACTCATGACCGGTCAGTTGACGCGTGCATTCTGGCCTTTTCCCTGAGCTGCAGGTACCCGGCGCCCGCCTACTGGCAGGTCCCAACCGGCGCCGGCACGCTGAGCGCTCACGCTCCAGAGGTGTGCTGCTGAGGGGCACCGCCTGGAATTGCACAGCCGGCGCAGTGCCGCTGACAGCCTTCTCGCTGCCCTGCGCAGCATGTAGCCAGCAGAGCGGTTTGGGCCGCCTTGTAAAAGTTTCACGCCTGCCTGATGACCCTGCCTGCGCTTTCTCCTGCCCTGCCTCCCCGCAGTTCTCCCCGCACCCCTCCCCCAACCGCCCCTCTGGCCCCAGCTCCCGCCTGGCCTCCCCCGGCGGCTACCCAAGCGTGGCCTACGGCGACAGCAGCTCGGTGCGCGGCAGCCCCTTTGTGGGTGCTGGCGCGCACTTGCTGGGTGCTGGCCACATGGGCCAGGCAAGCATGGGCCTGCCTTACAGCCCGGATGGCTCGCTGGCCTACAGCCTGGGTGGCTCTGGGCCGGCCAGCCTGGACCCATCAGCAGCGGCGGCACAGCTGGCGGGCGGCGCGGCCGCCGGCCACCCGCAGCAGGCGTCCCTGCTGGCCCAGCTGCAACAGATTTGGGGTGAGGGCTCCGCCGGCGGTGGCGGCAGCGGCGCAGCCGGCGGTGCACCCGCCTTCGGCGCCAGCTTGGGCGCCAGCCCTGCCACCACGCTGCTGGCCGGCGATGCAGCGGCCGCTGCGCAGCAGCAGCAGCAGCAGCAGCTGGCGGCGCTGCTGTTCATGCAGCAGCTGGAGATGCAGCAGGCGGCGCTGGCGGCACGCGGCCTAACCCCCGGCTGCGGCGGCATGCCTGACTCCCCGCCCCTGTCGCCCCAGCAGCTGCCGGCGGCCTCAGCAGACATGCTGCGAGACGTGCTGGGCTCGCCGCTGAGCCCGCTGCGCTGGCCCGGCGGCCGCGGCGGCACCGGCGACCTTCTCACCGACCCCAGCCTGTCACTGGGTGCTGAGATGGCGGCGGCCGCGGCCACCGCTCTCAGGGCCATTGGCGAGGCAGGCGAGGAGCCCGCCGGGGCCCCGCACGGCCGCCGCTCGCTCAGCCTCAGCCCCTCTCACGCCGCCGCCGCCGGCGGCAGTGGCAGCCAGCCGCGCCAGCTGGCCTCTCCGGAGCGCCCCAGCTTTGAATCAATGGATCTGGATGCCCTGGGCTTCACAGAGTCCCTGGATTGAGCCACAGAGGCCGCTGCCACAATCGAAAGTGAGCCGCCGGTCAGCTGCAGCTGGGCCGTGGGTCAGTGAGCTGGCATGCCGGTCAGCAGCTGCGCTGTGCAGCACCAGCCAGCCAGCCTGCCAGCCTGCGGTGTGCACCACCAGCTGCAGCATCAGCTGCAGTGCGGCTAGTCGAGCGGCAGCCGGCAGCGGACAGCCCTTGCGCAGCCACCACGGCACCCCTCCACACAGCCGCCCCCAGCGGCATCGTGACTTCCCTGCCCGCCGCATGGCGGCAGGCCAAGCAATAACATTCAAACACAGTTTGCCTCCCAAGCAAGACTTCAGCATGCCACCTAATACCCGGCGGTGCCGCGCCGCAAAGCAGCAAGCAGCAGGCAGCCGGCTGGGCAGGTGGGCTTGGTAGTAGCGGGTATGTGTAAGCCTGCCTGCCGCCCACCCGCCAGCCGTCATGCAGCTGAGCGCATGCCATGCCGCTGCGCTCGTGTGCTGTGCTGCCTGTCTGCGATTTATTCTGTTGCGCCGCACCGCCACACACTCTTCCGCTCCCACCTCCATTGGACGCTTGCCTTGCATTGCTCGGTCTCAGCACGCTGCGGCACCTGGGTTGCACCCGACTCGTTTCCTGCTATCTCTGCGGTTAAACAGTAGGCACTGTTGTCTCTCCAGCTCTCGAATCCTCACCCTCACTTCGCATACTAATCGTTAGCCCCACGTGCACGCGCACTTGCAACCCTTTGCTACCCCTGTCGCAATTTTCGCAACACCACGATTTAGTACAGATGATTGCTGTTCAGCCTGCTGTGGGCGCAAAGCCCTCCCGTGGCGCGCTGCTTACTGCACGACCTATTTTTAACGTTGTAACAAACAGCCCTGGCCAGACTGAAGCGAGTGCTGAGGGGCAGCCCGCTGTGTCAGCAGTGGCGGTGCATCAAGGCTTGCTTTAGGGTGCCATTCTCTGCCGTTTGCGAGCACTTTTCGGCCCTTGGACACGCCCCTGCTTGCTGCACAATGGATCAAGTAGGCCAGACGCGCCCTGGGCGCATCAGTGACGCCCCGCCGGGCGCGGGCAGCTACGCCGCAGCGCCGGCGGCAGCCTCTCCGGCGGACTTCGTCCGGCAGACCGTCAGCAGCCACCGGGTGGCGATGTTCAGCAAGGCAAGCTTGGGCTGCGTGCAGGCGGCGGGTTGGGAAGTGCAGCAGCGGCAGCGTCAGCGGCGCTGAGCGGCGGCGCTCACCCTGCGCTTCCGTTGGCTGGCTGCCACGTTCCTTGCTCTGTCTCGACCCACCCCTTCTGCAGACAGTCTGCCCGCACTGCCGCAAGGCCAAGGAGGCGAGCTGGCGGGGTGCCGGGTGCATGCTGCGCTGCCACAGCGGGTGCAGCAGGTTTTTGGCGGCAGCAGGGCCGCCTGCATCTGGCAGCTGGGCAGTTGTTCGCAACCTGTTCCAGCCAGCGTACAGAGAGCAGATTGTGTCTGCTTCTGCGGGCACAGGCGTGCCCATCTCTTGTGAGCTTACACCTGGATGAAAACAGCCCCCAAAGTGCAGGTGCTGGCGTCCACGGGTGTGGGCCCGCCGCAGCTGGAGATTGTTGACCTCGACACCCGCCAGGCAAGGCCAGGTTGCTCTCATCTTTGCCAAATATTGAATACGGCTAGCGCTGCTCGTTAAGCTGGTGGTGGCTGACCTGGACACCCGCCAGGTTTGTTAAGTGAATGTCTGAAAGACAGCTGCTGCTCAACTTTGAAAAGCTCTTGGGGCTGTTTGCTGGAGGTGGTGGACCTGGACACCCGCCAGGCAAGGACACGCTGCTGTTGTCTTTCAGATGTATGACAGACAGCTGTTGTTGCTGATGCTTCCTGGCGGGCAGGGGAGCAGTGCTGACCGCCCTGGCTCAGCAGCTGATGCTTGCATGTGGGTAAAAATGTATCACAAGTAATCCCCCCTTTATTGCTGCCACAGGATGGGGAGGCGATTCAGGGCACGCTGGAGCGCCAGACGGTGAGGCGCAGTGCGAGTTCGAATGGCAGGCTGCAGTTTCTGTCCACTGCTAAACATGGCTTGCTTGTGCAATGATGATTGCAGCATAGGTTTGCTGTGCAGGCCCAGAATTGTTCCACCGATCTGCCCACTCGGGCCCAGCACTCTTCCTCCGCACCGCTTCCCGTGTGCAGGGCAGGCGCACCGTGCCCCAGATCTTCATCGGCGGCGCCTTCATCGGCGGCGCAGAGGAGCTGGACCAGCTGGCGTCCTCCGGCCAGCTGGCGCAGCGCCTGGGCTGATGGGCTGGCGGGCTGTGCTTTCAGCTTGTTGTGACGGCTGCGGCTCAGCCTGGTCGGCCAGCGTCTTCGGACCAGCTGGAGCAGCGCCTGGGCTGACAGGTTGGGGCGCTTGCGGCTGCTTGGCTCTGCGGCGATGGCTTGGCTAATGGGCCAGACCTAAAGCCCTTGGCCGCAGCTCCGCTACAGCAGGTGGCCCGGCTTGAGCAGCCACAGCAGCAGCAGCTGGTGGCATGATCATGGCTAATTGTGTTGCTGCTTCTGATGCCGACAAGTGGATTGGTTCGTTGCAATGTTGTGCCGATTAGACGAAGCGCAGGCAGGGGGCTGTGCTCAGGGGCTCCCACCAAGTGGCGGGAGCAAGCCGAGTGGCCACTCTGCGCGCAAAGCCATGCGGGGCAGTGCACCAGCTGGCAGACATATTCGTGCTGTTGCTATTCCACTGTGACAAACACTTTGGATGGTCAGCAGCTGGGCTGCCATTTCAGGCAGCAGGTCGGCTCGAGGGCACGTCGGGCGCGCTGAGCGGCGGCGGCAGCCTGCACGACCGCCACCCGCCCACCCGCGCGTCAATTCGCGCTGTGAAAGGCGCGGCGGTTCGTTCAGCCCAGCGACCAGCGGCCCCGGCGCGCTCGGCCGGGCTTACCTATTGAGCGCGGCCAGTATGCAGCAGGCGGTGCAGCAGCAGGCCGCCCTGTGCGGTGCGCGGCCATGCATGGCGATGCCATCGGCGCGGCAGGGTCTGGCCGCCCGCCGGGCGGCGGGCCGGGAGGCTGGGGCTCGGCAGCAGCAGGGCGTGCGGCGCAGCAGGGCGCTGAGCCAGCGCGTGCAGGCCATCATCGCCGAGCCGCCGGTGCTGGAGGCGCCCACGACCTTCCCGCGCGGGGCGCACTGGCAGGTGGGGCGCATGGCCTGCCGCCGCCGTCTGCCGCCGCTCTGCGAACGGCTGTGTGCCTGCTTCTGTGCGCAGCAGGGTGCTTGTCGGGCTACGGCAGCATGATCAGGATTGTTTGCTGCAAGGACACGTTGCTAGAGTGCTGCCTTCGTGCCTGGCACATGCGGGTTGGAGCTGCGAAGCTGAGCGGTGTACAGCGCGTTTTCCTCTTGCCATGGACTGTGGTCATTGCAGCTGTCATGGCGCATGGCGCACAACCTTGCGAGCATCTGCTGCACACGATGCATAGCAATGCCTGCACATTGCTCGCCGCGCAGGCTTGTTTGCAAGCGCATGGACCGCCCCACCGCCTCCACAGGATTGCTGCTTATTGATTGTTCTTTTCACACACCCTCTATGTTGCCAATTGTTGCCAAAACGCACCCTCCTTACGCTGCCCCGCCACAAACAGGTGCACAAGTTTGGAGGCACGTGCGTGGCGGCCGCCGAGCGCATCGAGGCCATTTGCAAGTACCTTGTGGAGCAGGGGACGTCCGGCCCCGCTGACGCCAAGCAGGCGCGTGTTGCTCATGCATTTTGCGTGGTTTTGAACATCTCTGCATGGTGTTGAGGATTGCAAATGAGTGCCGGCTGATAGCCTGCGCTTGCTGGGTGGGTTTGTGAGCAGCATGGGCTCCATGGTTGTGGCAGGCGTGGGGTCGCGATCTGGCAGTGCAAGGACGGCGTGTGATGGCCCATGCGGCAGACGATCCAGTTGCAGCTGCTGTGGTTCACCCAGCGCACCTAGCAGCTGCTGTGGTTCACCCAGCGCACCTAGCAGCTGCTGAAGCCTTTTGTGCTGCTACTCTCTGCACTCCTGCCCTGCTGCCGTTGCACCACAGCTGCCTGTGCGCTGCAAACTTCCCGTTTGTGCGCTTCCATTTTGTGCAGGTGGTGGTTGTGTCCGCCATGGGCTCCCACCCCTCCTCCCCCGTCAAGGTGCGTGCCGTTGATGCAGGCTTATGTAGTCCAGCAGCTGAGCACCAGCCCTGAGGGGCCCAACTTGGGTGCTGCTGTGAGGGCCTCCTGTGCAGCCGCGTGCTGCCCGCCCGAAACGCTGTGTGTGGGGAGCCTGTGGCGGTTTGTCCCATGCTCATTCGCCTGCTGTGCACGCTGTGCTGATGCATCATCTGTTTCTATTGTTCAACACCCCACACAGGTGACCAACCTGCTGATCAACATGGTCATCCGGTTGCATGCTGTGCGGTTGTTGCTGATAGTTTTTTTTGCTGATTTCTCACGCAGGTCACCGACCTGCTGATCAACATGGTCAGCAAGGCGGCGGCCCAGGACCAGGAGTTCCTGCTGGACCTCAACGCGCTGCAGGCAAGCCAAGCCGTTTTTTGTTCTTTGGTCGATGCGGTTATCAAGCGGCCAGGCGCAGGGAGTTCTTGCTTGACTTTAACTCCCTGCAGGCAAGCTGCTTGATGCATGGCACCTGTCACCATCGGAGAGCGCCTTATTGCGCTGCCGCTGGGGCCGACCATTGCTTTGCCTCCTTGCCGGCTATCGTTAATCAACTTCCTCTGCCTGTTTCGCTATTTCCCTGCCGCAGAAGAAGCACATTGAGTGCGCGGAGCTGCTGCTGGGCCCCGGCCCCGAGCTCAACACTTTTGTGGCGCGCCTGCTGGACGATATCGCCAACCTCAAGGCCATGCTGCAGGCCATCTCTATTGGTGGGTTGGCTGTTGTTGGCTTGTGCTGTGCTGGGTGGGTTGTAGCTGGCATGCTGGGCGGCATTGCAAACCTGAAGGCCGTGCTGCAGGCCATCTCTATTGGTGCGCGGGCTGCGCTCTTGGTTTGGTTGCAGGCTGCTGTTGTGTAGCCACCACGCAGCTAACAGCCCAAAGGCGATGCTGCGGGCCGTTTCCATTGGCGCCACGTCTGCTCACGCACCCCTCTGCCCTGCTGCTCGACGCTCCCTGCCGCAGCCGGCATGGCCACCGACGCGTTTGAGGAGTTTGTGGTGGGGCACGGCGAGCTGTGGTGCGCGCAGCTGACGGCGGCCAAGTGCCGGCAGCTGGGCGCCGACTGCACCTTCATGGACACCCGTGATGTGCTGGTGGTGCGCTGAATTTTGAGTGTATCATTTTTATTTGGCTGCAGTATTGCATTGGGTTTGGCTGGTTGCTGATTGCTGGCCATCGACTCTGTGCTTTCGGGGCCCCCCTTGCATGAGCGGAACTATATCTCGGGCTGCATGGTCATTGCTGCTGCTGCTGCTGCGGCGGCGGCGGCGGCTGCAGCGGCTGCTGCTGCTGCTGCTGTGTGGGCGACAGGCGTGCCCATCCTTCCCCGGCCGCCTCTCCCCTTCCCCCGCAGGTCACCCCCACCAGCGACGGCAACAGCGTGGATGTGCAGTACGAGGCGAGTCCAAGGGATGTCTTTGTTGCTGTTCTTCCGGCCCGGTTTGATTTTCTGTGCTGCGCTGCTGGCCTGTCAACAGCGGATGGCCTGTCATGTTGTGAGCTGGGCTTTTTTCTGGCTCTTTCGTGGCCCGCCCATGAGGCATAGTGGCGCTTGCTCTTCTTGATTTGCCAACTGCCCCATGTGTGTGCCATGCCCTGTGCAGATCTCCAACGCCAAGCTGGACAAGTGGGGCCAGCTGCACGGCGCCTCGCGCATCATCGTGGCCACGGGTAAGTGCCAGGCAGACGTCGATGCAATTGCACATGGGCAGATGTTTTGGAAGAAAGCCGCACAGCGGCACGGCGCCTCCCGCATCGTGGCCACGGGTGGATGCCCTAAACACACATGCAACGTGCAACTGCGCATCAGTAGAGGCTGCTGCCTGGTAGGGGGCGCTGTTGAGCTTGAGCTTGTGTTGCACTCATGCGCACGCCGCTGCCCACTACTCCACTGCATTTGTTCCCCTCCCCCCTGCTTTATTGCCAAGAGCAGCATGTAGCTTTCCTTACCCCTGCCTGCTCTGGGTGCCCACTGTTTTCTCTCGTAATGTTCACCTCCCTCCAGGCTTCATCGCCAAGAACAACGCGGGCCAGGTGACCACGCTGAAGCGCAACGGCTCCGACTACTCGGCCACCATCCTGGGCGCGCTGTTCCGGGTGAGTGGCAGAGTTGCCTTTGAGTTGCACCTGACAAAACTGAAGAATTTTGTGGTGTTAGAAAACTACATTGTAGCCATCCTGGGCGCCCTGCTCCGGGTGAGTGGCAGCTTTTGGTAGTGTGAATGCTCTGATTCGGCCCACGTTGCGACTTAGTCGGTCACATGTGGCCAGCTGCTTCCTTGTATTATGTAGCACCTCCCTGCCTATACTCAGTACGGCCTGCTCCTCCCGTCCTACAAACAGTCGGGCCACATCACCATTTGGACGGACGTGGACGGCATGCTCCCCACTGGCATCCAGGAAGAAGTATACTCAGCCCCTAAACCACAGCTCCCCTGCGCTGTCATTTCCCTGCCGCAGTCGGGCCACATCACCATTTGGACGGACGTGGATGGCGTCTTCTCCGCCGACCCCCGCAAGGTGCCCGAGGCGGTGTGCCTGCAGCAGCTCAGGTGTGTTCTGCCTGTCTTCTTGTGCGCGTGTGCCAATGGGTTGGGGCCTGGGTTGATCCTTGCAAGGTGCCCGAGGCCGTGTGCCTGCAGCAGCTCAGGTGCGCTAATAATCTTGGCAGCCTGTGCTCGAACAATGTGCCACTGGGTTGGGGCTTGGGTTGATTCCTGCAAGGTGCCCACGGGGGTGCGCCTGCAGCAGCCAAGTCGCATGCCTGGTGTGCCTGGTCAGCAGGCAGCCGGGCGGCAACTGGGGAGGCAGCTGGAGTTTCGCTATGCCGCCTCACGCGCTCCCAGAATGCGGTTCCACCTCTGTTTGCATTCAACCAAATGTTCAGCTACGACGAGGCCTGGGAGCTGTCCTTACTCCGGCGCCAACCTTGCCGCACTCATGTTCACCAAACTGCTCTTGCTTTCTTCTAACCCAATCCGCAGCTACCACGAGGCGTGGGAGCTGTCCTACTTTGGTGCCAACGTGCTGCACCCGCGCACCACGCTCCCCGCCATGCGCTACGAGATCCCCATCACCATCCGCAACTTCTTCAACCTGGTGGGTGGATTGAGTTGAAAGCTTGTTGTCGATGGTTCAGTTGCCTGCCCCTGTGTGATGCGAAATCCCCATCACCATCCGCAACTTCTTCAACCTGCAAGGTTTGGTAATGGTTTCTGGTGGGTTGCTGACCGTGCAATTGGCCCATGTGTTGGGGCATTCCTGTTGCCTGCCCACGCACAAGCAGCCCACCCCTGGCGCAGCGGTCAGCACTCACGAGCTGCTCGTCTGCCCCTGGCCTTGCTATTGTGCAGTCCGCCCCCGGCACCGTCATCAGCGATGACGAGACGCTGGTGCCGGGCGCGCCCCACATTGGCGTCAAGGGCTTTGCCACCATCGATGGGGTGAGGAATGAGTTCTGGACTAGATGGGCGTGTTGAAGGCATGTATCAAAGCTTTTGTACGGCTTGCCAGGGCGCTGCGCTTCCCACACTCGTGCCGTCCTACCCCAGTTCTCCCTTGAATAGGTGGCGCTGATCAAACGTGGAAGGCCTCTCAGCCTAATCACCAAACGTTTTGAAGCTCACTCCTTTTCCTCGTTTCCTCTTGCCACCGCAAACAGGTGGCGCTGATCAACGTGGAGGGAACCGGCATGGTGGGCGTGCCCGGTACCGCCGCCGCCATCTTCAGGTGCGTGGTTCCTCCAACAATGTTCCTGGAGCACCGTGCTGGAAAGCTATGAGTGCGAGGGTTGCTGTGCACCATCAGTAACACAAGCCTGGTCACAACCAGCTCTGCACAGCTGTCGCTCGCTCCTCTCGGCCCTGCTGTGCCGCGCACCTTCTCCAAGCCCGCCATGTTTCGTCTCTTTATCTCGCAGCGTCATGCGGGACCAGGGCATCAACGCAATCACGACTTCCCAGGCCTCCTTCCTTCTTCTTCACATAAACAGCTAACTTCAATGCCGCGCCTGCCCTTTCACTGCCTTATCTCGCAGCGTCATGCGGGACCAGGGCATCAACGCGATCACGACCTCCCACCTTTCCTCGCTTAACTTTCAAACTGATGCAAGCATCACATTTTGTTCCGCTCTTCCCACCTCTTAACTTTTTCAGCGTCATGCGCGACCAGGGCATCAACGTCATCATGATCTCCCAGGCCTCATCCGAGCACTCGGTGTGCTTCGCAGTCAAGTCGGCCGACGCAGACAAGGCGCTGGCCGCGCTGCGCGACCGGTGAGTCGAATGCTGTTGCTGTGATGCCAAGCTAGGCTGCTGGGTAACTTGCAAATGCGATGGGAAGGCACGCCAGTCGACAAGGCGCTGGCCGTGCTGTGCGGCCAGCCGGCCAGGGCTCTCTGACTGCTACCTGCCGCCTCAATGTAGACGGCCACATCTCCGCGGTCGAGGCCCTGCACGACTGCTGCATGCCGCTCAATCGTTCTCATCATGCCTCCGTTCTCAACACAGGTTCAAGGACGCCATCGCCGCCGGCCGCATCTCCGCCGTCGAGGCGTTGCACGACTGCTGCGTGCTGGCGGCTGTGGGCCAGAAGATGGCTAGCCGGCGCGGCGTGGCCGCCACCATGTTTGCTGCGCTGGCCAAGGCCAACATCAACATCCGGTGGGTGGAAGGGCCTGGTTGTTGCGATCTCTGGGCCGCGCCTTTGCTTGGGTCTGGCAAGGCAGCCTTTGCTCGCCAAGGCCAACATCCACATCCGGTGAGGGCATGGTTGCGCTCTGTTGCATGTGGCAGCTGCTGGGCTGTGTGATCTGAAGCCTTCCTGCTCAGGTGCGGCGGAACGGCTTTGCGGCAACACGCATCCCTTAACTTCCGTGTGTGCTACCTCCCATGCCCATCCCTGTGCGCGCAGCGCCATTGCCCAGGGCAGCTCCGAGTTCAACATCACCACACCCACTTTCGTTCAACTGTGCTCAAATTCATTAATCTGTTTCTTCCCACTCCTCCTCAGCGCCATCGCCCAGGGCAGCTCCGAGTTCAACATCACCGCCCTGATCGACGCCAAGAACTCGGGTGCGCATTTATGAATTCTGGGCTGCTGCCTGCCTCCGCCGCCGCCGAGATGTTGGTGTGGTTTAGCCGCAGCAATGTTGGTGCTGTTTAACTACACCTGAACAGCCCTGCCCTGACCCCCTGCCGCCCTGCCATTGCACAACTGCAGTCAAGGCGCTGTGCGTAGTGCACGGCCGCTTCTACCAAGCTGCCCTGCCCTCATTGCACCTGAGCATTTCCATTGTCCTGATTCCCCTGCCCCTGCAGTCAAGGCGCTGCGCGCGGTGCACGGCCGCTTCTACCAGGATGCCCTGCCCATCGGCGTTGGCCTGATTGGCCCCGGCCTGATCGGCGGCACGCTGCTGCGCCAGCTGCAGGAGCAGGTGGGGTGGTGGGCAGGCAATGACAAGCGGTTGGCGGCTTCTGTGCAGGTGTGCAGCCGTCGCCCTGTGTTGCCAGCGTGCATGCTTCATCTTGTTTCCCAACCACACACCACCCAAACACCGGACAACAGGTGGAGGAGCTGCGCACCAAGCACAAGATCGACATCCGGGTGTTGGGCGTGGCGGGGCTGAGCGGCATGCTGCTGTCCGACACCGACATCAGCCTGGACAACTGGAAGGGCGACTACAAGACCAAGGTGGGAAGTTGACTTGGAAATGTATAGGCTGGTTACGTTTCCATTGTGATCGGCACCGGCCTGGACAGCTGGCCGGCCGACTGCAACACCAAGCCAAGACCGTGCGCTCGACCCTGCGCATCCTGCCTTCAACTGCGTTCTCCCTCATGGAGCACTACATTTTGCAAACCCATTGTTTTGTTGCTGCGCAGGGCCAGCCCGTGGACCTGGAGGCCTTCTCCAACCACCTGGCCAACAACTACATCCCCAACACAGTCATCGTGGACTGCACCGCATCCAGTGAGTGGCTGGGCGCTGGACTGAGGTGCTTACACGTGGGTTCCTCTGCCCTTTCTGACCGGCCCCGCCCTGCAGCGCCTCCAGTCAGTGTCCTGCCCCTCGTTCAGCTGGCCATAGGCAGGCCAGCTGATTGGTTTGGCGCCCCACATGTCCCTGCCTCCCAGACGAGCCTGGCGAGCGGTACCTGGAGTGGATGCGCAAGGGCATCCACATCATCACCCCCAACAAGAAGCTCAACAGGCACGCCTTTCTGGGCTTGACACTTGTTGGTGTTCATGCTGCCTGGGCGTCGAACCCAAAACGTTAAATGAACCTAACAAGCAACACTAGTGCTGCGCGTGTCTGCTTGCGTTCTTGCCTGCAGCCTAGGCCCTGCCCTGTCTTGAACCTTGCTAACTTTTCTCCCAACTTGCTTCGCCCTTCTCAATCCTGCAGCGGCCCTCTTGACCGCTACCTGGAGCTGAAGCAGCACCAGCGCGACTCGTACATCCACTACTTCTACGAGACCACCGTGGGCGCGGGTGAGGCCCAATTGCTCTGGTTGGCAGCTTGTGGTGGAAAGGCAACAAGCATCCACTACTTGGTGTGAAACCACGCTTCGACGCAGGCTTGTACTCTTTTGTTTTGTTGCAGCGTGTGTCTGTCGGTGGAGGATCGATCGCACCCAATGCTTCCAGCTGCCACACGTGCCAGCTCAAACCCTCGCTCCCTGCCCATCCCCTGTCTATGCAGGCCTGCCCATCATCGCCACGCTGCAGCACCTGATTGGGTCGGGCGACCGC
>VFQQ010002257.1_pt1 | contig 22575 bp, 24 predicted proteins | sample 3512341 | NCBI WGS metagenome assembly VFQQ01 (sample SAMN10412373, study PRJNA504923) | tailings metagenome | isolation source: Relicate 2 Philex TSF1 revegetated site | place: Philippines: Tuba, Benguet | collected 2017-08-29 | reverse complement strand
GCTCTTCGATCAGTTCGAGCGCGTCGTACCCGGACACGGCGAGTAGGGGGATGCGCTGGTCGTTCCCCTTCTTCTGCCGGGGATCCTTTCGATCGCGAATGGTGAGCATCTTGGTGCGTGCGTTGAGGTCCTCCCACGTGACGCGGCAGATTTCCTCCTGACGCATCGCCGTGGCGATCGCGAACTTGATGATCCGGCTCATCGGGGTCAGTTGCCGCGGGTTATTGTCGAAATGAGCCATCAGCTTGACGAGCTCATCGTCTGTGGGGCGGCGATCGCGCTCGTTGCTCTTGCCGACCAGCCCAAGGCGCTTGAGGGCGATGCGCGCAAGGTCGACAGGCTCGACTGACGCGGGGAGGCCGTGCACCGCAGCGGCGTGGGACAGCACGAGCTTGATCGCGCCGATGTCCATGCTCAGGGTCACTGGCCCAGCTCCGGCGGCGGCGCGTTCCCGACCGAAGGCAAGAACCCGCTGGCGATCGAGATCGCCCATCTTGTGGCCGCCGATCTCCCGCTTGAGCATGCTGAGCGTGGCGCTCTTCGATCGCCCGGGCGCCTTGCCGACCTCCTTCATGTCGGCGATGTGCAGATCAACCAGGTCGCCGAAGGTCTGCAAGCGGCGCGCGCGGGCCGGCAACGGCGTCTCGCCCCGGTCGATGCGGTGCTCGGTCGCAGTAGCCCATTGGCGCGCGTCCTCGCGCCGCAGGAAGGTCTCGCTTACATAGCGACCCTTCCTTCGCACCTGGGCTCGCCATGATCCTGAACTGAGCTTCGTAAAGGTGGCCATTTTCGTGTGCGCTATGTGTGCACTGAGAGATCGAAAAGCCGCGAAAATCGTCGTGGAACGTCGTAGAACCGAGTGCACACGACGCGACTTATTGCATTGAAATTACGAGAAAAATGCAGGAATTTCAAGCACATAGATTGTCCATTGCGCCCATGATGGACTGGACCGATCGGCATTGCCGCGCGTTCCATCGGGTGCTGTCGGGGCGGGCCCTGCTCTATACCGAGATGGTGACCACGGGGGCCGTGCTGCACGGGGATCGCGCGCGGCTGTTGGGCTACGACCCGGTCGAGCATCCGGTCGCGCTGCAGCTGGGCGGGTCGGACCCCAGGGATCTGGCGGCGTCCGCGAAGATCGGCGAGGGCCTGGGCTACGACGAGATCAACCTCAACGTCGGCTGTCCGTCCGACCGGGTCCAGAGCGGCCGGTTCGGCGCCTGCTTGATGCGCGAACCCGAGCTGGTGGCCGAGTGCATGGCCGCGATCATCGACGCGGTGAAGGTTCCGGCGACGGTGAAGTGCCGCATCGGCGTCGACGACCAGGACCCCGAGGAGAGCCTGTTCCGGCTGGTCGACCTGTCCGCCAAGGCGGGGGTGACGCTGTTCGTGGTCCATGCCCGCAAGGCCTGGCTGCAGGGTCTGTCGCCGAAGGAGAACCGGGACATCCCGCCGCTCGACTATCCGCTGGTCTACCGGCTGAAACGCGAGCGGCCGGACCTGACCATCGTCATCAACGGCGGGGTGCCGTCGCTGGACGCGGCGGAGGATCACCTGGGTCATGTCGACGGGGTGATGCTGGGCCGCGCGGCCTATCACGAGCCGGCGCTGCTCGCGCAGGCCGACCGGCGGGTGTTCGGCGAGGCGGTCGAGGACGTCGACCTGTTCGACGCCGTCGAACGCTACAAGCCCTACATGGCCGAGCGGCTGGCGGAGGGCTGGCGCCTGGCCGGGATGACCCGGCATATCCTGGGCCTGTTCCACGGCCGTCCCGGAGCCCGGACGTGGCGCCGCATCCTCACCGTCGAGGGCGTGAAGCCCGATGCGGGCCTGGAGGTGGTCGACGCCGCCCTGGCCGCGGTCGCCGACGCCGCCGAGCGCCTCCAACGGGACGAGATTCTGACGGCCTAGATCAACCGATCACCCCCGCGGAAGCGGGGGTCCGGGCGACATTGACGAAAGCGAAGGTCGACTCGGCCCGGGTCCCCGCCTTCGCGGGGACGCACGGTGGAAAGAGCGGCTATTTCACCGCTTCGGCGGCCTCGATCCGTTTGGCGATGCCGGTCGACAGCGACGGGTGATAGGTCCCGCGGGCCTCGGCGAAGTAGCGTTTGGCCAGCGGCAGGCCCCAGTCCCTGTCCTTGATCAGCCCGTTGTAGAGCGGGTTCACGAACAGGCCCCGGCCGACGCCGGTCAGGAACTGCTCCAGCGAGGTCAGGCCCGGTTCGTAGCGGTTGGCCACCACCAGCTGCAGCCAGGCGGCGCGGACATAGGCGTTGGTCGACTGCGACAGGGCGAAGGCGCCGTCCAGGTCGGCCATCTGAGCCGGGGTCAGCCTGCGCGGCAGGTTGTTCAGGAAACGCTGCCACTCCTGCGTCGTCCAGGCCTTCGCCGGGATCGACGAGGCCGGCGCGCCGCCGACGAAGGCCGCGCCCTGGCGGTCGACCTCGAGCAGGGCGGGCGAAGCCTTGTGATAGGCGTTCGACGGGATGCCCGGCCTGTAGACCCATTCGTCCAGCTGGAGCTTGGCCTCCAGGGCCTTGTCGCCCTTGACCAGATGCTCGCGCAGGTCGGCCAGGAAGCGGGCCGTGGTCTGCGGCTGGAAGGCGTAGCGGTCGAAGTAGCCGCGCAGCCAGGCGTCCCAGCGCTCGCGGCCGACGGCGTGCTCCAGAGTGCGCAGGAAGGCCTCGCCCTTGATGTACTCGACCGAGGTGGCCGAACCCTGCAGGGTCAGCTCCTCCGGTTTGCGCTCCTTCATGGCGCGCTGCAGTTCGTCCCAGCTGAGGTCGGCCTCGATCTCCGCGCGGGCGGGGCCGTAGAGCTCCTCCATCAGCCGGTTCTCGACGTAGCTGGTGAAGCCCTCGTTCAGCCAGATGTCGTTCCAGGTGGCGTTGGTCACCAGGTTGCCGGACCAGCTGTGCGCCAGCTCGTGGGCGACCAGGCCGACGTTGGCCTTGTCGCCGGTGATGAAGGTCGGGGTCAGGAAGGTGAGGGTGGTGTTCTCCATGCCGCCGTACGGGAAGGCCGGCGGCAGGACCAGCACGTCGTAGCGGCCCCAGCGGTAGGGACCGTAGAGCCGTTCGGCGGCCTCGACCATCTTCTCGGTGTCGGTCAGCTCGGCGGCGGCGCGGTCCATCATCGCCGGTTCGGTGTAGACGCCGGTCCGGGCGCCCAGCGGCTTGAAGGCCAGGTCGCCGACGGCGATGGCGATCAGGTAGGGCGCGGTCGGATGCTCCATGCGGAAGCGGAAGGCGCGTTTGCCGGGGCCGGCGGGCTCGCCCTCGGGCGTCAGGCGCAGGCCGCTCATCACCGCGGTCAGGCCTTCCGGCACGACGATGCGGGCCGACCAGGTCTGGCGCACGCCCGGGCTGTCCTGGGTCGGGATCCAGCTGCGGTTCAGGATCGCCTGGCCCTGGCTGTAGAGGAACGGCTTGGCCTTGCCGGCGGTCAGCGCGGGCGGCAGCCACTGCAGCGCCAGGGCGTCGGGGCCGGTGCGGTAGGCGATCACCACGCGCTTGGCGCCGTTCAGGGTGACGGTCAGCGGCGCCCCCTTCTCGCCGTCCGGGTCTTCCTTGCCGAGGGTCCAGGGCAGGGCGCGGCCCTTGTCGTCCGTGACCTTCTCGATCTTGAGGCCCAGCGCGTCGAGCACGACGGCCTTGGCGCCCGGCGCCGCGAGGACGTCCAGGGCGGCCGTGCCGGAGACGCCCTTGCCCTCGAAGTCGACGACCAGGTCCAGGTCGACGTTGGTCACCCGCGCGACGCGGGGCTGGGCGTAGGACCGGTCGTCGACCGAGTCCGGCGTGGTCAGGATCTGGGCGACCTCGACGCGGGCGTGAGCCAGCGCCGGAACGGCCGAAACGAGGGCGGATGCGACGAGCAGGGCCCGGACGAAAGGCGTCATGCGGAAGGAGCTCCGGATGGGAAAGAGATTGTCGCTTCCATGCGGGTTTCCGGGGCGGAGGGCAACGGGGGGCTCACTGCGTCCTTCGACACGCCGCTTCGCGGCTGCTCAGGATGACTAGCTTTGTTGATCCACGGACCTGATCATCGTGAGCAGCGCTCAAAGAGCGCGTGTCGAAGGACGCACGGAGGGGACACGCACCGCTTTGCGAAGCATGTCCCCGTCGCTAGCGCCGCGCGGTGATCCCGACGGTGATCGCGTCCCGGGTCGCGCCGTCCAGGTAGCGGCCGGCGAGCAGGTCGAGGTCGACGGCGCCGCCGGCCGGCGTCCAGCGCAAGCCGAACTGGGCGCCGGTCCGGCCGCGGTCGTGGCCGAAGGCCTCGGCCATCGCCGACCAGCCCGGGCTGAGGTCGACCTCGACCTGGGCGCCGTAGAAGGCCTGGTGGCTTCGCTCGGCCGTCCGGCTGTAGTGCCAGCCGGCGTTGAGGTTCAGCCGGGCCCGTTCGCTCAGCGCGACCGAGATCGGCGCCAGCAGCGCCGCGGACTCCAGCCGTCCGCTGTCGGCGCCCCAGCTTCCCGAGGCGATGACGCCCAGGCCCAGGCCGGTCTCCAGCGGCCGCAGGTTCAGCTTCAAAGCCGGGCCGAAGGTCGTCTCGTCTTCGCCGCCGGATCGGGCGACCGCAGCGGAGGCTCCCAGCTCCACCCGCGGCCAGGCCGTGCGCGTGCAGGCCGGGGCCAGGGTCACGGAGCCGTCGCCGGCGCCGTGACCCGTGACCCAGGTCTCCAGGTGGCAGACGCCGGGCGTTTCCACCCCCGCGTCGTCGACCACATGCGCGCCGCCGGCGGCCCGGGCCTCGTTCGCCATCGCGGCGAGGCCCAGCAGCAACGCCGCCGCCCTCACCGAAGCCAGCCCTTCTGCTTGATGTAGACCAGCGGCAGGAGGGCCGCGAGCAGGGTCAGGATGATGGTCGTCGGGAAGCCGTGCTTCCACGCCAGCTCGGGCATGACCGCGAAGTTCATGCCGTAGAAGGTCGCCACCAGGGTCGGCGGCAGGAACACCGCGGTGATGATGGTGAACACCTTCACGATCTGGTTCTGCTTCACGTTCAGCGAGGTCATCACCGCGTTCTGCAGATAGCGCAGCTTGTCGTGCTCGAAGCCGGCGTGCTCCTTGACGCTCTGGATGTCGGAGATCAGCGCCTCGATGGACAGGCGCAGGTCCGGGTTCGCACCCCCGACCTCGTTGCGCAGATAGCGGGCGGCGCGTTCCAGCAGCAGCTGGCCTTCCTGCATGCGGGAGATCAGGTCCTCGTTCTCGTTGAGCTGGCTCATCGCGCCGGCGATGTCGCCGACGCCCAGTTCGCGGCCCCTTTCGTCGGTCCCGTCCATGATCTCGGTGATCGGCCCGGTCATGGCGTCCAGGGCGTTGCTGGCCAGTTCGACGATCTGGTGGGCGGCGGAGTTCGTCGCCGAGAGCAGGGCGTACATGACGCCGTGCGGGGTCCGGACCAGCTCCGGCCGGCGCTGCAGGATGGTCAGGGCGCGGTCGAACGGCGGGAAGCCGTCGTCCGGCTCGAGCGTCACGAGGACGGCGTCGCCGATGGCGAAATAGACGGTGTCCTGGTGAATGTGGTCGCCCCGGCGGACCAGGGGTGAAACCGGCAGATAGATGAAGGCGTCGTCCTCCTCGTAGCCCTCGGACGGGGCGGGGAAGCGGCAGCCGAGCGCCTCGAGGGCTTCGCGCCGGACGGCGAGGTCGCCCTGGCGCAGGCGGAGCCAGACGCGGTCGAGGACGGCGGCGTCGAACGGGATCTTGGCGATGGTGGTGGTCATGAGCGCCTCCGTTGGCTAGCGGGCGGCGTCGAGGGCGCGACGCGCCTCGTGCGACGGGGAGGTGGAGGAGGTTACGGTCGGCTGTTCGGCGGGCTGCATGTAGTGGATGACCAACATGACGGCCGACAAAGCCAGGTAGAGGATGACGACGGCGGCGATCACTTCGCGTTCGAGCGAGCCGCCGGACTTGGCTTGACGGGCCATGGTCCGCTCCTTGGAGTTTCAGGATGTCCGGGTAGGTGCGGCGGACCGCGCGAGGCGGTCCGCCGGCGGGGCGTGGGTCAGGCGGCCTTGCGGCGCGCCCGCCGAGACGCGGCCGGAGGCTCGTCCTCCAGCGCCCAGACACGGCGCAGCGCGCCGGAGCCTTGCTCCACGCGCCAGGCCGCCAGCGGGAACGGCGAGCGGTCCCTGCGGATGTAGAGCACGTCGCCGCGGGCGACGACATGCGTGAAGTCCCGGCGTTGGCCGGGGGCGCGAACGGTCCAGACGCGTTCGCGGAGGGCGGTGTTCTTGATCATGCTCGCCTCCATGCCGACCGACGGGTCGACGGGGCGAGCGGAGGGGACCCTACGCTCGCCCGGCGAACGCCGGCGCGGCCTTTCCGATTTTCCGAAGCCGCGGGACGATCGTCCCGCAACGACTAGGGTAGGTGTCCATGGGTCCAGTGTGAGTGGCGTCCGCCGGATGCGGACAGGGGGCACATAGGCCTGTGGGGTAGACGGGTCAATAAGCCCGGCATGTGGATTTTCGGCCGCGGCGATAAGGAAACTCGCAATCCCGCGACCGAGGCCCTATCTACCCGCCCTCATGACCGACACCGATCACCAGCTCCCCGCCGACGATCTCGTCGCCGCCTTCCAGATCGAGGGCTGGCCCGTGCGCGGGCGCATCGTGCGCCTGGGCGACGCCGTCAACGAGATCCTGACCCGCCACGAGTATCCGGAGGCGGTCGCCAACCTGCTCGGCGAGGCCTGCGCGCTGGCGGCGCTGGTCGGCTCCAGCCTGAAGTTCGACGGTCGGCTGATCGTGCAGGCCCAGGGCGACGGGCCGGTGGCCTATGTCGTCGTCGACTACGACACCGAGGGCAAGATGCGGGGCTACTGCCGGTTCGACGCGGATCGCGTCGCCGAGGTCAGCCAGGGGTTCATGCGGCCCGGCGCCAAGACGCTGCTCGGCCAGGGCGTGTTCATCATGACCATCGACCAGGGCGCTGACATGGACCGCTACCAGGGCGTGACCTCGATCGAGGGCGAGACCCTGGCCCTGTGCGCCGAGGAGTATTTCGCCCAGTCGGAACAGCTGCCGACCCGCATCCGCCTGGCCGTCGGCCAGGTCGACGCGGGCGCCGGGCCGAGCTGGCGGGCCGGCGGGCTGCTGATCCAGAACATCGCCTCCGACACCGCCCGCGGCTCGACCGAGGACGCCTGGACCCGCGCTCGGGCGCTGTTCGAGACCACCGCCGAGGACGAGCTGCTCGACCCGACCCTGTCGTCGGAGACCCTGCTGTGGCGGCTGTTCAACGAGGACGGCGTCCGCGTGTTCGAGCCCAAGCCTATGCAGGCCTTCTGCCGCTGCTCGGCGGATCGGATCGCGACCGTGGTCGAGAGCTTCTCGCCCGAGGAGCGCGCCGAGATGGTCGAGCCGGACGGCAAGATCCACGTCACCTGCGAATACTGCTCGCGGGTCTACGCGATCGACGCCTAGGGGCGAGACGCCTAGCTGTAGGTGACCGTCCAGGTTCCGTTGGCGGCCTGGATCGCGGTGGCGGTCGTCTGTGGGCGGCCGCTGAAGTCGATGACCACGCCGCCCGCCGTCTCGCTCAGGTCCGCCGCCTCTCCGGGCGCGAAGGCGCCGTCCATGATCTGGACCTTGTTCCCGGGCGTGAAGATGTAGGTCATGTTCGGCTGGCCGGGCAGGGTGAAGATCGGCGTGGGGATGGGCGTCTTGCCCACCTTGGCCAAGCCGAACACATAGCCCTCCTGGGGCATGAAGGCGTTGGACGTGATGCCCACGGTTCCCGGTTGCGAACGGCCCGGGACGACCTGGGAGAAGCCGGGGCCGCCGGCGTCGAACATGGCCATGTCGGCGTTGGCCGGATCGACCGGGACCGCGCCGCCCGACTGGACCACCGTGCCGGGAACGAGGCCGCTCGGCGTCGTACCCCAGTAGGCATAGAGGCTGTCGTCATAGGTGACGCTGTCGAAACCGCCGGACAGAACGTGCGGGAAGACGAGCCAGGCGTTGCTGAGCGGGTTCTGCGAGATCTCGTCGTGCGAGACGATGAAGGCCGCGTAGCTCGTTGTGTTCCCGGACTGGTTCCAGATCTGGATCGTATGCGTCGCCATGGTCGCCTCCCCGATGTGGCCGGCAGGCTAGGCGACCCGTGTTCTTCAATCAACCAGCGGGCGAACCCGAGAGGGGCGATCGGGTGGCCACGCCGCCGGGGCGGGCGACGGCGTGGCCGGTCCGGTCAGCGGTGGAACACGTCGAACGCGACATTCAAGCCGTCGGCGCCGACTTCCGCCTTCACCGGACGTCTCGCGTCCCTGATGCGGTGGACGAAACTGGCGGTGGCGCGGTCGCCGCAGACCACCTCATGGACCTCGGGATCGCCGATCGCGATGGGGTGGCCGTGCCGGTCCTTCAGCCGCAAGGCCAGGGCGTCGTCCGCCAGGGGCGGTTGATGGCGTGGCCGCGTGACGACGACATGAGCCTCAAGTTCGTGGCTGATCAGGTTGCGGGCGGCGTGCACGGCCACGATGCGGTCGCCGTCCTGCAGGCCGCTGCAGCCGCAGCGTCCCTTGCCCGAGGTCGCCGCCGAGGAGGAGACCGCGGGCGATGTCGCGGCCAGGACGCCGCTCACGGTCCAGGAGCGGGTGACCAGCGTCGTGGCGTTGGACATGTCGATCAGGCTGCCCTGGAACGACAGGTTCACCGTGTAGCTGTTCTGGGCGCTGACGTTGGTGAAGCCGGGAGCGTCGGTCATGGTGAAGCCGCAGCCGGTCGCCTGATCCGTGACCTGGCCGGTCATGTACTTGTCCAGATCGCTGGGCGGGCAGGACCGGTGGCCGTAGGCCGTGCAGGAGCCGGACGGGCAGCCGTCCTCCTGATAGACGTTGGACGACATCACCGTCGATCCGCACAGGACGTGGGTGATCACCGAGCCGTTCACCATGAAGGCGCCCATCACGTACTGGCGGTACTCGCCGGACGAGCAGTTGACGCTGGAGTCGTTGGTGAAGGTGGCGGTGTTGGTGAACGGCGCGGTGAAGGTCGAGCCGTTCAGGGTCGGCGCGAGGTTGCCGACGGGGGTGATGAAGCTGCTGTAGTTGAGGGGCATCGAGACTGGCCTTTGCTGCGGACGCGCGGAGGCGGTCGGCCGCGAAACGCGGCCGTTCGGGCGGAGCACGAGAGGAAGGAAAGGGGAGCGGAGCCCGGCCTGGGCGGCTGGAGATGCGGCCGGGCCCCGCTCGGGTCGAGCGCTAGCTGTACTCGACCGTCCAGCCGCCGTTGGCGTTCTGGATCACCGTGGCGACGGTCTGGGGCAGGCCCGTGAAGTCGATCATCGCCGACTGGGTGGAGGTCACCGAGACGTCGATCACCTCGCCGGCCGTGTAGGAGCCGTCGGCGACGTAGAACTGGACCACCGGGGTGACGTTGAAGGTGTCGTTCGGCTGGGCCAGGAAGGTCGCCACCGGCGCCGGCACCGCGGTCTGGCCGGCCTTGGCCATGCCGAACACGAAGCCGCTGGCGGCGGTGAAGTCCTGTTCGGCGATGATCCGGTACGAGCCGGTCATCGCGCCGCCGTGGGTCACCGGTCCGAAGCCGTACGGCGCCTCGCCGGAGAACTCGACGCTGTCCTGCTGGCCGGTGTCGACCAGGGCGGTGCCGCCCCACGACATCACCGTGCCGGGCGACAGCTCCTCGGGCGTCGCGCCCCAGTAGGCGTAGGTGGTGTCGGTGTAGGTCACCGAGTCGAAGCCGTTGTTGGTGATGCTCGGGAAGGTCGCCCAGGCGTTGGTGTAGACCTGCGGATTGCCGCCGGACCCGGTGACGATGGGCGGCTTCATGAAGGCGACGTAGCTCTTCGCGAAGCCCGAGTTGTTGAGGATCTGGATCGTATAGGTAGCCATGGGGCGCCTTTCGACAACTGTGAAGCAGGCGCGGGAATTCGCGACCTGCAGGCGCGCAGGGAGCCTCGTTCTCCCCGACGTCGCACTCGGCTTGGTCAAGAAGTCGTTGAGGTGATGCCCGGTGTTGCTTGGCGGGGCGGTGGAGGTCCCCTGCGCAGAAAGAAGGCTATCAAGTCTGTACTTTCGAGAGCAGGGGGGACGACTTGCGCGGGGCGCAAACGGGCGAGGTTTGTCTTGCGCTGAGTGCAAGCCGGGGCGTCGCCCTACCGTCGGGTGTCTGCGGCCGTCATCCTCGCGCTCGTCGCGAGGACCCATGCGTGGTGAGGCGGACAGGAGGGCGCGACATCTCCGCTACTCGCGCCCTTGGGTCCTCGCGACGAGCGCGAGGGTGACGGAGAAGGGCGGCTAGGGGATCAGGCGCGCGTAGCTGAGGAACCGCAGCAGATCCTCCCGGGATCGATCGTCGAACCGGCGGATGGCGCGCAGCAGTTCGAACTCGTCAGCCCGCAGGGCGGCGTCCTTGGGCGCCTCCATCTCGCCGCGCCCCAGGATCAGCCAGTCCATCGAGACATCCAGCACTTCGGCGATGCGGGCGGCATGCTGCAGCGACATGGCGCCGTCCTGCCTCCAGCGGCTGATAGCGCTTTCGTTGACGTTCAGGTCGTTCGCCAGAACGAGCATCTTGGAGATGCCGCGCCACCGGATGGCGGCCGTCAGCCTCTCCCCCCTCGATGACATGCCTACCCCCGCGGCGAGAGCGAGGTCCCGCGCCTACCGGCAGGCCCTGGCTCCGACCCGCCTCTCCCAAGCAGCGGTCGTGAATACAACCTAGGGTATTTATCCACGGGGCCTGTGGAAAAACAACCGAAGCGCGATTCGCGTCAGCGGCGGACGACCTGGAAGACTTGGTTGGCGGCGTCGGCGATCACCTCGGCGGAATGGGCGCGAGCGCCGCCCTCGCAGCCGTAGACGATGGAGGCGGTCGCGCGCCCGCCGGAGGTCACCTCATGGACGATCGGATCACCGAGGCCGATCGGCTCGCCGCCTTCGTCCCGCAGGACGAGTGTAAGGGCGGAGGCGTCGAGCGGCGGCGCGCCCGGGCTCCGGCTGACCACGACGTGGATTTGATGGCCGTCGTCGTCGGGGTTGTGGAGGGCGTGGACGGCGGCGACCTGGTCGTCGGGTTGCAGGCCCCGCGGCGCGATCAGGGGGGCGGCGCCTGTGGGCGCAATGACCTGGCCGATGATCGTCCATTCTCGGGTCACCAGCGCCGCGCCGCTCGCCACGTCGACGAGAAGGCCCTGGAAGGTCAGTTCGATCTCGTACATGTCGCCGCCCTGCACGTTCCTGAAGCCGGGGCTGCATTCGGAAGCATACTCGCATCCCGTCGCCCGGGTCGGCGTATAGGTGTCGAAAGGGCGCTGGAGGCAGGCGCGATGACCGTATCCTGAGCACGTCGGAGGCGGGCAGCCGTCCTCGCTGAACTGTGTCGGCGACAGCAAGGTCCGGCCGCAGAGGATGTGGGCGAGGGTCATGCCGTTCACCGAGAACCGGCCCATGACCCTTTGACGGTATTCCCCCTCCGCGCAGTTCGAACCGGCGTCCCCGGCAAAGGTGGCCGTGCACGTGAACGGAGCGTTGAAGCTCATGCCGTTCAGGGCCGGCGGGAGGTTGCCGACCGGCGTGACGAACTGCGTGTACCCGACGGCCATCGCCAATCCCCCGGTTGAGGGCGCGAGGGTATGCACGGTCCGGCCTCGAGGGCAACTTGGCGGAACGCTGTTCTGTGGCGGCCGGCGATCAGTTCATCCGACGCATGGCGCCGGGCAGGTGCAGCGAGAACGCGGGGATCTCGACCTCGAAGGCCTCGCCCTCGTCGGTGACCATCTGGTAGGTCCCGCGCATCGCGCCCGACGACGTGCCCAGCGGGCAGCCGGAGGTGTAGCGGAAGGCCTCGCGGGGCTTCAGGTGCGGCTGTTCGCCGACCACGCCGGCGCCCTTCACCTCCTCCACCCGGTTCCAGGCGTCGGTGATGATCCAGTGGCGCGAGATCAGGGTGACCGTCTCGGTCCCGTGGTTCTCGATCTCGATCGTATAGGCCCAGTTCCAGCGGCCCTCGTCGGGGCTGGAGCTCTCCACCAGATAGGAGGGAGCGACCCGCACGACGATGTCGCGCGTGCGGGCCTCGTACACCGGATTGTCCGGTGTTCCTCTCCGGCGGATGCGGCCCATCAGGCGGCGTCCAGCGCCCGGGCGATGTCGCGTGACAGGTCGCGGACGTCTTCCAGGCCGACCGACATGCGGACGAAGCCCTCGGTCAGGCCGATCTCCAGCCGCTTCTCCTCGGGCATCGCCCGATGGGTGGTGGTGGAGGGGTGGGTGGCCATCGACTTGGCGTCTCCGAGGTTGTTGGAGATGTCGACGATCTCCAGCGCATCGAGGAAACGCCAGGCGGCCTCGCGCGATCCCAGGTCGAAGGCCAGCAGGTTCGAGTGGCCGGTCATCTGTTTGGCGATGATCGCCGCCTGCGGATGGTCGGCGCGGCCGGGGTAGACCACGCGGGCGACCTTCTTGTGGTCGCCGATCAGGTCGGCCAGCACGCCGGCGGTCTCGGTCTGGCGGCGCACGCGCAGGTCCAGCGTCTCCAGGCCCTTGAGCAGGATCCAGGCGTTGAAAGGCGAGATCGCCGGGCCGGTGTGGCGGATGATGTCGCGGTAGTGCTCCTCGATGAACTCCTTGCCGCCGAGGATGGCGCCGCCCAGCACCCGGCCCTGGCCGTCGATGTGCTTGGTGGCCGAGTAGACCACGATGTCCGCGCCCAGCTGCAGCGGCTTCTGGAAGATCGGGGTGCCGAAGACGTTGTCGACGACCACCTTGGCGCCGGCGGCGTGGGCGATCCTGGCCACCTCGGCGATGTCGGTGACTTCCAGCAGCGGATTGGCCGGGGTCTCGATCAGCACCGCGCGGGTGTTCGGCCGCATGGCCGCTTCCCAGGCCTTCAGGTCGGTGGCGTCGACGAAGGTCGTCTCCACGCCGAACCGGGGCAGGTACTGCGAGATGATCCAGTTGCACGAACCGAACAGGGCCTTGCCGGCGACCAGGTGATCGCCCGCCTTGAGCAGGCCGGTCAGGGCCACATGCACGGCGGCCATGCCCGAAGCCAGGCCGCGGCAGTGCTCGGCGCCCTCGAGCAGCGCCAGGCGCTCCTCGAACATCTGAGTCGTCGGGTTGGCGTAGCGCGAATAGACGAAGCCCGGCTCCTCGCCCGAGAAGCGGCGGTCGGCCGCCTCGGCGCTGGCGTAGGCGAAGCTCTGGGTCAGGTAGAGCGCCTCGGCGGTCTCGCCGTGGTTGGAGCGGTTCAGTCCGCCGCGGATCAGGCGGGTCGCGTCCGCCCAGCTGTTCGGGTCTTCGGCCATGGCTACGGCTTTCGTTCGAGTGGGGAGGGCGGCATGAACAGGAAACCGGGCCCCTAGGTCAAGGCGACCCGTTTGCCGGAATGCTGAAAAGGGTTGGAGCGGGGCTGGGGGCGGGGCGGACGTGCGCCGCGCCGCAGACGGGAAAGCGTGGAGAAACACGCATCTTCGTCGATCCGTCACTTGCCATCCGGCGTCCGTGCCGTGAGTAATGGCCCAACGATGATCGACGCTCATTCCGCAGGCATCCTGCCCTGCCAAGCCATCGAGGATCTGATCGCCCAGGGGGCCATCGGATCGCTCACGCCCTTCGACACGGACCAGGTCCAGCCGGCCAGTCTCGACCTCAGGCTCGCCGAGAGGGCCTGGCGGGTCCGAGCCTCGTTCCTGCCCCGCGGCAAGCGGGTGCGGGAGCGGCTGCTGGACGTCTCCATGCACGAACTCGACCTGACCAAGGGGGCGGTGTTCGAGCGCGGCTGCGTCTACATCGCCGAGGTGCAGGAACGCCTGGCCCTGCCGGGCGGCGTGGCGGCGCGCGGCAACCCCAAGAGCTCGACCGGCAGGGTTGACGTCTTCGTGCGCCTGCTGACCGACTACGGCGCGGCTTTCGACGATGTGGCCGAGGGCTACGAAGGGCCGCTCTACGTCGAGATCGCGCCGCAGACCTTTTCCGTGCTGGCGCGCACCGGTACGCGGCTGAACCAGCTTCGCCTCAAGCGGGGATTGGTGCCGCATCTGTCGACGCGCGACGTGGGCGTGGATCTGTCGACCGGGATGGTCGGCTTCCGCGGCCGGCGCCACGCGGGCGTCATCGACCTGGACAAGGAAGACGGCCACGACCCGCGCGATTTCTGGGAGCCGCTGGAAGCGCGCAACGGCGAGCTGCTGCTCGACCCCAACGAGTTCTACATCCTGGCGTCGAAGGACGATGTCGTCATCCCGGTGCTGGAGGCGGCCGAGATGACCCCGATCGATCCGGCGGTCGGCGAATTCCGGGTCCACTACGCCGGCTTCTTCGATCCGGGCTTCGGCGCCGAGGAGACGCTGTCCAAGGGCTCGAAGGGCGTGCTCGAGGTGCGCAGCCGCGAGACCCCGTTCCTGCTCGAGGACGGCCAGACTGTCGCACGGCTGGTCTACGAGCCGCTGACCGCTCAGCCCCAGCGCCTCTATGGCGAGGGTGGGTCCCACTATCTGCGGCAGGGTCTGAAACTGTCGAAACACTTCCGGCCCTGGAAGTGATCTTGCGGCGGGCGCTGGGGCGGGGGCTTGCGGGTCTGGTCCTGGCGCTCGGCGTCCATGTCGCCGCTTGGGCCGCGCCGCCGCTCTGGGTCGTGCGCGACGCCGATTCCACTCTCTATCTGTTCGGGACGATGCATGTCCTGACCGAGGACGCCGACTGGCGGACGCCGGCCTTCGACGAGGCGCTGGCGGAGTCGTCGCGCGTCTGGCTGGAGATGGATGCGCAGGCGAGGCCTGAGACCATGGCCCGGCTGGTCGTGGACCTTGGGATCGACCGCAAGACGCCGCTGGCCGCCAAGGTCTCGCCGGCGGTCATGGCCGCCGTTCGGGAGCGGGTGAAGGGGCAGCCCAAGCTCGCCGAGATGGCCGAGCACATGCGCCCCTGGGCGGCGGCGATGATGCTCCAGGCGATGCCGACGCTGGCGGCGGGACAGACGTCGGAGGCGGGGGCGGACGCGACCCTCGTGCGGGATGTCCGAGGGGACGGCAAGACCGTGCTGTTCTTCGAGACGCCCGAGGCGCAGCTGCGCTTCTTCGCCGATCTGCCGGAGGCGGTGCAGGTCCAGTTCCTGGAGGACAGTCTGGATCAGACCGGCGGGGCGGGCCGGACGCCGGCCGAGGCGCAGGCGGCCTGGATCGCCGGCGACGAGCGTCTGCTGGGCGACGGCGTCGCCGCCGGCATGCGGGCCAAGCGGCCGGCGCTCTACGACGCCTTCGTGCGCCGCCGCAACGCGGCCTGGACGGCGCTTCTGGTGCAGGACCTCGCCGGCTCGGGGACGGCGATGGTCGCCGTCGGGGCGCTGCACATGGCCGGCGAAGACGGGCTCGTCGCCCAGCTGCGGGCCAGGGGCTTCACGGTCGAGCGGATCCAATAGGTCAAGCTCTCTCATCAATTTGTCTAGGGTGCTTGACACGATCCGCGAGTCCGTGTGACAAGCAGCCTTGTCATAAAGCAAAGGAACGACGACGTGCCTGCTCCCAAGTCCGCCAAACGATCCGCCAACACCGGCCGGCTGCTGGGGCTCAGCCTGGTCGTCGGCCTGCTTGCGGGCGGCGTGGCTGCTGCGGTCAGCCATCTGACGCCGATCCCGGCGCCGATCGCCAACGCCGGCGCCATGCTGATCGTCGGCGCTCTGGGGCTGTGGTGGTCGCGCAACTGGTGGCTCAGCGTCGATGAAGGCGTGCGCGAGGCGCACAAGTTCGGCTGGTTCTGGGGCGGTTCGGCCGGCCTTCTGGTTTCCGGCGCCATCGCCCTGGGCCTGCAGGGGCTTGCCGACAGCGGTGTCGCCCAGTTCGGGATCGCCCCCCGGGACGCCGGACTGGTGGCCATGGGCGCCTTCATCACCCTGACCCTGATGATCGTCGGCTACGGCGTCGGCTGGGCCGGCTGGTGGATCGCCCGCCGGTGATCCCCGGACGCAAGGAGACCGACATGCAAGCGTACAAAAGCCCCGCGGCCAAACGCTACCTGCGCCGCTTCCTGCCGACGATGGTCGCCTACGTGCTGATCATCCTGGGCGTCAGCTGGGCCTTCGAGCACCTGCGCCCGACCGGGCCGCTGGCCTGGGCGCTGGCCGTTCTGCCGGCGATCCCGATCCTGGGGGTCATCGCCATCATGGGCCTCTACCTCAAGGACGAGGCCGACGAGTTCCAGCGCAACGTCCTGGTCGAGGCCATGATCTGGGGCGTGGGCCTGACCCTGGCGGTGATGACCGTCTGGGGCTTCCTGGAGCTCTATGCCGGCGCGCCGAAACTGCCGAGCTTCTTCGCCTTCCCGATCTTCTGCGCCGGCATGGGCCTGGCCCAGCCCTTCGTTCGCCGGCGGTACCAATGAAGAACCGCCTCAAGGTGCTGCGCGCCGAGCGCGACTGGAGTCAGGCTGATCTGGCCGAGCGCCTGGAGGTCTCCCGCCAGACCATCAACGCGCTCGAGACGGGCAAGTACGACCCCAGCCTGCCGCTCGCCTTCAAGATCGCCCGCCTATTCGAACAGCCGATCGAAGCCATCTTCGACGACGGCGAATGACCGAGGTGACGAGATGACAGACACCGTTTCCGCCCGTCGCTCCAATCCCGTCCGCCTGCTGCTCACCATCGGCGGCATGGCGGCGGGGGGCGTCGCCGCCTTTCTCGCCACCCGCGCGGCGGATCTCGGGGCCCTCGATGCGGTCGTGTTCGAACCGTCCGAACTGGCGTCCCTCTTCATCGCGCTGGTCCTCGTCGCCACCGGCCTGTTCGTGCTGGCGCTGAGCCTGAACCGCAAGGTCGCGGCCAGAGCCTTCGATCCCGACGGCGACGGCCGTGTGCTGCCCGGCATGACGACCTTCTACCGGCTGCAGGCGGCGGTGCAGCTTCTGGCCGGAGCGATGCTGGCGCTGCCGGTGCTGGCGATCCGCCTGTTCCCGGCCGACGCCGAGACGCCGGCCTTCGCGAGCATGGTCATGGTGACGGCGCTGTTCCTGATCCAGACCGTGGCCAACCTGACGATCTGGCGGCGGGCCGATGAAATGACCCGCCGGATGATCGCCGACGCGGCGGTGGTCAGCTTCTGGGTTCTGAGCAGCGCGCTGTTCCTGTGGGCTGCGGCCGAGAAGCTGGGCCTGGCGCCGTCGCTGTCCAGCTGGGACGCGCTGGCCGTCATGATGGCCGTCTATCTCGTGATTTCCTCCACGCTGGCGGTCCGCCGCGGCTTCGCCTGACCCTTTCGGCTCGACCTCTTCGGCCCGACTCTTTCGGAGTGTCTTCCATGCGCCTGCTTTCCGCCGTCCTGGCGGCCGCCGCCCTGCTGCTGCCGACCCTGGCTTCGGCCGCCGAGCCGACCCGCTTCACCGTCGAGGTGCGCGGAAAGGGCCCCGACGTGATCCTGATCCCCGGCCTGACGTCCTCTCGCGAGGTCTGGGCCGACACCGTCAAACAGCTGGAAGGCCGCCATCGGCTGCACCTGATCCAGGTCAACGGCTTCGCCGGCGCCCCGGCCGGGGTCAACGCCCAGGGCGCGGTGGTCGAACCGCTGGAGGAGGAAATCGCCGCCTACATCGCCGACCGCAAGCTCAAGCAGCCGGCGGTGATCGGCCACTCGATGGGCGGCTTCACCGGCCTGCTGCTGGCCCAGCGCCACCCCGAGGCGGTCGGCAGGGTGATGATCGTCGACGCCCTGCCGTTCTTCAGCGTGCTCGTCGGCGGTCCGAGCGCCACCGTGGACGGGATCAAGCCGCAGGCGGGCGCCCTGCGCGACCAGATGCTGGCCCAGACGCCGGAAGCTTTCGCGGCCGGCCAGAAAGGGACGATGACCCGGCTGGTCAAGTCGCCGGAAGGGCTCGAAAAGGCCGTGGCCTGGTCGCTGGCCAGCGATCGCCGCGTCGTCGCCCAGGCCATGTACGACGTCATGACCACCGATCTTCGCAGCGGGCTGGCCGAGGTGAAGACGCCGATCACCGTGGTCTACGCCCGCGACGACAAGGCGATGGGGCCGATGGGCGCGTTCGTGGGCCAACTCTATCAGAGCCAGTACGCCGCCGTGCCGAACAAGACCCTCGTCGAGGTCGACGGGGCCCTGCATTTCGTGATGTTCGACCAGCCGGCGGCCTTCGCCAAGGCCGTCGACGCCTTCCTCCAGTAGTCGCCTCCTCAGTCGCCGCGAAGGGTTCTCCGCCGTGCTCCAACGCTTCAGACATCTCGCCGCCGCCTCGATCGCCGCCGTCGCGGTCGTCCTGACCGCCGCCTCTCCGGCGTCCGCCGAACCCGCGCTCTGGGTGGTGAAGGACCAGGATTCGACCCTCTACCTGTTCGGTACGGTCCATGTGCTCAAGCCCGACACGCCCTGGCGCAGCGCCGGCGTCGACAAGGCCCTGGCGGAGTCGTCCGAGCTGTGGATCGAGGTCGAGGCCGATGATCCGGCCGTGATGCAGCCCCTGATCCTCAAGTACGGGCTCGATCCGGCCAAGCCGCTGTCCAGCAAGATGACGCCGCAGATGGCCAAGGATCTGCAGGCCGCGGCGGCCGGCATGGGCGCCTCGGCCCAGGCGCTGGAGCCGATGCGCCCCTGGCTGGCGGCCGTGACCCTCAGCGTCGTGCCGATGATCAAGGCCGGCTACGATCCCAAGAGCGGGGTGGAGGTCAAGCTCAAGACGGCGGCGGCCGCCGCCGGCAAGCCTGTCCGCACCCTGGAGACTCCGGAAGAGCAGGTCCGCTTCTTCGCCGACCTGCCGCCGGCGACCGAGCTGGACCTCCTGCGCTCGGCGCTGGAGGAGGCGGGCGAGGGCGCCGCGGTGCTCGACGAGCTGGTCGCGGCCTGGAGCAAGGGCGACACGGCCACGCTCGACCGCCTGATGAGCGAGAAGATGAAGGACGAGTTCCCGGCGATCTATGACGTCCTGCTGGCGCAGCGGAACAAGGCCTGGGCCGAGTCCATCGGCCGCATGCTGGACGGCAAGGGGACGGCCCTGATCGCCGTCGGCGCGGGACATCTGGTCGGCGCCGACAGCGTCCAGGCTCAGCTCGCCAAGCGCGGCATCAAGGCCGAACGGGTCAACTAGCCGATGACGGCGCGGCGGTTCAGGCCGCCGCGCCGGCCTGCGGACGCAGGTAGATCGACCGCTTGGGAACGCTCATCACTCGGTGCAGCATCGGGACGAAGGCCTCCAGCGGCATCGACTCGTAGGTCGGGTCGAACGCCGCCTGATCGTACAGATGGCAGAACTGGGCCGTGTGCTCGAAGTGCGGATGGCCGCGGAACTGCTCGCGCATGTCGCGGTCCAGGCCCAGGTGGTGGAAGAAGTAGTAGCCCTGGAAGATGCCGTGCTGCTGGACCATCCAGTGGTTGGCCTCCGACACGAAGGGGAAGACCATCGCCGCGCCGATGTCGGGATGGTTCCGGGGGCACAGCACGTCGCCGATGTCGTGCAGCAGCGCGCAGACCACATACTCCTCGTCGCGACCGTCGCGGAAGGCGCGGGTGGCGGTCTGCAGGCTGTGCTCCAGCCGGTCGACGACGAAGCCGCCGCAGTCGCCCTTCAGCAGGTTCAGGTGGGTCACGATCCGCTCGGGCAGCTCGCGTCCGTACTGAGCCGAGGCCCCGGCGATGATCGCCCAGTCCTCCTGAGTGCCCTCGGTCATGGCATGGAACTTCGCCCGCGCCTCCTCGCCGTGCTCGCCGTCGGCCATTGCACCATCCTCCCAACATCTGTTTGAACCGATCGTGCGCCCGGCCGGGCTGGGCGTCAACGCGGGGCGGCTTCGCGAGAACCGCGCTTGGCCTGCATCGCGGCTGCACCGGCGCCGTCCAGTCTTGCCTGGGGCGGACGGGGGAGGGCGGTTACGGTGGCGAAGAGAGCGGCGAAGGGCGGCGGCGGCGTCCTGGGGCGCCATGCCGCCCTGGCCTGGGCGACGGCGGCGGCCATGACCCTCGCGTTGTTCGGGGAGACGATCCGCTGGTGGCGTCCCGCCTGCGGGGCCGGCGACGGGGTCGCCGGCGAGGCGATCGGCTTCCCGCTGCCCTACGCGCGCCCGACGTTGGTCTCCTCGGGCGAGTACTTCTTCATGCCGCATATGCTGCTGCTGAACCTGATCCTGCTCGCTCTGGCGCTCTTCCCGGCGTTCCGGTTCGCCGCCCGCCGGCTGGGGCCGAGGGCGCGTTCGGCGGCGACGATCGTGGCGCTGTTGGCGGCGACGCCGGCGGCGGCGCTGTGGGGACTGGTGTTCTCCCTTCATGTCCCGGTCCTCTCGATCGAGGACGGCCTGTTCGCCGGCGATTTCCTCGGCTACCGCCCGACCCCCTTCGCCGAGACCCAGGGCCTGCCGTCCTGCGACTGACGCTTGCAGGGCCAAGCGGATCAGCTATGTTCCGCCGCTCTCCTGAGCGCGGGTGTAGTTCAGAGGTAGAACGTCAGCTTCCCAAGCTGAATGTCAGGGGTTCGATTCCCCTCACCCGCTCCAGTGTCTGGCTCGATTTCGGGCCGACTTTTCCCGCACTTTTTCCGACCTTGCACAGACGCTTCCTCGCCCGTGCGGCGCCGTGCCGGCCGGCGTCCAGAAATACCCGTTTTTCGTTTTACCCGTTGTCATTCGCCCGAGGGGCGATAGCGTGATCGCGTAACGGGGTGTGTTCTGTACGGGGGGAGTATGCGTCGCTCGGCGTCTGTGTCGGTCGTGTCTGGTGGTGTGCGCATCGCGGAGCGGCGGGGTTCGAGGAGCCTCAGGCGAACAGCCAGCGCGGCGGTCCTGGCCGCAGCCCTGGCGGGCTACGCCGGGATGGCGCAGGCCCAGGCCGTGGGCGGCGCCGCGCCGCCGGTCTATTCGGCGATCGACGCCAACGGGGTCGACCTGAGCAGCGGGGCCTTCACGATCTCGACCACGGACGTGGCGATCGGCCAGCCGGGGCAGGGTGGTCTCGCCTATGGCCGCAGCTTCTACAAGAACGCCTGGCGGGACGCCGGCACGGGCACGATCCACGGCGCTTCGGGGCGCTATACGGTCAGCTTCGACGGTGGTTCGGCGACCTTCACCCTGAGCGGCGGGGTGTTCACCTCCGAGCAGGCGGACGGTTCCTCCCTGACCTTCAACGCCTCGACGCAGGTCTACACCTTCACCACCCGGAACGGGGTGGTGGCGGAATTCTCCAAGACCCTGGCCGAGACCGCGCCGCTGGAAGCCAACGAAGGCAAGCTGACCTCGGTGACCCTGCCGAGCGGCGAGAAGACGACCTACGCCTACAAGACGGTGATGGTGGCGGGCGTGGCCTACAACCGCGTGCAATCGGTGACCAACAACCTCGGCTACCAGCTGAAGTACGAGTATGCGCTGGCGACGCCGACGGCGGTCGGGCAGCTGCCGGACTTCCGCAACATCACCAGGGTCACCGGGGTCAACAACGCCGTCGACTACTGCGACCCGGCGGCGGACGCCTGCTCGTTCTCGCAGGCCTGGCCCTACGCGGCCTACGCCAAGCCGACGGCCACCACCAGCACCGTCACCGATCCGCTCGGGGCGGTGACTCGGTTCACCTACGACGCCAACGGGCGGATGGTGGGGATCAAGCGGCCGAGCGCCTCCGCCGACACCACGACCATCACCTACGACACGGGGGCCGGGGACGTCGCCAGCGTCAACAACGGCGGCGAGGTCTGGGGCTACTGGTTCGATCACGACATCGGCGTGCTGGCGGCCTGGATCACCGATCCGGCGTCGAACATGTGGAACGCCGCCGGCTCCGATCCGGCGACCGGCCTGCTCAAGGCGCAGTACGATGCCTTGGGACGACCGACCTACCATCAGCACGACGCCAACGGCCGCGTGACCCGGACCACCAATCCGGGCGGCGAATATGTCCAGTACGTCTACGACGCACGGGGCAACGTCACCTCGAGCACCCAGGTGGCGGCCGCCGGCTCGGGCCTGGCCGACATCGTCACCTCGGCGACCTACCCGTCGAGCTGCGCCAATCCGGTGACCTGCAACCTGCCGCTGACCACCACGGCGGCCAACGGGGCGGTGACCGACTATACCTACGACGCGACCCACGGCGGCCTGACCAGCGTCACCCTGCCGGCGCCAAGCAGCGGTGCGGCGAGGCCGCAGACGCGGGTGAGCTACACGCCGCTCTACGCCTGGTACAAGAACAGCGGCGGGACGGTGGTCCAGGCCCCGACGCCCGTCTATCGCACGACGGGAGCGTCGGCCTGCGTCACCGGCTCGAGCTGCCTGGGGACGGCCAATGAGGCCAAGTCGACGGTGGCCTACGGCGCGCCGGGCGCAGCCAACAACCTGCTGCCGACCTCGTCGTCGGCCGGTTCCGGCGACGGCGTGCTGACGGCGGTGACCGCCATGACCTATGACGCCGTGGGCAACCGGCTCACGGTCGATGGTCCGTTGGCGGGGACCGCAGACACGGTGCGCTACCGCTACGACGCCGCCCGCCGGCAGGTCGGCGTGGTCGGTCCCGATCCCGACGGCGGCGGCGCGCTGAAGCATCGCGGCGTTCGCTACGGCTACAACGCCGACAGCCAGGTCACGACGGTCGAGGTCGTGAACGTCAACAGCCAGTCGGACGGGGACTG